>Ga0163150_10002230_pt1 | contig 30413 bp, 16 predicted proteins | sample OliLakLV19P2IB_FD_148628 | JGI IMG/M metagenome (GOLD analysis project Ga0163150, IMG submission 148628) | Freshwater microbial mat bacterial communities from Lake Vanda, McMurdo Dry Valleys, Antarctica - Oligotrophic Lake LV.19.P2.IB | ecosystem: Environmental > Aquatic > Freshwater > Lake >...
CCCGCCGGACTGATCGTCTGGTGGGTTGTTTTTCTTCAACTTTGGACATCGGAGTGATGCCTCAAAAATCCAATGCCAAACGGGTGTCCGTTGAAACTTCGGTTTTCTATTCGTAACGATAAATAGTCAATTTTGACCCACAGATTCTGCGGAAGAGCCGAATATTTGCATTCTTGTCGAAAATAATTCCGCCTGTGACCAGACGTGTCCCGCCAGTCGCGAATATAGAGATGTCGAGCAAAAAAGCTCCACCGAAGGCACAAAAGTACTTGTGGCCCGCAAAGAGAATGGTTACTATTCATCCGTATACTGAGTAGTGGTCAAAACTCAGCGATAACTTTCGGCCGACGTCATTATTGACGTGGATTGCTGGAAATACTCGACAGACGTTAACAGTTTTTCGTACAGTAGTTTTCATCGAAGGGAAAAATCGAATCATGGCAGGCAGTGGAAAATCGACCGGTAAGAAAAAAGACAACAAGGCCGCACCAGAAACCTCGACTGGCATGGAGAATGTCTACAAGCGCGAACCAGGCTTGAAGACGACACTCCAGCAAATCGAAAAGCAATTTGGTGAAGGCTCGATCATGCCGCTCGGCGGCGATAGCCTCTTGAAGATCGAGGGGGTCAAAACGGGCTCGCTTTCACTCGATATCGCATTGGGCGGACAAGGGATTCCGCGCGGTCGAATTGTAGAAATCTTTGGCCCAGAATCGAGCGGTAAAACAACGCTGGCGCTCCACGTTGCAGCCGAGGCCCAGAAGAACGGCGGCATCGCAGCGATCATCGATGCCGAACACGCCTTCGATCCAACCTGGGGAAAGAAACTCGGTGTGCAGCTTGACACGTTGCTCGTCTCACAACCAAGCAGCGGTGAAGAAGCGATGCAGATTACTGAAATGCTCATCAAGAGCAACGCTGTCGATGTCATCATTATCGACTCCGTTGCTGCCTTGGTACCTAAGGCAGAATTAGAGGGTGAAATCGGCGATTCCCATATCGGTTTGCAAGCTCGATTGATGAGCCAGTCGATGCGCAAGCTGACCGGTGTGATCGCTAAGAGCAAGACTTGTGTGATCTTCATCAACCAGATCCGCGAAAAGATCGGCGTCATGTTCGGTAGCCCCGAAGTAACGCCTGGCGGTCGAGCCTTGAAATTTTATTCGTCGTGCCGAATCGATGTTCGACGTATCGGCGCCCTCAAGGACGGTGAAGAGCAAGTTGGCCAGCGAGTTCGCGTGAAGATCGTCAAGAACAAAGTCGCCCCTCCATTCCGCGTTGCCGAGTTCGATATGATGCACAGCAACGGTATCAGCTACGAAGGAGACGTGCTTGATCTAGGCGCATTGCACAAGATCGTCAATCGCAGCGGTGCTTGGTTCAAATACGGCGATGTTTATCTCGGTCAAGGCAAGGAGAAGGCTCGTAATTATCTCATCGAGAATCCGAAAGTCACCGAAGAGATTCGTGAAAAAGTCTTGGCTGCCGGCGGCTATTCAGGGCCAGAAGGAGTCGTAGAAGCTGCCGAAGCCGCAGAAACCGAAGAAGCGCTTGCGGATAGTTGAGGGTTGAGAGTTGAGAGTTGAGAGTTGAGGGTTGCGACGTGACGAACGTTACCTCGCAATCCCTCTTTCTCACTTCCTCCATCTCCCATCTCCATTCCTCATTCCTCATTCCTCATTCCTCATTCCTCATTCCTCATTCCTCATTCCTCATTCCTCATTCCTCATTCCCGCAGTCTGAGGTTTTCTGAGATCTTCTCTAATAAACGCCGCTGCTCGGCGTTTACTTGGTAGCACACGCAAAAGCGTGTTCTTGACCGCGACTTCGGTTATGCTGCCATTTTCGGACCTTCGTCACCTTTTCATCCAACTGCGGTTTAAAGATGAATCCACTGACGCATTCATCGGACGATCGTTGCGAGTCAGAAGCTGACGAATATCGAAACTGGCTTCAATCGGTGTTCGATCGCTACCATCGACCGCTCATGGCTTATGCCTGGCGATTGCTCGACGGAAATGCCGAATCTGCCCGAGATTGCGTTCAAGATACGTTTCTTGCTCTGTGTCAACAACCGCGATCGGCTGTCGATGGACATTTCGATGCGTGGTTGTTCAAGTCGTGTCGCAATCGAGCGATGGACCATCATCGACGGGAGAAACGCATGCACCAATACACTCAATCGATCGTTGTCGAGACGAGTTCCGAATCGTCGATCGACCCACCATCGCAAGCGATCCGGAACGAAGAGCACGAACTGGTTGAACATCAGATTCAACAACTGCCCGTCCGTGAACAAGAGTTGCTCGCTTTGCGACTCTCGCACGGCATGTCCTACAAGCAAATCGCCGAGATCACGGGACTTACCACGTCCAACGTAGGTTTCCTGTTGCATCAAGCGCTGGTTCGATTGAAGTCGGCAATCGCAACCGACTAATCGTAGCCAAGTCGTAACGGCATATCACACAAAACGAATTTCGAAAGCAATCTAACACTATGAATACTCCTATTGAACCGTGGAAATTGACAGCTTATTTGCTCGGAGAACTAAACGAAAATGAGACTCGTCAAATTCGGTCCGCCATCGAAAACGATCAAGAGCTTGAGTTGCAAACGAACGAAATGCAGCAAGTAATCGATCGTGTGCAATCGGTCATGCAGCGATCGGATTCGGAACGCATTCCGAATGTTGCCTCCCCTCAAGAATGGTCGGACCAAATCCTGAACGGCACGGCGCTAGCCGCCGGTTCGAAGCCAAACTATTCGGAAACCGCAGCTAGCGCCGGCGGCTCACAATGCGAAGAAACCGCGGCTAGCGCCGGCGGCTCACGAGGCGAAGAAACCGTAGCTCGCGTCGGTGGTAGGAAGCGATGGATGGGCTTGTTGACGATCGCTGCTAGTCTCATGTTGGCAGCAGTGTTGATTCCGTTGGCTTTGAAGTATGGGTCGAACCCATTCGAAATTGCCATGTCGAGTAAGGATGAATCGGAAGGTTCTGAATTAGAAACAATCGATCTGGCTAATATGTTGGCCAATGACGCGCCGTATCCAACCAGCGGTGGAATTACCGACCCTTCCAATTTGCAAATCAACGAAGAATTGCTGGTTCTTGAAAGTGGCACTTCGACGGAATCGAAAGGTTTGGCGACGGTACCGCCGGCAAACAGCGTTGCAGGAACGGTTGTTCAGCCTGCAGAGGTGGCTGGTCAAAGCGCTCCAACGCCTGAAGATCATAGCGTCATCAACAAGGAGCAATTAGGAACGAACCGAGTTGACGATTATAATTTGCCCGAGGGTAAATTGGGAAAGAACGTTGCGGATTTGGAATTCGAAGCCAAGCCGAGCAGCAGTGGAGAAAAAAGAGAGAAAATTGCGGGTACTGGCCGCATCGATTTAGGTGCTTTCGGTAATTTGCCTTATTCGGAAAGTGTTCCGGCAATTCAAGGTGGCACGAATTTAACGTACGAGCTTCAACAGTCAAATGAATTCCGTGAGCAAGCGGTGGTTGAAGGGATTGCTTTGGGGCTCCCTCATCCCAGCGGGATGGGTGACAAACAGACGTCGAGTATGCACGGCGATCAATTCGAATCGATTCAAGAATCCAATTTCATAGCGACCGAACAAGCACCCTTGTCGACGTTCTCGATCGATGTCGATACGGCGTCGTATAGCAAGGTTCGTCAGTATTTGATGCAATCCAATCAATTGCCGCGCCCCGATGCAGTTCGTATCGAAGAGATGATTAACTACTTCGAGTACGACTACGCTGGACCGTCCGACGGTCGTCCGTTCGCTTCGCACATGGCTATCGCCAACTGCCCATGGAATGAAGATCACAAACTTGTCCGAATCGGATTGCAAGCCAAGAAGATGGATGTCAAGGAACGCGCTAAAGCAAATCTAGTTTTTCTGTTAGACGTCTCAGGCTCGATGGACCAGCCGAACAAACTGCCGTTGGTCAAACAAGCCATGCGGATGCTCATTCAACAGCTAGGCGAAAATGATCGCATCGCCATGGTGGTCTATGCGGGCGCGGCCGGTTGTGTATTGCCGAGTATCACCGGTGACCAACAATCGCAGATCCTCGCCGCACTCGATAGATTGAATGCAGGAGGCTCGACCAACGGTGCCCAAGGCATCGAACTGGCGTATTCGATCGCTCGAGATCACTTTGTTCCTGTTGGTATCAATCGAATCATTCTTTGCACCGATGGCGATTTTAACGTTGGTGTGACCAGCAATGACGCGTTGGTCCAATTGGTACAAGAGCAGGCCAAGAGCAAGATATTTCTCACCTGCTTAGGCTTCGGCATCGGTAACTACAACGACTCGATGATGGAACAGATTTCGAATAAAGGAAACGGCGTATATGGGATGGTAGACAGTCCGATGGAAGCTCGACGCTTGATGGTCGAACAACTTTCGGGAACGCTCACGACAGTTGCCAAGGATGTCAAAATCCAAGTCGAGTTTAATCCAGCGAAGATTTCCAACTATCGTCTGATTGGGTACGAGAATCGACGACTGGCCAACGCAGACTTTAATAACGACAAAAAGGACGCTGGTGAAATCGGAGCCGGACATTGTGTTACGGCTCTCTACGAAGTGGTAGCAGCCGGAATGAGAGTCGAAAAAGCGACCGTCGATGAACTTCGATACCGTCAAACCAAACCAAGCTCACTCCCCTCAGACTCAGCGAACAAATCGGTGAGCGGCCCGGCGCTAGCCGCGGGTTCTTCGAAGTCCGGTTCTTCCAACGAATGGTTAACGCTCAAACTGCGATACAAGCAACCAGACGAGGACATCAGCTCCAAACTAGAATTTTTCCTGACCGATGAATCGGCATTGACGTCAGAGAATGATCGCGAGTTTCGATGGTCGACTGCGGTGGCCGAGTTTGGATTGTTACTACGCCACAGTTCGTTGGCTCCCCAAGCCGACTGGGGACGAATGATCGAGCGAGCACGATCTGCGGCCGGCAATAATCCTTATCGACTTGAATGCTTGGATATGATGTCGCGAGCTCGATCCATGTCAGGCCAATAAGAGAACCATCGTGCGACGAGCGAAACGATTTTAAATCGCATTCAGCATACAAACGGGCAGCATGTTTAAAACCTTGGCTACGTCGATTCTCAATCCATTCGAATCCGGAATCGACGTAGCCACATGATGTTGACGAGTATAGACATCGACAAAGCCGAGCGACTTGATCCGCTCCGGAAGTACCACATGGGTATCTTGCCAGCACTCGCCGGTGGGCGGTGGGCCGCCGAGACCGTTCAGCTTGGCCGAAAATCGTGGAATCATCACAATGCACGACTTATCCTCAACGAGTCGAGCAAAGGCAACCAGATGATGGGCTTGCGATCCTATAACTTCAAGTGGCTCGTATTCGCCAGCCGTGAAAAGTCGATGTTGTCTTCGTCGATTGCGGAGCGAAACGAGCGAAACAAACAATTTGATCATCCCGCTGTCCCGGTTTTCCATTAACGAACAAATCAGGTTGTTCGCTCCGACTTGCGCCTCGACGTTATCGACATTGTCAGCGTCCAGCCATTTTTCAACGACGGAATCTCGCCCCTCCAAACCCAAGGCTCCGGCCATCTCGTTGCGGAGGCGGTCCAGGGCTTGCCGATGGACTGCGAAATCTACAGGCTGACGGTTATCCGGATCGACGAGCGTCAGGTTCCAAAGTTCGGTACCTTGGAAGAAATCAGGGACACCGGGCGACGCGATTTTTAAGACCAACTGCGAAAGTGAATTCCAGTATCCATGTCCTGCAACCAATCCGGCAAAATCGCTGAGGTCTTTGAGAAATCGATTCTTGTCTGACGGCGAAAGTACGCTTTCAACAAATTGAGTTACCGACGCTTCGTAATCGCTATTCGGATTCACCCAACTGGTGTTCACTTTCGCTTCACGCTCGACTTTCAGCATGTAGTACTTGATCCGATCGGTGTAAGTTTCTAGGTCAAGTCCGGTTGGATTGGAGGTAGGCCATGTTCCCACCAGGGTTTGGTAGAGCAAATATTCGGCGTTGCGACTTGGCGAGGAATCTCCGTCGATAGCAACTTTGTGCTTTTGATTCCATCGGCTCCATTGGTTGACATGCTTTTGCCATGTCTTTTCAATTTCACTCAATACATTAATGCGCGCACGAACGTCCTCGCTTCTTTTGGTATCGTGCGTTGTCGAGGCGGTAAGGGCTTGTGGAAATCGAAGTTGACGGACGCGGTTTAAGTCATGAAAGGCTTCGGCGGTAACACCAAAACGCTCAGGCTCACCTCCGACTTCGTTGAGCGATACCAAGCGGTTAAAGCGATAAAACGTCGTGTCTTCAACGGCTTTGGCCATGATAGGTCCAGTGAGCTGTTGGAACTTCCCGGCAAAACTTTCGATAGCTTGCCGATCGACTTCGTTGGCAGTTTCGTGAAACCGAAGCAAGAGCACATCGCGCACGAAATCGAAAACCGACGAGTCGATCGCGGGGTTCCTTCGTTTCGCACGTGTCACCGCTCCTTCAATGCAATCTCGATCGCGTTCCAGCACGCGGCCCGGCTGCACATAGCTTCGGTAGACGCGAAAACCCGCGATGACTTCTTGCAGCGCTCGCGTCAGGCTATTGATCGTGAAATCGCGACTCCATCGATTTCGTTCCGAGATGCGATCGAGTCGATGTCCTAGGACCATCAACTCGCTCGCCATACTGACTCGAACGATCAACCTTTTTCCGCGATACACGAGTTCGTCATAGTCGAGTGGCTTGTCGATAAAGCGCGAATAGAGTGTCGTCAACGCGCGCTCTCCCGCCGGATCAACGAATAGCCCATTTACCGAGTTGAGTACTTCATAGCCGACTGTCCCATGAACGGGCCAATCTTCTGGTAACGATTCGCCGACCGCAAGAATTTTTTCGACGACGATGTAAAGTGGTCTCGCCAAGGGCGACCCAATACTTTCGGCTGCTGATTGCCATCGTTCTCCAATTCGCTGCTCGATCATCGGCCAGGCGTCTATCCGACGATCCGGATTGGATTCGTCGTCTTGGGAAGTACTGCGTTGCTCGTAGGCTTCGCGGCATAATCGGCGAAAATGCCTTTCTTGCAATTGGACGAAGTAACCACGTGGGTCGTATAGCCCGTCTGGATGATCGATACGCAAGCTTGTGACAACTCCTTCATCGATCAGTTCGAAAAGCAACCGATGAACGTCATCAAAGACTTGTGGATTCTCGGGGCAGATAGCCGCAAGTTCATTGATATCGAAAAACCGACGGTAATTGATCTCATCGGCGGCAACCCGCCAATAGGACAATCGATAAACCTGCTCTTGCAAAAGCTCGTCGAGCCGATCAAAACTCCGTGGGTCGTCGCGTCGACCATTGATTTGAATCAATTGCTCAGCAATAAATGCTTTAACGGTCGGCGAGCGCAGCACCAGTTCGTTGAAACGTCGTTTGACGATTTCTTTCTCTCGCCGTCGCTCGGCCAATCGATCCGTATTCGTTTCTGTCCGAGCGGGTAGGTTTCGGATGGCTGTTAGAATACTCAGTAACTCGAGGAAGGATTCGTCTTGCGGATCACTCTTTTGCTTTAAAGCATCTATGCCATCGGCCAAAATGATCGAGTACGAACGCGGAGCGATAGGCAAACTATGTTCGAAATACTGCAACCAGAACGTGCCTTCGTCATATCGCACCAAAAGCTGACCATCTTCGAGAACTTTGCCGTACTGATCGCCGAGCAGCGGCAAGGAAACTTTGTCCTTGAGATCGGTTTTTACTGGTGACCAGTCGATGTCGAAATGCGAAGCATACTGTGAACTTTGACCGTTTTCCAAGACGTCCTGCCACCATGCATTCAGCTTCGGCGTAGCACTCATGTGATTGGGGACAACATCGGCGATGAATCCCATATTGTGTTCACGCAAGACCGACCGCAGCGATCGTAAATCGTCGATTGTGCCGATCTCTGCGTTAATCTTCGAATGATCGACGATATCGTAGCCATGCGGGCTTCCCGGCCTAGCTTGAAGAAACGGCGACGCGTATAAATCGCTTATCCCAAGCGTATAAAGGTACGGAACGATCGCTTCCACCTCGCGAAATGAACAGCGACTGTTAAACTGCACGCGATAGGTGGCTGACGGCATTGGTCGTTTTCGTAGATGATCTTCGACGGCTTCGAGCAACGTATCTACTTCTCGCGATAGTCCTTCGTTATTTAGGGGTTCGGTAGAAGCGACGACTTGTTCGCCAAACGCAACTAGTTCGATCGTTTCAGCTTGATCGGTTCTCGTTGTCATGTTTCGTTGCTTCCTCGACGGCTGGTGATGATAAAGGCGAAAGGTTGAAGTTGCTTTATGGGTTCGTCGCCAACGGCCGATCCGCCGAATCGTTCTTCATCTGAGTTTAACAAGACATTCAACGAAAGTTCGTCGAGCGAGGGTACGTCAACTAGCTTATCGCTCAAATTGAAATAGGCCACAAGATGCTCGATTTGGTTGTCGGCTCCGCCCCGCGCGAGTCGTAGCACGGAATTGCCATTGCTGGTTATTAGCTCAGCCAATCGATCCTTATAGTTTTGACCGACGGGATGCGTTCGTCGCAGTTGCAATAACTCGACATAGAGATTTCTTAAGCCAGCGTTCGTCGAACCTGCTGGCCAATCCCAGGAAAGGATTGCCGATTCAAAAGTTTGTTTCGCCATCGGATCGGGCAATTCGTTCGGCCAAGCAAATGAAGAAAATTCTTCGCGTCTTCCTTTGCGTACCGCTTCTCGAAGCCCTTCGTCGCCGAAGTCACAGAAAAAAGGAAACGGTCGCGATTCGCCATACTCTTCACCCATAAAGAGCATGGGAACATTGGGAGCGATGAGCATCAGCCCTGCAGCCAATCGCTGCTGAGCTGGGCTCAACAGCGTTCCGAATCGATCTCCAATGGCCCGATTGCCAACTTGATCGTGAGTCTGGATGCTTATCACGAATTTTTCGCCGGTGTGCACTCCCACCGGAGCACCATGATTTGCACCTCGATAGGGGCTGTGGCAGCCATCGTGTACAAAAACATCGTTGAGCGATTTGACAAGTTGTTCGGCGGGCTGATCAAAGTCGGCGTAGTATCCGTCTCTTTCGCCGGTCAGTAGGGTATGAACGCAATGATGAAAGTCGTCGCTCCATTGTGCATCCAAGCCATAACCACTTTTTTCGGCATCATCCAGCAATCGAACGTCATTGAGATTGCTCTCGGCGATTATGTGAATTGGGCGGTTGAAGGGCTTTGCTTCAAGCAATGCGACTTCTTTTGTCTCGGCGAGAATATGGACAGGACTTTCGTCATGAATCGCGTGGATCGCATCGAGCCGAAAACCGTCGAAATGAAAATTTCGAATCCAATGCCGAATATTGTCGAGCACAAAATCGCGAACGGGTTTCGATGACTCGCCGTCGAAATGGACGGCCGATCCCCAAGGCGTATCGTATTTGTCGGTAAAGTAGGGTCCAAACTGCGAAAGGTAGTTTCCCTCCGGGCCGAAATGGTTGTAGACAACATCCAAGATGACGGCCATTCCACATGCATGACATGCATTGACAAGTCGCTGAAGTTCGGACGGTCCACCATAGGATTGCTGGACAGCAAACCAGTACGTTCCATCGTAGCCCCAGCCTCGTTCGCCCGGAAACTGGCCAACGGGCATCAATTCAATCGCCGTGACACCGAGCTGGCGCAACTCGGCCAATCGAGGAATAATCGCCGCAAAGCTTCCTTCGGCTGTAAACGTACCCACGTGCATTTCGTAGACTACCAATTCCGACAATGCAACGCCCTGCCACGCATGGTCTGTCCATTGGAAATGGTCAGGGCACCAAACCGCAGACGGTTTATGAACGCCATCGGGTTGCCATTTCGAGGCTGGGTCAGGGAGACTAACTCGATCATCGAGTCGTACAAAGTAGCGTTGCCCAGATTGAACGTCATCGCACTGCCCCTCGAAATATCCTAACGAGTCGCGAGTCATCGTGATCGCTGATTCAGAACTCTCTGACGGGCCGAACAAAACGATCTTTGCAGTCTGAGCCAGTGGCGCCCAAACTCGCCAAGTACAACGTCCATGCCGATCCAGTTTTGCTCCGACTTGATTGTTACGCATCCTTATTCATTCCTTGCCGCATTTGAGATGGTGGTGGCATGTTTTAGACAGCTTGCGACGTCCAAAGCTGCGCCTGCTTGGCAACGCAGCGCATACAGATCCTCGAAGTCGTGTGGCAATTGCAATCGCCAGTTCTTTTCTGAAACCAATCCTGGTTCGTTGTATCGATCGACAAATCCAAAGAGATCTGGGAAAAAAATCGACATGTTTTTAGCTTTGCTCGCGAGCATCGAAACCATCATCATGTGAATGAGATTACTTGACTGCGAGGAAGTCGAACCGATGGACGGTATCGATTTAGAGTTAACGCCAAGCGACAACAAATAATCTTCCCAATTTTGATAGGCTGACCCCTGGCACCACTGATTCACGACTTCCCAAATCGTTGGCGTGTCGTGCGTCCCGAACATGATCCAATCTTGAGGATTAGCGTTTTCGATGCGATAGACGTCGGCAGGATTGTCCAGATTGGCTTTCTGTACCACGCGAAATCGGCCTAATTTGTAGCGATCTAGAACGCGCTGAACGGGGTACGGAAGTGTGCTCAGTATTTCGCAAGCGATCGCACGAAACGAACCGGTTCTTAACTTAGTCTCTTTGGCAATGACATCGATCAACCAGGAATATTTTGCAACCTGTGAATCATCCAGCGATTGGACTCGATGATCTGCATAAGTAAGCTCCGATCGATTTATCTGTTCTGTTCGAGCAATTGCGTAATCTCGAAGAGCTGGATGATCGACATCGGCCGGCGACGAAAAAAGTCGAGCACCATTCTGGACGGCGTGGATCGGGTCAGGATCATCGGATCGATAAACCCAAGGGTCGATCCATCCCTGCGGATGATCGATACGCACGCCATCGCATTCGTTGAGCGCCTTATGCAATCTCGCTTGAACAAATTGCATTCCAGGGCCAGGACTCTCGGGAGTGCCGAGTTTCTCCGGATCCAGCACACCGAAACCCCACGGCTGCCCTTGAGAATTGGTGCGACTTGGCGGTGCTCCGACCAAGTATTCTTTATGAAACAGCGTTTGTCTCGCCCAGACATCTTGCGGTGACAAACCTACTTGAAGGTCGGCAAATAGTTGAATGCCGAGCGGCTTGAGCCGCTCACGCAATTGATGGTGCTCGAACTCGATCAACCATTGAATCAAGGCATAGTCGCGAATTTGCTTTTCGTATTTCAATTGCAGTTCGCTAAGCCGCCGATCCGCCAATGCTTGTTTGTCTTCATCGGGCGCAAAGAGCTTCTGATCAAAACTTGCTTGCGAAGTGCTTTTCCAATTGGGCCACCACACCGAGCCATATTCTTCGCTCAAGGCGTCATACAAGGCGTCTGGCACAAGCCACCATTGGTTGTCTGAAAGAAACTGCCTAGCATGGTCAAAGTCGGTAGCGTCCGCAGTCGCGACAATTTCTTGGATGGCTATTTGATATCGATCGTGCACTTCGGTATGCGAAAGTCGAGTCGCGTGTGTCGATGGCTGGCCATCAAGTCGAAGCTGCTGCAACGTCGCTTGCGAGATTCTGCCGTTATCGGCGTATCGACCCAGAGGCAGGCTAAGCGGATTGCGAGAAAAAATGGTTCCGTCATACGGCGAGGCATTACCGCGCAGCGTTTTTCCACTTGGCCCAAGCTGCACAACATTAAAACCTAAGCTGGCAGCAAAGTGAAAGAAACGTTCGGCTCCGTAGGAATATGGCGAACCACGACCACAGTCTTCTTCGGGATTGACCGGAAAACTACCGTCATGAATTTGAATCGCGAACAAATCGATCTGCAACTCCGTGAGCGCCTGTTGAGCAAGACGCTGCATTCGCAAACGTTCGCTAGCGCAATGTTGGTCGACTTGCAAAGCTTGATTGTGTGAAAAGGGTCTCATCCTTATGCATCCTCCATATTCGTGAAGTTTTGACACTGGCTATACATTGGCAGGTTTCAGCATGATCATAGACAGTGGCGGGATGGTAATACTGAGAGAGTGACTCTCGCCATGTGAGCCAAATGGGACCGATTGAACGCTTCCAAAATTCCCAGCCCCCGAGCCGCCATAGATCGTGGAATCGCTGTTCATAATCTCGCTCCAAGTACCACCGCACGGTACGCCGACTCGATAGCCCTCTCGCAATACGGGACTAAAATTGAGTGCCACCAAAATCGGTTGGCTGTTCTCGCCGCCGAATCGCAAGTAGCAAAACACCGACTGCGCTGAATCATTGGCTTCGACCCATCGGAACCCTGTCGGGTCGCAATCTTTGGTATGCAATGCACCTTCGGTTCGGTAGATTCGGTTGAGGTCGCCAACCCATCTCGCGATTCCCGCGTGTTCCGGCTTTTCCAGCAGATTCCATTCGAGACTCGATTCGTGATCCCATTCGCCAACTTGCCCAAACTCGTCGCCCATGAAAAGCAACTTCTTGCCAGTCTGAGTGTACATGTAGCCCAGCAACAATCTTAGGTTCGCGAATTTCTCGGATGGGTTCCCCGGCATTTTTTCAAGAAGCGATTTCTTGCCTTTCGCTACGTCGTCATGCGAGAGCGACAGAACGAAGTTTTCGCTATTGGCGTAGACAGATCGAAAGACAAGTTCACCATGATGATATTTGCGATCGATCGGATTGTTCGCCATATACTTCAACGTATCGTGCATCCATCCCATATCCCATTTGTAGCCAAAGCCGAGTCCTCCGCTGTAGGTTGGTTTCGTCGCATCGGGCCATGCTGTCGATTCTTCGGCGAAAGTCTGCACCTTTGGGAAACGCGAATAGATTTGCTCGTTGAGGCACTTAATAAAAGCAATCGCTTCGAGATTTTCACGCCCACCGTTTCGATTGGGAACCCATTCGCCTTCCTTTCGCGAGTAGTCCAAATAAAGCATCGATGCGACAGCGTCGACGCGAATGCCATCAACGTGGTATTTCTCAAGCCAAAACAGCGCAGAGTTGACGAGGAAATTCGTAACTTGAGCGCTTTCGTAATTGAAGATGTTCGAGCCCCAGTCGGGATGAAAGCCCAACCGACGATCAGGGTGTTCGTAAAGATGTGTGCCGTCAAAGAAGCCTAGTCCGTGAGCGTCGCATGGAAAGTGACTTGGCACCCAATCCAAGATAACGCCGATACCATTCTGGTGAAGCGTGTCGATCAAAAACATCAAGTCTTGCGGCGAACCGTAGCAACTGGTCGGCGCAAAGAAACCGGTCATTTGGTAACCCCATGACCCGTAATAGGGATGTTCCATCAGAGGAAGGAATTCGACATGCGTGAATCCATGTGAAACCAAGTAGTCAGTCAACGGCTGAGCCAGCTCGCGATAGCTATAAAACCGGTTCGATGCAGCTTGCTTTTGGCGCCACGATCCCAAATGCATTTCGTACATCGAAATCGGCGCGGCGAGGCTGTTTCGCGATGCTCGGTCGCGCATCCAATCGTTGTCGTGCCACGCAAAGCGAAGATCGGTAACGATCGAAGATGTTTCGGGTCTTAATTGACAGGAAAAAGCGAATGGATCGCTTTTGTCGATTCGATATCCATCAGGACCAACAATATGGAATTTATATTGACTCCCAAGAGCTACACCCTGAATGAAGCCGTCCCAAATGCCCGTGCCTTGTTTCAGATTCAATGGATTGGCCGACAGGCTCCAGCCATTAAAGTCTCCGATGACGTAGACTTGCGTCGCATTCGGAGCCCAAACCGCAAAGCGAACGCCCGAACTCCCATCGACTTCGCAAGCATGAGCTCCCATTTTATCGAACAGTCGATAATGTTTCCCCTCAGAAAACATTTGTAGATCGACGTCGGTAAGTTGCGAAGAGTGATCGGTATTCGATGGCGTTGTCATATCGTTTTTGTCGGTTTGAATAGTAGGAAAATCCAATCGCTAAGGCTCACGGCCTTGATTGGCGAAAATCTTAGCGATCATAGTTATTGCCGTTGGTTCATCCGGCGAATTCGATATCTTTTGTTTAACCGTTAGCCGAAGGCGTACGATAAGTCGTCGCGCACGCCTTCGGCTAACGGTTAAACAACTCGGCCTGTTATCCCAACGATTACGTCGATGTTACGTTCATCAATTCCATAACGCCTTGCAAAGGTATCGCAATCCAGTCGGGCCGATTATTCATCTCGTAATCCATTTCATACAAAGCCTTTTCAAGAATGTATGTTTCAAGCAAGCAACGAAACTCTTCGTGACTTTGCGGCAAAAAGGCCGCTTCGTTAACCTGGGTCAAATAGGCCTTAACAAACGCGGCACTGGTCCATTGATACCAGAATCGAGCCCAAGACTTGAGCGACTCGGTGTCTTGGGTCCGTACGACAACGCCCGGAGCTTCCTGCAGTAAACCGGTAAGCGATGCATAATGAAACGATCGGATCATTCCGGCCACATCGCGTAGCGGCGACCGCTTGATCTTCCTTTCCGAGATCGCCCGCAATGGTTCACCTTCAAAGTCGATCAGTATAAAATCTTTGCCGCTATAGAGGACTTGCCCCAAGTGATAGTCACCGTGGCAGCGAATTCTCAAGGCGGTAATATTGCGTTCGGTAATCCTTCGAAAGCGTTGAATAATCTCGCTTTCGAGCCCGGCTATCATTCGAGCTTGGGGCTGAAGGGCTGGCGAAAGCTCGCTTACTTTTCGACTCAACACACTGAGGACGCGCCGTCCGTGATTGCGCATCGATTGGTAAAGACCACGCTGATAGAAAGGTGTAAAGGGTTCCGGCGCGAAGGCCGGAATATTCTGGGTATCCGCCAACGCTACATGTAATTCGGCCGTGCGTTTTCCGAGCAACTCGGCCAAGTAGAGATACTGTCCGATCGTATTGCGAGCCAGCGAAGTTGGTTCCTGATCGATCATATCGATCCAATTCGATTCAGCTTTAAATTCGGCTAGCAATTCATCCATCGAGAATTCGGAAGTTACTCGCTCAAAGAAACGGCCGATCTCGTCGAGTGTTAGCTCCCAAGCTGGCTGGGTGTTTGCAATAAACTCTTGAAGAATTGCGAACGTCATCGACTCGCCATCCATCGGTCGATACTCGATCGCACCCGATAGTCGAGGCGAATTCGGAAACTCGATCTTCTCGGTGAGGAATTGGCTGATTTCGAGATCGGGATTTACGCCCGAATCGACCTTTCGAAACATTTTCAGAATGAATTTTTCCCCCAACACAGCCGCGCTATTGCTTTGTTCCATTCGCATGATTCGAGGCACCAGCTCAGCGTCGGTGATCGGTTGAACCTGATTGTAACTCGCGGTATGGGAAGCAATTAATTTACCGTGATTGCCTTTGATCTTTCCTGACCGTGAAATGAGTTCCGATAGCCCGTTCCAAAACACTTCGCTCCGAGAAGCATCGTATAGGACGCCGTTATTGGATTCATCCCATTGTTCGATCTTCGCTATCACAAGACTGTTCTCTTCCGAGAGCAGTTGCTCGGCCGACGCATCTAACGCAAATCCAAAAGGTATTAAGTAGTGCTCAGGTTCGCCTTCGGTGTAGAGGACACGCACGATGACCAAACGCAGTTCGTCTATTGCACCGTCTCGATTCAGATCGATCACATCTTGAATTTCCGTCGCTTGAATCGTGCGAGCTTTGCCGGCAAACCATCGCTGCTTGACGAGGAAATCAGGAAGCAGCGACTCGGCGTCTGCTTTCTGATGGTCGGCAAAAATGTCGCACCAAGATTGGTTGACTCGGATGGTCGGTAGTTTTTGTGCAACTGCCGTCGCATCCGCCACAACCGGACTTTTCAAGTGAAGCCAATAAAACGAATTGGGGCCGATGGTAATAAAGTAGGGGTGCTCATCGATGGTTGGGAAAGAGGTTTGCCCAAAGATCTCGATCGGTCTCACGCCCTTAAAAGCGGACAGATCGATTTCGGCATACTGAACATGCCGAGAAAGATTCGCCACCACGAGAATGACTTGCTCTTCATACCGTCGAACGAATACTAAGACCTTCGAATTCTCGGGCGTTATGAATTCCAGTGTACCTCGACTAAATGCCTTGAATCGCTTGCGAACTGCGATCAGTCGCTTCATCCACCATAGAAGCGAATGCGGACTGTTCTGAGAAGTCTCGACATTGACGGCGGTATAGTGAAACTCGGGATCGGTGATGACTGGCAGGTACATTTTCTGCGGGTTGGTATGAGAAAAACCTGCATTGCGATCAGCGCTCCATTGCATTGGCGTTCGAACGCCATCGCGGTCGCCAAGATAAATGTTGTCTCCCATTCCAATTTCATCGCCGTAGTACAAAACGGGTGAGCCAGGCAAGGAAAACAACAACCCGTTCATCAACTCGATTTTGCGGCGATTGTTTCCGAGCAATGGAGCAAGGCGACGACGAATTCCAAGATTGATACGTGCCTGCCGATCGCGAGCGTAAACACGATACATAAAATCGCGCTCTTCGTCGGTAACCATTTCGAGCGTCAATTCGTCATGGTTTCGAAGGAATATCGTCCACTGGCAGGAATCAGGAATCGCTGGCGTCTGTTGCAAGATATCGATAATTGGAAATCGATCCTCTTGCTGTACAGCCATAAACAATCGAGGCATGAGCGGGAAATGAAAAGCCATGTGGCATTCATCGCCATCGCCAAAGTACTCGACGGCGTCTTCTGGCCATTGATTGGCTTCAGCCAACAGCATTCGATCGGAGTACTTCCCATCGACATGCGCACGAAGCAGCTTCAAAAAGCCGTGCGTTTCTTCAAGATTCTCGCAGCTCGTGTCTTCCTTTTCAAAAAGATACGGGACCGCATCCAAACGCACGCCATCGACGCCCATGTCGAGCCAAAAATCGAGTGCCTCGAACATCGCCGCATGGACATCCGGATTCTCGAAATTCAGATCGGGCTGATGAGAATAGAACCGATGCCAAAAATAGGCGCCTGCAACTTCGTCCCAGGTCCAGTTGGACGCTTCAAAATCCTTGAAGATAATTCGCGTGCTTTTGTATTTTTCGGGTGAGTCGCTCCATACATAAAAGTTGCGTTCCTTGCTCCCCTTCGGAGCTCGTCGAGCTCGTTGGAACCAGTCGTGCTGGTCGGAAGTATGGTTGAGCACCAGTTCTGTAATGACCCGCAATCCGCGAGCATGAGCTTCAGTGAGAAACGCTTTGAAATCTGACAGGTCACCGTATATGGGATTCACGTCGACATAGTTGGCAATGTCGTATCCGTCATCGCGCAGCGGCGATGGATAGAAAGGGAGAATCCAAATCGCCGTTATTCCGAGGTCTTGGATGTATCCCAAACGCGATGTCAAGCCAGCAAAATCGCCGATGCCATCGTTATTGCTGTCGGCAAACGCTCGAACGTGCGTTTGATAAATCACAGCGTCCTTATACCATCGTCGTTCTTCTGAGCTCTGCATTCATTGCTCCTTTACAAAAACCGAAGCTTTTAACGCGAACCATCGTAACCGAGTAGGCTTTTTTTGTTGAGAGCGAATAGGTATTGATATCGCTTTTGTTCGTTAATTCCCTTGAAATTAGTAGCGTTTTAATCTATGACATGCCTTCAATTGCTGTTGATAGACGCAAACCGAGACAATCGCAATGTTAAGCAAAGCAACAAAATTATTTGAGGAGTTTTTCGAGAGCGAAAAGGCCGGCGGGATTACGTTGATGTTTTTTACGATCATCGCTCTTGCTGTGGCAAATTCGTTTCTCGGCGAACCGTACCTTCATTGGCTACACTCGAAAGTCTACGGACTGTCCATTGAAGAATGGGTTAATGATGGATTGATGACCATTTTCTTTCTTCTGGTCGGACTCGAATTAGAACGAGAGATTTATGGGGGAGAACTGAGTGACATTCGCAACGCAATTTTGCCAGTCGTCGCTGCGATCGGCGGAATGTTAATACCGGCCGCGATTCACTATTCACTTTGCCGAGGATCGATTTACGAACGAGGTGCCGGAATCCCGATGGCTACGGATATCGCTTTTTCACTCGGTATCCTGGCCTTGGTGAGCAGTCGCGTCCCTTTTTCACTTAAAGTTTTCTTGACTGCCTTGGCCATCGCCGATGACCTTGGCGCGGTGATTGTGATCGCTGTTTTCTATACCAAGTCGATTTCGATCTACTATTTCGTCGGTGCCATCTCGATCTTTTCGGGGCTTTGCCTGTTGAATCGTTGGAATGTCAATGCGATCTGGGTCTACGCCTTAGGTGGTTTAGCCATGTGGTACTGCATGTTGCACTCCGGAGTCCACGCAACGATCACTGGCGTCCTGCTAGGTTTCGCGTTGCCATTTCGCGACGGCAGTGAACAGAGTCCTTCGTATCGATTGCAGCATTGGTTGCATAAACCCATCGCCTTCGGGTTGCTGCCGATCTTCGCGCTAGTCAACACCAGCATCCCGATCGGTCATGATTGGCTAGATGGCCTTCGATCGCCCAATAGCATTGGGATTTTTCTTGGCTTGGTCGTAGGAAAACCTGTTGGCATCACGCTCTTTTGTTGGGTTGCCTTAAAAAGCAAGCTCTGTGGATTGCCCGAGGATCTTACGCTCTCGCATCTGGTCGGCGCGTCGTTCCTGGCCGGAATCGGGTTTACGATGTCGATTTTCGTATCGATCTTGGCCTTCGATGATGCCGCCATGATCAATCAATCGCAAATCATGGTCCTCATCGCATCCTTCATCGCCGCTTTCGCAGGTTTGCTTTGGTTCTACTTAAAAGTGCCGATAGAGGACTTAAGCGATGCTGTTTCTAAATCGCAATTGCAGTAAAATAGATCGATACGCTGCGCCGATCGCCGTTCCAAAAACATATTGGGAGATTCAATCGCCATGTCAAAACTGTTTCGACGTTCCTTTCTAAAAGAAACCGCGTTCGGCGGTGCTTTGCTCGGACTTTCCGCGCGCAGCCATCGCTCTATCTTTGCGGCAGTTCCACCCAGCGAACGCGTTCGCGTCGGGATGATCGGCGTTGGCAATCAAGGCGGGCCGAAAAACAACATGAAGTATTTTCTAAATAACATCGTCGCCCTTTGCGACTTGGACAAAGGTTACCTGGCCGAGGCCAGCGACTATTTGAATAAAGAGGCCGGACTCTCGGCCGTGATGACCGATGACTATCGCAAATTACTCGATGCAAAGGACATCGACGCGGTTGTCGTAACGGTGCCTGATCAGTGGCATGCGCTGATGACCATCGAAGCCTGCAAGGCGGGCAAAGATGTTTACTGTGAAAAGCCGCTGACGCTGATGATCGGCGAAGGAAAGCCGATGATCGACGCGGCTCGGAAATACGATCGTGTCGTACAGACCGGCACGATGCAACGCAGCGGCGACGAATTCAAACTGGCGGTCGAACTCATCCAAAAAGGCATCGTCGGCAAAGTAAAGTCTGTCAACGTCACGCTCCCCAGTCCCAACTGGGTCGCTCACGCGGGCAAACCAGTTCCCGATAGCGCACCGCCCGAAGGATTCGACTTCAATCGATGGCTCGGTCCCGCGCCACTTAAACCGTATAACAAGAATCATGTCCACTATCTCTTCCGATTCTATTGGGACTATAGCGGTGGACAGCAAACCAACTTCGGAGCCCATCATCTCGACATCGCCCAGTGGGGACTCGGGATGGACGCAAGTGGCCCAACGAGTGTTGAAGGCTCGGCGGTATTTAATCCCGACGGTTGGTACGAAACGCCCGACACGACCGATATTAAATACACCTATGCCAACGGCGTAGTGATGACTTGCCGACAAAAGCTGGATTCCAAGAGTTCTGAGCAAGGCACCGAATTCGTCGGCGAAAAAGGAAGCTTGTTCGTCTACCGAGGCGGTATCGTAGCCAACCCGCCTGAACTTCTCAAAGGGATCGAGCTACTTAAGATTGTTAAATCGCAAGCCAACATCAGCCACGTAAACAATTTCTTTGATTGCGTAAAGTCGCGGCAAAAGCCGGCGGCCGACATCAGTATCGGTCATCGCTCGGCTACCGTATGCCACCTGGGCAACATCGCCGTCCGATCGAAAAAGAAGATCAACTGGGATCCAGTCACGGAAACCATCGTCGGCGATGCCGAAGCCGGCAAGTGGCTAATGAAGGAATATCGCAGTCCATGGAAGCTCGGCTAACCCCACTCGAATAAAACACGTAGCAGCGTCTCTCCGATACGCTGAATCTCTTAGTGTCCTATGCAAGATTGCATTTAAAAAGTCTAGTCACCTAGAACAACCGCGTCACTTCCGTCGCGGCTGGCCAGCGACTGCCACGTTTCAAAATCAATTGTATCGGATGTAAAACGCATTGAAGAATCTGCCATCAAAACATTGACACCACCTAGATGCCAGCTTCGTGGTCCTCGCCATCCGAAGGGAGTGTAGAGAACATCGGGACCACCATTGAGCAAAGGGCTTATGCAGTCTGGCGTCTCGGAATTTGGCGTCAAGTAGTGATTGTAAAGTGTCGTTCGATATTCACCATTCACCCACGCAAATCCTCGAGGGTCCGAGTAATTCCAAATCGTTGCCGCTTTGCATAGGGAATCGGTAAGCGGAGCGATAAAAGTAAATTTGTACGCTGTTCGACGATCTCGCTCACGATTCCCTGACTTGCCGAGAATGCTTTCGGACATCATTACCGTATTCGACGATCCGTCCAAAAGACTTGCCATTGAAGTTGTCGAATTGACATAAAACATGCCGTCTGTTTCAAAAGGCGTTCCTCCCTTGAGCCCTGTTCCTGTGCATGCGGCGTAGCTCGTCGGTCCAAAACTCGGGTGCACGCGACGTAGCGAATCGCTGGGACAAAGAAACAGCGGAACCCAAATTTTCGAGCCTTGGATATTTTCAGGAGTAACCGCAAATGTCAAACTGTATAGCGGCTTTTCTAGATTCAAAGTATTGTATGCGACAGTGTTTTCCAAATGAGGTGACAGCATGGCTAACGTCGACCAACGATAAAAACTCCACGGTGTTGATGGCGATTGAGGGTACTCCTTCGCAATAGCGCCCGCTGGAAATTTCCCGGATGACGTATGGTGATTGTGCATCGCCACACCGAGCTGACGAAGGTTGCTTGTGCACGACAGCCGACGGGCCGCTTCTCGCGCGGCTTGAATTGCCGGGAGAAGCAACGAAACGAGTACTCCTATGATGCTGATGACTACCAACAACTCGACGAGCGTCACTCCACTCAGAAATGTTCGCGAACGCCTGACCGAATTTCTTCCAACTACCATTCCCTTACTTCATTTCGACCGATTATTTAGATAGTTGGTTGGAAGTCACCGGTGAAATTATGGTTGCGATAGCGAATTCGTCGCATTCGCGACAACGTGAATACTACGGTCAAAAGAAGCGCAGAGGTAGGTTCAGGAACTGCGGTGACTGCCACACTGCTAAATGGCGTTGATCCGACCGCGAAGGCCGGAAAAATCTGGCTTGCATTTGATGTGAATCGAAATAGACCGCCATTGCTTTGAAAATTGTCCGATGCTTGCGTTGGATTCGTTTGCCCCAGGGCAGCTACAATTATGTTTCCATTCTGATCGATCGCAACGCCGCTAGGCGAAGAAAGATCCGGACTGGTAAACGGTAACGCTGGAAGTGGTAGCGAAAGTGTTATCCAAGGATTTCCAATCGGTGCTCCCGCTGACGTGAACTTAAAAACATCGCTGGAAACAGCCGCGCTGCCAACATAGACGTTCCCTTGCGGGTCGATAGCGATCTGTCCATTCGCAACCGGATTAGCCGCAAACGACGACGATGCGCTCAAACTGGAATCGCTAGCCAAGACTCCCAATCCACCAAACGTTGAAATGAGTAACCGGCCAGTCGAATCAAACGCGAGACCGTTGGGCAATGAATTCGGAATCGTTAGCGAATTGATCAGAGAATATGAAGCATTGTTGGACACATCAAAAGAATTGATCGAGTTTGTTCCAAAACTCGAAACATAGAGAGTTCCATTCGAACCGAACGTCATACCGGCTGGCGATGTGCCGATCGGAAGCTGATGAAATCCGAGTAATGCTTGAGAGTTCCCGTCGTATGAATAAATTCGATCGGATATGCGAGCGCTGACAAACACCTGCCGGTTCGTCGGATTGATTGCGATGCCCGCCAACCCTGGAAACGGATCGCTTGCTGAGGCGACTACCGCAAAGGTTGAACCAGGTCCTCCCGATTCATCGAACATTTCGATCGTGCCGGAGAAAAAGCCAGTCGTTAAAATTGCTGCTTCTGACTTGCCAACGGGACTAAACACAATAAACGCCATTGCCATAATTTGGGCAATGGCCTGAGAGTGGGATCTCATTTCGGACCTTTCAAGGGGTAAATCAAGGATTCAATCTACGTCGTTCGCGATCGTCTTGAAGCAAAAGCTTGGCGAAAATCGCGCGCGTGATTGACTAGTCGAGTGAAGGCGGGGACAACAATCAAACATTCTAACGACCGTTTGAGCGTAACGCAACGATTCTCGTCCCCTTTTGAGCAATCATTGTAGAGTGAATACTTGCATTCAGGTATCACTATAAGTAACCTAGGAGAGTCGTATCACCACCGGCACAAGGCCGGAGGAGTCCTTGTGAGAACTATCGACGCTCTCCATCCGGGCTCGCCCCGGTGGAAGCAACGACTTTTCAGCTACTTCAGCAGTCGCCGCCGCACCGCTTCCATGTCATACGCGCCGATCGTGCCAACGTAGAAACTTTCCATCCACATTCGCAACATTCCATGTCTGAACGCGATGTTATTCATATACGACAACGCAACCACGGCTGGCGACATCTCATACCCGATCCGCAACGTAAAGTGCACATGATCTGCCACAATCGATAACCGTGAAAGCCGATGCGCCTTCTTGCTGGCCGCCGAAAGAATTGCGTCGCGAGTGATCGTATGAAACGTCGGTTCCGCCGTTCGCCAACGCTCGGCGTGAACGAGCACAATGTGCAATGCCGTCACATATTGTCCATGAGCACTGTTGAGTGGTTCCGCGAGATCCACGTCAGGAAACGTCAGTTGAAACTCAGTCATCAATTGTTGGCTTCTCGGGTCAGCCAGTTGATGATGTTCCGCTTGCTTAGCAACATACGCTTCAACGGTCGCGAGGTTCGCGTCACCAACACTCGTCAAGCGGAAGTTACGGCGATATTCGACTGGAAACTCCGAACGAAGCAGATGCTGCAATCGACCTTTCACCACGCGCACGATCTGAGGCGGCGCGACCGATGGTGTTGTGCTGAGCAAAAAGAGAAGCGATTGGTTAGCTTGTTGGAAGGCTTCCAAAACACGAACATTGTCTGGCCGAAGTGCTTCGTTAAGCGGTCCGAGCCAGTTGCCGGGTTGCGGCAGCGTTTGTTTCGGGAAAATCGACAGCGACCAGCGACACTGGTATGCCGCCTTGCAGTTGTCCAGCGTGTACAACGGCTGAAGGTTCATGGGATTCGCTTATGAATCGTTTCACCGCGTGCACAAGGCCAGCGGAGTCTTCGTTATTTTACTCGTTCGAAGCAGTATGAAAATCCATGCCCGCAAGCTCTCCACCTGGGCTTGCCCCAGTGGAAGCAAGAATTGCCGGCTACAATATAGGTACGAGCATTGAAATTTGTATAATCCAAATGACAATTCGTGGTCGCCCTGATTTCGTGGGGTCGGATGGATACGATTGAATGGCCACACGAATTTTTGAGATAATGCTTCGCATTGGTTAGTGCCCATGACAACTTGAAAAGGAATTGAAATCTTGAGTGATCGCAAAATAAAAATGGCGATGGTTGGTTTAGGCTTTGGCTCGGAATTCATTCCGATCTATCAAGAACATCCCAATGCCGAGGTCGTTGCGGTCTGCCGTCGCAACGCGGCAGAAATGAATAAGGTTGCCGACCAGTTTGGAATCGAAGGTCGGTATACGGAATTCGAACGTATCCTTGCCGATCCAAACGTCGAAGGCGTTCATATCAATAGCCCCATCGGCGATCATGCATGGATGTCGCTCAAGGCACTCGACGCTGGAAAGCACGTGATGTGTACTGTCCCGATGGCGACGACTATCGACGAGTGTCAGCAGATTGTTGCAAAGGTCAAAGCAACGGGACTGAAGTACATGATGGCCGAAACGGTTGTCTACAGCCGCGAGTTTCTCTTCATCAAAGAAATGTACGAGCGAGGTGATTTAGGAAAAATCCAACATCTGGCCGCGTCGCACCCGCAAGACATGGACGGATGGCCGAGTTACTGGGAATCGATGATTCCGATGCACTATGCAACACATGTCGTCAGCCCCTGTTTGGGGCTCACCAACGCCTTGGCCGAGTCGGTCAGTTGCTTTGGATCAGGTACCGTACGAGAAGATATCGCGAAAAAATCGGGCTGCAAGTTCGCAGTCGAAAGCTGCCACATCAAACTAAAGGAGCGCGATATCACCGCCCATATTTGGCGGTTCCTTTATGACGTAGCCCGCCAATATCGGGAAAGCTTTGATGTGTACGGAACCAAAAAAAGTTTCGAATGGACGTTGGTCGAAAACGAATCGCACGTGATTCACACGGCGAAAAAACCCGAGCATGAGATTGCCGAGAAGATCAACATTCCCGATTTTGCCCATCGATTGCCCAAGCCGATTCAACGCTTCACTTTGCCTGCCGAGATTCATGACTCGAAGCATTTGTCGTTCATTCAAGGCGGCGGGCACGGTGGTTCGCATCCACATTTAGTCCACGAATTCATTTCGGCTGTCTTAGACAATCGCGATCCATGGCCCAATGCGGCGACCAGCGCTAACTGGACTTGCACCGGCATTTGTGCTCATCAGTCGGCGATGAAAGGTGGCGAAATCGTTCGCCTACCGGATTTTGCGTAGTACGGATTGGCAATACCGTGAGCGGCACGGCTAGCGGGCTGTTGATTTAGTAACCCGACGCGTAAGTGAGGGAACGAACGCATCCACTCGCTTACGCTTCGGGTTATGATTGATCCATTCAATCTTTACGAAGTCACTAAATCAACAGCCTGCTTGCGCCATCGGCTCACAACTGTTCAATACGCCGGTGGCACTTGCTTGAATTTGTCTCATCCAATTGGATACTCACATGAATCGCTCAAGATTTTTTATTAGCGTTAACCTGATTCGGCAATGCGTTGTCCTGCTCGTCTGTTGCTTTGCAGCATCCGTCGCTAGCGCGGCGGATCTCAGAATCCTTTTTCTGGGAGACCAGAAAAGCCACAAACCCGCGACGCGATTCGAGATCCTCAAACCGGTCATGTCAGCCAAAGGCATCGCGTTGACGTATACCGAGGACGTTACGAGCCTTAACCTTGAAACGCTGAATCAATACGATGGACTCGTTGTCTACGCCAACATTGACGAAATAGTACCCGATCAAGCCAAGGCGTTGTTGGATTATGTTGCTTCAGGGAAAGGATTCATCCCGATTCACTGTGCTACGTATTGCTTCCGCAATGCGCCCGAGGTCGTCGCCTTGATGGGAGCTCAGTTCCAGCGTCATGGCGGGAGTGAAATGACGACGCAGTCGGCGGGCGTCGATCATCCGCTGATGAAAGGATATCAAACGTTTACCAGTTGGGACGAAACGTATGTTCATCACAAACACAACGAAAATAACCGAACAGTTTTAGAATACCGAACTGGTGATTTTCAAGCGCCAGGCAACCATCGCGAACCGTGGACATGGATTCGAACGCATGGAAAAGGTCGAGTTTTTTATACGGCTTGGGGTCACGACGAACGGACATGGAATCAAGTTGGCTTTCACGATTTGATTGAACGCGGTATACGTTGGGCTTGCGGCGAAGGTGAAACTGCGATGGCTAGCTCGACGGCTTCGTCTGCCTTACCGCCGCTGAAAAAATTGCCGAACAATCTTAAGCCGTTCGAATTCGTCGATGTTGGGCCCGAGATCCCAAACTATGCGGCTGGACGCGGCGAGATTCTTAACTTGATGCAGCAACCGATTCCCGCCGTAGAATCGATGAAGCACATAGCGACCCCTGAAGGCTTTCATGTCGAATTGTTTGCCGACGAATCGATGCTTGACGGAAAAATGCTGCAAGGCAAACCACTAGCGATGACCTGGGACGATCAAGGACGACTGTGGATTTGCGAATCTCTTGATTATCCCAACGAGCTTAACGAAAGTCGTCGCGGTCGCGATCATATTCGGATCGTGGCGGATAATGACGGCGATGGTCGAGCTGATACGTCGACGATCTTCGCTGAAAACTTGAGCATCCCGACAGCCATTGCGTTTCATCGCGGCGGTGCAGTCGTGCAAAATGCCACCGAGACGTTGTACTTGAAGGATACCGACGGCGACGGAAAAGCCGACATTCGAGAAGTGCTGATCTCCGATTGGACGGTGGTGGATACGCATGGGGGAGTGAGTAACTTCCGAAACGGCCTCGACAATTGGATCTGGGCGATGCAAGGGTACAACAATTCAGCACCCGTTATCGATGGCGTGCGTCAACAATCGTTCCGCATGGGCTTCTTTCGTTTCAAACTTTCTCAGGACGATATTCCTAAGGTCGAAAAGCTCGAGTTTCTCCGTTCGACGACCAACAACACGTGGGGGCTTGGGATTTCCGAAGAAGGGTTGATATTCGGCTCGACAGCTAACCGGCAGCCAAGTTTCTTTATGCCAATTCCCAATCGCTATTATGAGCGCGTCAACGGCTGGGCTCCTGAGACACTAGAGATGATCTGTCCCGATCACTTGTTTCATCCGATCACTGATAAAATTCGACAAGTCGATCATCATGGCGGCTACACGGCTGCGGCCGGCCATGCGCTTTATACGGCTCGCAATTATCCTGAAGCTTGGTGGAATCGAACGGCGTTTGTTTGCGGGCCAACAGGTAAGCTGGTCGGCACGTTCGTGATCGAGCGAGACGGTGCCAGCATGAAATCGCACGTCGAGACTAACTTATTGGCTAGCGATGACGAGTGGACAGCACCGATCATGGCAGAAGTCGGACCTGATGGAAATGTTTGGGTGCTCGATTGGTACAACTACATCGTGCAGCACAATCCAACGCCTCAAGGCTTCGAAACCGGCAAAGGCCATGCCTACGAAACTAAACTCCGCGACAAAAAATACGGCCGCATCTATCGAATAGTTCACGACACCTCCCCCACCGTGAGCGGCCCAGCGCTAGCCGCCGATTCTTCAATACCCAGGCCATCCACCCCATCGCTACAAAGCCGCTCACCAGCCGACCGCGTTACCCAACTCAAAAACCCAACCATGCAAGTTCGCTTAACGGCTCAGCGGCTGCTTGTCGAACGCGGGAACATCGAGATAGTGCCGCAGTTGATTGCACTCGTGCAAAACGAATCGGTCGACGCGATCGGTCTGAACGTCGGAGCGATCCATGCCCTTCATACCTTGTCAGGACTGGGGCAACTTAAAAGCGGAAACGCCGAGGCCTTGCAAGCAGCGATAAAGGCGCTCAAGCATCCTTCGGCGGGAGTACGACTGAACGCGGTTCGCGTTTTGCCCAACACAGCTTCGACCTTTGAAGCCATACGACACGCTAATTCGATTGCCGACACGGATTATCAGATCGTACTCGCTACGCTTTTAAAAATTTCGGATATGGAAACCGTTGGGGCGGGGCCGGTCTTGAGTAAGGCAATCCGCAGCCCGATGATCGCTTCGGATCGTTGGCTCAACGATGCAATCACAAGCGCCGGAGCCATGCATGCCGAATCGTTTTTGACGTCGATTCTGGATAGCGACCGGCCGCTATCGCCATTGTCATCGAGTGCGGTCGTTCGAATTGCTGAACATTTGGCACGCAAAAAATCTTCGCCCAAAGTGATTGCATCGCTATTGGCCGCTATGGGGAAACAGCCAAATAAAGCGAACGATGCGATCATCGAAGGATGGAGCAAAGGGTGGCCGAAGGATTATGTGATCAAGCTGGACGCAAGCACAAATAAAACATTGCGATCGCTTTTTGCATCGGTATCGGGTCCCAGTCAAGCGATGTTGGCAAGACTAGCTAGCTCCTGGTCGAACGACTCGTTGGAAAAAGAGATCGCACCGATCATCGATGGCTTCGTCAAGTCGGCGGCCAACGTTGCCTTGCCTATCCCGGAACGCTTAAAGGCTGCAGCCCAGTTGATTCAACTCGATCCCGGTCGAAAGGACTCGATCGATGCGTTGCAACTTTTGATTGGTCCTCAGTCGCCATCAAGTCTCTCGGTTGGTTTGATCCAAACGATCAGCAAGTCAAAAGCCGACGGGCTTATAAAATACCTACTCAGGATCAACGCCGCTGCGACACCAGAATTGCGACAAGCTGTAATTCGCGAGATGCTATCGCGACCCGAGTTAACCAAAGCTTTGTTGACTGCGATGGAAGGCGGTGAAATGTCGATCACGGATCTATCGACCGAGCAACGCGGGATCGTGAGCACGCACCCGTCCAAAGAGATTCGGGAAGTAGCGAATCGGTTGCTGCGAGCGGGAGGAGTGGTTATCGATAACGATCGAGCCAAATTGGTAACGGCTAAATTATCTTTAATGAATCAAACAGGTGATCCGGACATCGGCAAAGCAATTTTCACTAAGCATTGTGCAACGTGCCACGTATTCAAAGGCGAAGGGAACATTGTCGGCCCCAACTTGAACGGCATGTCGGTTCATCCGAAAGTCGAACTATTGACGCACATTCTCGATCCGAATCGAAGCGTTGAAGCCAACTATCGCTTGTATACCGTCTTGACGACGGACGGCGTTATCGTCAGCGGACTATTGAGTGCCGAGTCGCTTACGTCGATCGAAATGGTCGACGCGCAAGGCAAACGGCATACGATTCTTCGCGAAGATATTGAAGAACTGCGCCCGTCTGCCAAGTCCGCGATGCCTGAAGGTTTCGAGCAATCGATCGACGATGCTGCCTTGATCAACTTGCTCGAATACGTAACGCAGAAAGAACCATTTATCTCGCTCGGTCTGGAAAGCGTGGCTAACGTCATCACGACACAAGGCATGTTTCAAAATCGGGACAATGCTCGCGAGCGTTTGGTCTTTTCCGATTGGGGCGTACAAACCTTCGAAGGGATTCCGTTCACGCTCATCGATCCTCGCGGTACATCGGTGAAAAACGCGGTCATGCTTTACGGCCCTACTGGAACGTTTGCACCTCAAATGCCCAAGAGCGTGGCCGTCCGCTGCCGAACGTCTGCCAAGGCGATTCACCTACTCGGCGGCGTTGCGGGCTGGGCATCGAAAAAACCTGCCAGCGGTGGTGTCAGCATGATCGTTCGGTTGAAGTATGCCGATGGTCAGACTGAAGATCACCCGCTGATCGATGGCCAGCACATTGCGGACTACATCGGAAAGTTTGACGTGCCCAAATCGAAATTTGCGTTCGCGATGCAAGACGGCGGACAGTTGCGAACTCTTCAATTAAAACCCAAACGTGAGGTCGTGATCGACGCGATCGAGTTAGTGAAACCGGATCACAAAACCGCCCCCGTCGTCATGGCGATTACGATTGAGCCGGGAGGATCGCACTAGCCGCTACTTCAATAGTTGCGTGAAAGATGCCAGTACGGCTTTTCTAAATAGGGCAATGGTTTATCCTACTCTCTCATCTATGGCACGAAAACCCAATCTTTCAGAGAAGTCAGTGCAAAAGACCAGCGATTCGACAGCTTCGAATCAGCATTTGCGAACGCGCCGGGACCATGCTAACGAAACGGCCGAGGATTATGTAGAAGCGATAGCGATGATTCAAGCCGATCGCGGATCTTGTCGATTGACCGATTTGTCGAAGCATTTCTTGGTTTCACATGTCACCGTCAGCAAAATTATTGCTCGACTTGAACGCGAGGGATTAGTCGAGACGGTCCCATACGCTCCTGTAAAACTGACTTCGACAGGTGAGATATTGGCGAAAGCATCGCGATCTCGGCACGAAATTGTATTGGCATTTTTGCTTGCACTAGGTGTCCAACCAGAAACGGCGGAAGTCGATGCAGAAGGAATCGAACATCATGTGAGCCAAGAAACGCTAGCATGTATGCGAGATTTCACAGGCAAGAAAAAAGCACCTTGAGAGCTTAAAATCTTTGGCTCTTCCGCAGAATCTGTGGGTCAAAATTGACTATTTATCGTTACGAATAGAAAACCGAAGTTTCAACGGACACCCGTTTCGCATTGGATTTTTGAGGCATCACTCCGATGTCCAAAGTTGAAGAAAAACAACCCACCAGACGATCAGTCCGGCGGGTTGCCGAGCGCCTTTGG
>Ga0163150_10002233_pt1 | contig 30405 bp, 26 predicted proteins | sample OliLakLV19P2IB_FD_148628 | JGI IMG/M metagenome (GOLD analysis project Ga0163150, IMG submission 148628) | Freshwater microbial mat bacterial communities from Lake Vanda, McMurdo Dry Valleys, Antarctica - Oligotrophic Lake LV.19.P2.IB | ecosystem: Environmental > Aquatic > Freshwater > Lake >...
TCGAAAAAAGAACTCGCAGCGGTTCAATTGTCGGCTCAACGAGGCAGACCCCTTGGCGACGACAATTGGGTAGAATCGATCGCCAGAAGACTCAACCTAGAATCGACAATGCGTCCACGTGGACGTAGACGAGTTCGATTCCCGATCCCGAAACCCAACAAAGAGGCCTGACCCCTTTGAATACTCAGTCAAGAGCCTCGCGATCTCAATGGCGATGCCTATTGAGTGGCTGAATGATCTAGGATTCTTTAGTCTATCAAAGCGTTGGAGCGAGCTTGCTCCCTTAAGACGAATCGCCTAGTGCGGACCCGCATGCTAGGTGGTGTGGGAGGGGTCCCGGAGCAATCCGGGCCCCTATCCCGATTTTTTGTTATCGGGTGATTTATGCTACGAGCGGTATTGCGAAAAAAAACGCGGGATGCACATTCAGGGTACGAGACGGATTGTTTGTACACGATCGATTTTTCAGAAAGTCGAATAGAATCAGAATTGAGCCGTGGTGGTTGCGGCGAGTCTGGTTACGAAGTCGTCGAACTGGTAGGTGTGGAACTAATCGCGAAGCCGGACGCCGTTATCGAACTGATGGATGCGGCGAAAGACATTCGGGACAATCCGGGAGCTGACTGTCACGGATCGGTCGGTTTTTGTGCGATCGAATTGCCGAAACTTGCCAGACTTCGTGACGCGATAGCTGTTCTGGATTCATCCCGATAACGCCTAAATTCAGCCAGGGCGAGTAAGTGACTCAACGCAAGTCAAAACGGACGACCGAGCACTTGGCTGCAATTTTTTGTTCGTCGTGACGGCACTCACCGACCCACGGAGCCCCATTGTAACCTCTCCTCGGAATTCTCGGGAGCGAATTCTGACCAAGGATGTGTCGACGCAAGTTCGGGACTTATAGAACAAATAAATTGATAGGCTCGATATTGTAGCCTTCGATCTAACGACTGTGATGCAATGCTAGCGACCTGATTAATCGAATCTGAGCATCTTCGCCCCGTCAAAGCAAGCACATAGATCAGAAGCGAAACGCTGGCACCTGTGGCGACACTCAAGAACTCGTTGATTTTCGTAATGCTTCGATCCGACTCGAAAATCATTTCCTCTGTAGCTAGTCCGTCACGGCGCTGCAGTTCGATGGCTTGCAATATTCGTCCTGATGAAACGAATTCCCCAAAGCAAAATCTCTCTGATGTTGGACTAAGTTTGCCCGCAATCATCGAGAGAAGTTGAGGAAGAAGGCAATATGCGTCTGCTCCTTCGTTCCCTGAAAACGTTGCAGCGGCGTCACTAACGCGTTGCTCCGCACCTTTGAGCTCTTCCAAAATCTTCGCGAGTCGCTCAGTCTTCATAAGTTACAAACGAGTAGCTACCACTTTTCGACGAACAATTTATTCACCCCAGATGATCTCGTGAGAACAACTTATTCTGGGGATTATACCGAGTTAAACTCGCTGCAACACTCGATACTGAACCTCTGAATAAGAGCTACTCAGGTGGGAGTCGCACCCGCTTGTCTTCAAACCATTTCCAGCCCGCACATGCATCGATTGTTCGTCGAAATCTTTGCAAGTATGTTCGAAGATTAATTGTGAGGCGCCGCAAGAACGCAAAACTCAATGAAGCCATTATTTCTCAAATTGCATCTATCGTATTTTTTCCGGTCCATCGATTCCCCAGAATCCAATCGCGTCGCCAGATGAATTCCGCAAAATGCCTTTTTCATCAGTCCAAAGCTTCCGTCCTATACGTGTCTTCCGTTCGAGTTTCGAGATTCTGTTCTCGATTCCATCCAATCGTTCAAGGATCTCGTCGAGTTGGGACATTATTCGGCTATGGGTATCATCCGAATCAGGGCTTTGAGCAGTTGCAGAGTATGCACAAGTTGAAAGCATAAATCCGACAATTAGAATCCACCGGCACATTTTGAACTCCATTGAGCATGACCAATCGCGATTGAGATGGAACATTTCATAATACGATGTTTTGCAACATGCGACAACGTCAGTAGTTGCCTAGCTATTTCGACGAACCACACCATTCATCCGGTCGCGGCTCTCAACGAAATCAGTATACCACGCGTCCTGTCCACACGCCCGCCTCTGTTTCCTAACCAGCGACTCAGCAGGCCATTCTGTTGTCAGGCAAGTCGAGCAGAAGCGGGGCAACTGGTTACATTGGGACGGAACCAAGGGGACACCCGCAAACGGACCACAAGGAACCAAGGGGACACCCGCAAACGGACCAAACCAGGGACCAAGGGGAGACCAAGGGGACACCCGAAAAAGAGGGAGGACCAAGGGAGGGAGGACCAAGGGGACTCCCGCAAACTGTTTTGGCATTGTTCGGCTCGGTTTAGTATCGATCGGTCATCGAGGGTTGAGGACATCAAGAATTGGGCCCAACCCGCTCGCCTTAAACGCTAGCAAAGTTTCTATTATCTCTATTTGTGGGTGTCCCCAAGGCTTAGGTGTCCCCAAGGCTTCCCCAAGGCTCCCCTGCAAGGCTACTATTTGTGGGTGTCCCCAAGGCTCCGCCCCAAGGCTCCTGTGGGTGTCCCCAAGGCTCGAGGCTCGCGACGTTTCGTCCCCAAGGCTCGCGACGTTTCGGGCAGAGCATCAGCCAACTCCGAGCGACTTGGTCGCCGGTTGGAAGCTTTCGGCTTTAACGTGTCTGAAAGCAATGTGCGAGCCGAGGCGATAGAGCGATCTGAAACAGGATCGGTCGCTTGCGTTGAAGGCGACAGAACAACCGTCGGCGAATCGGCTAGCGCCGTCGGCTCACCTTCGATCAACCAGCCAACGGCGGCGACGAGCGAGTCGGATTGGCTGGAACGAGCGGAATCCAGGTTTCGGGGTGTTCGAGGATCTGAGTGATTTTTACGCCAAATCGGTCGCCAACTTTTACGACTTCGCATTCCGCAATCGCTTGATTGTCGAGCTCGACCATGAGCGGTGCATCGAATGCTTTTTCGAACTGTAGCATGACACCGGGTACCAAATTCAGAATTCGGTCGACCGGCATGGCTCGTTGCGCAAGTGAAACAGCAACCTGCGATTCAATCTTGAGTAAGCTTTTCCAATACACGACTCGCTCAGGTTGGTCGGTAACGAAGTTGGATTCACTCATCTTCTCGCCTCTTGGATTCACCGAAATTTACGTATCAATTTTTAGCTATCGGCTCGTTTGCACCGGCGACATGAATCGATTTACAGGATAAAATGAGGGGAGATGCCACCACCGCAAATGCAACTTTGCCTGTCGGATACCCATAGTCCCAAAAACCTCAAAGATCAACTTGTAATGAATGCTATCACAACGGAACTGGCTGAGCTTCCTTTCGCTCCTTATCGCTCGTTGAGCAACGAAGAGCTGAAGTTGCGAATCACTGCGGTTCGTCGTGAAATGGGTGCAAGCCTGCTCATTCTTGGCCATCACTACCAGCAGGACGAGGTCATCGAACACGCTGATTTGAGTGGCGACTCGTACCAGCTCAGCAAGATGGCAGCCGATAGTCCTGACTGTCGCGCGATCGTATTTTGCGGCGTCCACTTTATGGCCGAAACCGCCGACATTTTAGCCAACCGTCCGGAGAAGCTTCGCGAGCGTGATTCTCAACGAGTCACGGTCGTGCTCCCGGATATGTCGGCCGGCTGCAGCATGGCCGATATGGCGGCAATTCGACAGGTCGAGTCGGCTTGGGAGACGTTGGGAGAAGTTATCGACACCAACGACCTAACGCCGGTGACGTACATCAATTCGGCGGCTAGCTTGAAAGCGTTCTGCGGAAAGCACGAAGGGATTGTCTGCACGAGCAGCAATGCAAAAGCCGTTTTAGAGTGGGCGTTTTCCAAACGCAAACGCGTCTTCTTTTTTCCCGATCAGCATTTGGGACGCAACACGGCACTCAAAATGGGGATCACGAACGAGCAGATGCCGATTTGGAATCCGCACGCCGAAGATCTTGGTGGCAATACCGAGAATGCTATTCGGGAGAGTCGGGTGCTTTTGTGGCAAGGTCATTGCAGCGTCCATCAGATGTTCACCGCAGCTCATGTTCATCAGCTTCGCGAAAAAATACCGGGCATCCAAATACTCGTCCATCCTGAGTGTCCGCAAGAAGTCAACGACCTTGCCGATGTATCTGGGTCGACCAGTAAGATTATCGAAACAGTAAAGCAAGCCCCGGCGGGAACGAAATGGGCGATCGGTACTGAGCTTCATCTCGTAAACCGTCTCAAAGCGGAACACCCAGAACAAGAAATCCATTTTCTTTCGCCGATCGTTTGTATGTGTGCAACAATGTATCGAATCGATCTCGCTCACCTTTGCTGGAGCTTAGAAAACTTGCAAGCCGGTACGGTGGTCAACAAAATCATCGTCGACGAACATATCGCTCGATGGTCGCTGATCGCTTTGGAACGAATGCTTGTCGTCAGTGCGAAAGCAAAGTGAGCCGTCGACGCTAGCTGCGGGCTCTTCGGTGGAGACTCTACTAAAATACGCCCGAGGCTAGCGCCTACGGCTCACTACGGAATGCATTTTCATTAGCACGATTCAATCGTTCTCACATCTATCGACTTTTCCTTAACAGATTTAGGTAATCATGTTGCAACAAGTCTTCTTCGATTTGGTCGCTCATTCACTTCGAGTTCTGTTTTTCGCACAGTGCGTAGCGATGAACGTTGGCTATTCGGCCGAACCGATTCCTGGAATTGGGCCTACGGGTGCGACGGGCATTATTGCGGCTGGATTTCAGTTCCTTGAAGGGCCAGCTTTTGATGGCCAGCGCTATTTGTATTTCACCGACATTCCGGCGAATCGAATCTATCGATGGGACGCGGTATCCAAGGTGCCAACGGCTCCAGAAGTTTTTCTTGAACCAGCCGGAACGTGCAACGGATTAATGCTGGATGGTGCAGGACGATTGATCGCCTGTAGCATGGAAGGAAAGCTGATTGCGATCGATATCGCCACCAAGAAAGTCACACCTCTAGCAGCCGAATATAAATCAGCAAGATTCAACGCTTGCAATGATCTGGTCGTCGATCGCTCGGGCGGTGTTTATTTTACAGATCCTCGTTTCCGAGCTCCTGAACCTTGGCCTCAGGTGAAAGAAGCGGTTTATTATCGATCGGCGACTGGCGAAACCAAACGCATCGGCGATGACTTCGCAGCTCCCAACGGCGTTATCTTATCACCTGATGAAACTCGACTGTATGTGATTCCAAGCATGGATAGCACAATGGTTGTTTTTGACGTCGATTCGCCAGGAGTTGTCTCGAATCGGCGTGCGTTCTGCAAACTTGAACAACCGGCGGGTCAGAAAGACAAAGGAGGTGATGGACTAACAATCGATACCGATGGGAATCTCTATATTACATCCGCTTTAGGTTTGCAGGTTTTCGATGCGACCGGACTAGCGTTGGGAACGATTGCCGTCCCGGAGCAACCAGCCAACGTTACTTTCGGTGGGATAGGGAATTCGACTCTGTACATTACGGCGAGAACTGGTTTGTATTCGATCCCCACTTCGGCCAAAGGTCATCGCTTTACTGGGAAAGTACTTAAGTGAGTAACTATTCTGGATCGGCATCGGCTTGAATTTCGATTTTGGCGATTCCTCGATGATTCAGTAATTCCACGGCCGCATCGAATCGCGAGTGAACGCCTGGTTGCGGCCAAAGCCCTGCGCCAATCAACAAAAGTGTGAAGGTGAGGATGGCGATTCTTTCAGACTTGAGCGTCTTCAATACAATGGTCGATGGATGCGACGTACCGGTAAAGATGCGAAAGTAAGCGTGAAGAATCGCGATCCCGTTCATGGCTGTTGAGACAACGACGACTGCTCCAACCAAAGGCGAAATCCCGATTCCGGCTTCAACAAGTAGCTCGGTCCCTGTAAAACCAATCGTGCAAGGAAAGCCGACGGCCGACAGACCGGTTAACAAAAAAAATCCGGCGAGTTGCGGCATATGCGAATACAAACCGTGATATTGAGCCAACGACAATGGTCCCGTTCGCGCCTCGACACATCGCAGAGTCAAGCCAAGTCCAGTTAGCGACAAGGCAACGGAAAACCAAACGCATAGCGCACCGGTCAAGCCAATCGGAGAGGCTGTTTCGAGACCGACCAAAACCAAAGATGAATGGCTGAGGAACAGGTAGCAAAAAAACCGTCGGGAGTCGGTTTGCACAAGTGCCATGCAAGACGCGTAGAGGGCAGTGAATAGCGAAAGAAAAGCAATCCAATGCAGTGCCCAATCAGGGGCAATCGGCAAAATCAATCGCATCGCGACATAAGCACCGACGAGAGGCGTGACGAACAGTAAAGCGTTGCCAAACGCAGCATGTTCAAAAAGATCGGTAATCCAGCAATGCAGGGGAGCGCATCCGCTTCGGATCAATACGGCCGTCACCAAGAAGACGATCGCAACGCCCTGCCAGAATTCTGAGTCGCTGTATTGATAGATCACGGCCCCCGCAATGAAACACACGAGCGAAAGACCAATATGAAAAGCAAAAATGCGAGTTGATTTGCCGCGGGATCGCAAATCAACATACATGGGGATCGCGTTGACGGCGAGGAAAGTAATCAACAGCCACGTTTCTCGGCAGCTTAAAACGGCAAGCGTCGACGACAAAGACAATAAACCTAAGGAGAATGAATACTTGCCAAACTTGACGCGTGGCGTCGCGAGCATCGTGAGAAAAAAGAGCAAAGTCGTCAACGGAAGAAGAGGCGCATTCAATTTGTCGATAACGAGCTCGTTGCGTCCAATGATCGCTCGCACAAGATCCCAGTGATCATGCGCTTCAAACGTCACAAGCGACTCAAAGTCAATCCAACAGGCCGTCGTTAAAAACAACGTGATCGCAGCAACGGCAAGGCTCGCAGTACGAGCGCGAGACGATTCATGGATCCGCCCAACCCAAATGGCGGCGATTGTAGGGACAAGGATCGCTAGTTCCAACCACGGAAGATGAAGTTCATTCATGACTTGCATCCTCCACAGCTATCGGAATGACTTTGTGTGATCCTGACAGCCATTGTGTCCAAGCTCGTTCCCATCGATTGAACATCGAAAATAAGCGAATGAACGGGCGAACTATGCATGCGTCTAACATCGAATCCAAATATCCTCGTTCAATCGCACACCGATACAAACGAAGCTGAGTTGAACGACTTAGCCATCCGATAATCCAAGGCGAGCCGTGATCAAGCGACTTTCCGATCGCATTCTCCATCGTTTTGTAGTCTCGCATCAATGTCGGTGCTCGAAGCAATTGCAAAGAACGCATACAAGCATGACCGATGATGTGGATGAGCGCCAAATATCGCAGTCCAAATCCGATTTCGACCACAATGATGCTCACTTGCGTCAACGAAGCAAAGGCCAGCGCACTCTTGACGTCTGTCTGAACGCGCCCAGCGATCGCCGCAAGTATTGCGGAAACGAGCCCCAGAATAATCACCATCGAACTTAGCAACGCAGACTGATCCAAAATTGGACTAACTCGCAAAAGCAGGAACACGCCCAAGTGAACCGAAAGTGCCCCGTAAAATATGGCGCTCGACGGCGTAGGACCTTCCATGGCGCGTGGCAGCCATCCGGAAAATGGTACTAACCCTGACTTTCCAGCCGCTGCAATCAGCAAGAACGTCCCGACCAACAGGGCCGTTCCTTCGCTCAACGATGCTTTACCCGCTGGCCATGCTTCGTTCCCCATGAGGACACTGAAGTTCCCCTCGCTATGCTGATGATGGAGCGCAACGGCGGCTGCCAAAAATGCGGCGTCGGCCAAGCGATAAATGGCCCAGACTCTTAAACCGTTGGCTACTGGCGTTGGACGCTCCTGATAATACGCAACGAGTAGGGCTGACGAGAGCCCAACCAATTCCCAGCCCAGGAATAGCGTTTCAATGGTCCCAGCCAACGACGCCATTACCATCCCAACCAGGAACATGGCGAAGCTTAAAAAAAATCGCTGGAAGCCAGCGTCGCGGTGAAGATAACTTAAGGCAAACGCTCCGACGGTGCCACACAAGACGAGCGACAGTATGGCCATCGGGACGCTGAGTCGGTCGAAAATCAGACTGATATGGAAGTGGAAATGCACTCTATCGATTGCGACCATATTCCCCATATCGACGATCTCGCGTCGTGACCCCGTTACGAGCATGATGGCCAAAATAGCTAGGGTTGCGAAGAGACTTAGAATAATTGCCGATTTCAACCATCGACCGAGCGCGAACTCGCTCATCGGTCGACCGATGAGCAATTGAAAACCGACGACCAGTAAAAAGATGATTGGCGAAAAAACGGTGATGTATCCGAGCAAGGGTATCCACGAAGAAAGTATCATCGCAGCACCTCATTTGCAACTTTCGGGAGCGATACAAATCCTTTAGATTGAACTTTTGCAAACCCAAGCGGCTCTCGCCAGCCGCGATACCAGTCAAGTGAATCGGAGACGGTCGGGAGTTGTCCAGGACCAGGTGTGTACAACTCAAATTGCTTCCCTTGAAACAAATGAATCGTGTTTGAATTTGGATCGAGCGTTGCAATCTGAACCCAGTGATTGCCGATGTACCGGTCAATCAGATCATTGCGAGTCATAATGGACAAGATCGCTTCCGGCATCGTCTCAAAAATGTATAAGATACGGATGGGCTCGTGAATCTCTACCATCTGTTGGCTGAGTCCAGTGCGTAAGTCACTCGTCGCTCCCTCCATTACACCCAATAAGGAGGTGATGTTATGGGGCAGTTTCGTCCCGCACCCGTACCCAACGTTGTCAACGGTTGAAAAATAATACTCCAATGAGATTCCGCCGCAAACGGGAATCACCGCTTGCATGATCCGCAGCAAGATCGACGTTTCCGCGTCGTCCGTCGTTGGATCGTAGGAAGTTAAAAAGCATCGTCGATCCATGAACAGCCCGCGCGTTCGTCCGCGACGCCCAACGAAGCAAGCCGCATTTGTTGCATGGTTATATTCAGGACGCACTTGGGCGAGATCCTCGGACCGACGCTCGACGTGCCTTTGCGCCACTTCATCGGTGCAGGTCAATTCAAGCGAATAAAAGCGGCGAGCTCGTTCATGAGCGTTACGACGTCGAGCTTTTTCGATTATCTCGTGGGCGGCCAGGAATCTTGAGGAGAAAGTCAACGGAATGCGATCGATGTCGAAATACTCGATCGAGTCGTCGCACGTGTTATGATAACCACCGACAAACACCGTCGTCTCAGGGATCTCAAGGCCACGCTTTTTCAATAAAGCACGGACGCGTGGATCGTTGGCAATTTGCGCAACTGCTCGAGCATTCGGGCCGCCTCGTCCGCCGCCACAAGCACCACAATTATAGGCCGATTCATGGGGGTTGTTCAGACTCGATGAGCCATGTCCGAAAACGAGTACCAAGGGCGCGAATCGATCTTGCATGCCGATGTCGACGATCAATCGCTCGATCATGTTCGCCATTTCCTCCAGCGTAAAGCCTTCGACACCTTTGTCGGTGGTCTCAGAATCTTCTGCGTGTTCCAGTCGGAGCTGGGTTGCGACAGTCGGACGAACGAGCCGACCGAATTTGCTCCGAATTTGCGCGGTCAATCTTGGGAACAAAACGCGAGCTACCAAAGGAAACGCATTCAGTGACCCTAAAAGTGATGTCAGCACGCCGCTCATCAATCCACGACTGCTTAAATGAAACGTCTTCGAAGCGATGCCGAGCAACATACGAGACTGCGTCCGCCTCGCCTCCGCTTGTTTCGCCGAAAGCGGACCGACCTCTTCCACAAAATTTTTGGGAGTCATGATGACTGGGCAGAGTGGAATAAAATGCGCATCTGCAGCTCCGCGAAAGTACATCGGGACCGAAAAAAAACCCGCGGCACCAAACGTCTCGATGCTCGAATCCAGTTCTTCCAGATGGCGTCGAAAAGATTCTTCGCGATCGTCGATGCAAGTGATCACCTGAACGGAAACGTCGCTTGGCATTTTCAATGGAAATACCGAATGTTCTGCGATCGCATCGAGCATTTGAGTTCGATAGCGATATTCGTAAGCTAAATGAAACATTCGGCGTCGCTCGAAATCGTCGAACGATCCGATTGCATCAACTACGTTCTGCCATTCCGCTGATGTCCAAGTAAAAAGCGTATGAGGCGACCAAGCCGAACGCTGAGCAAGCTGAAATAGATCAAAGGCCCGTTGTTGTACTGTTTTGCGACGAGGGTTGTAACGTTCCGAACTACTCCCAATCGAGAGTAAATCAGGTAACGGGATCGCTCGGTGTGACAGATGCTCGTCCAGGCAATGCTTGGCAGCGAGTCGATCTAGGATCAATCGCACCGCCAAGAACTCTTCTAACGATTCCTTCGGGGCCGGGTGCAGCGTCCAACTTGCATTGGTCGCCATCTGTTCAACCATCCCGGTCCACCCGGGCAATGCCAAAAGAGTCTTCTTAATGTATTTTTCAAAATCATTTTGCGAGACTCCAAGGGCCGCTAATGATCTGACGATGGATTCCGTCGGATTTGCTCCCGATTGCCGTTCGGATGCGATGATCGCTTTTAATGGCTCAAGCCATTTCTCGGTCCAGGGCGACTTTTCGGCAAAGAGCGACAGAAAACATTGGTAGTACCCTTCACTTCGTTGTGGCACAGACCATGCGGCGAATCCTTGATCCAAAAACGCTGACGTAAATCGAATCAATAAATCGTGTACTTGAAGATCGCAATCAAAATGCGATAGCTTGAGCAGGACATCGCGATGCCTATTGAATGAATGCGAAGGCGAAGAGAATGGCCGAGTGCTGTGAACACCATTTTGGCAAACACGCCACAAGAGCTGAAGCGTGAGTTGCTGCCATGTGGACTCACCCCAAGTTTCCAACTTGCGCATCGGAAACGCCTCAAAGACACTTTTTAGCGATGATGGAATTGCGGCTTCCGTATCCGAAAGGTGAGGCTGTAGATCCCTCATGATCCAGCGCCGCGTAGCTTTGATCATTTCGGTGCGTTTCATTGGATCGACACCGTTTCGAAAGCGCTCGATCGCATCACTTTCGGCGAACAACCAGCGAAGTTCTGCATCGCTGCCTGTTAAAACAGGATCTCGCAACATATTGATGCGAAGGTTGTATTGGCTCGTACCCGCTAAAACGTCGTTGGCAGCCGATCCACCTAAATCATGAAGCACAACCGCTTGAAGGTCAGTATCGAGAATTCGGCCGCGCGCCATTTCTTCGCGATAACGCGATTCTGGCCAATACGGCTGCGATCCGTAAGTTCGGAAACCTTCCAATACCGCCTCATCAAACGGTAGGTGTTCAAACGCATGAAGCGTATTGTGATGGATAAAAACCGCTATCGGCCCCTGCGTTGGGAGATAGTGCTTCGCATGTTCAATGGCATGATGCACCAAATCCAATGCCGATTTAGCGACAGATTCAGAAGTTGCTTGAGTCGAACTTAGCTGTGGAGTCACGAATTCTAATTTTCTAGCGGTATCGTGGTTAGCTTACAAAAAACCAACCAGTCGAATTAGGCATACGCAAACACGCACGACAAGTATGCCATAAACGATGTCCGCAAAGTAGATCGACAAGATTACAAAGCCGCAAGGAATGCCTGCTTCTAGTTCGAAACGCCGATGCAAAAAAGAAAATTTTGTTGCGCGCCGTCGATGGCTTGCGATGCTCGATAGTAAATCCGGTTCCCGACGATGACCGGCGTCGCTAGTACTTCATCGCCCAGTTGATTCTTTCCTAGCTCCTCAAACTCATGGTGGCCTACTCGAAAAATAAACGTTTCACCGCCTTCGTTGGTCGCGAAAATCTTGTCGCCAACCATCACCGGCGACGATGAAAAGGTGCCGCCTAAACGATGCTTCCAAATCTCTTTGCCGGTATCGGATTTCCAGCACGCCGCGATACCCGCATCGAGAATCCCGTATAGATATCCGTCGCGTTGCAATAAGGAAGGAACATAAACTCGATCCTGATTCTCCCACTCGACTTTTCCAGATCCATCCGCTCGAATCGCCGAAATATGATTCTTGGGATAGCCGCCGGTGGTAAAAATTCGAGTTCCATCAGTGACGGTCGAAGTGACGCATTCGGTTGTCGCTCCGTCGAGCTCCCAAAGCGTTTTACCGGTTAACGGATCAAGACTTACAACCTGATCGCAGCCGATCATCACTACCTGATCATGTCCGAAACTGTTCAGCAAAATGGGTGATGGGTAGTTTGGTTTGCTCGGGCGATCACGCCGCCATACGATCGATCCCGACTTTCGATCGAGAGCCGCAACAGCCCCTCCGCCTTTGTTGTCCGCACCCACGATGACTAACGATTGATAAATCGCCGGCGAGCTACCGTAACCTTGATGGATGACGTACTTCGAAATCTCGTGTTGCCAAAGTTGTTTTCCGGATAGATCCAGAGCCGTCGTAAATACCGCGCCGGAATTTGCAAAGTTCACAAAGATGCGTTCGCCATCAAAGGCTGGTGTATTCGAAGCAGCCGTCGATTTTTTGTTCTTTCGCATCCCACCATCTTTATGGACCGTAGTCGACCAGAGTTGCTTTCCCGAGTTACGGTCCAAGCAAATCACCGACTGGCTATCGATCGATTCGTCAGCCGTTTGTAGGACAACTATATCGCCAACGATAATCGGCGATCCGTATCCACGACCAACGATCGGAGCTTTCCAAAGAATGTTCTGATCATCGCTCCATTGCATGGGCGGCGTCTGATTCGAATCCGCTTCACCATTTCGGTTTGGTCCACGCCACCATGGCCAATCGTTTGCTTGAACGGAAATGCCATCGTTAAGCCTCGGCATTTCCTCGGCGAGCAACGCGCAGGTCTGCATTCCAAGAATCGCGAGACAACCTACGATTCGGCGAAGATTCAATCGATACATTTACATAACTCGGCGGGAAAAAAGGGTGGGAAGCTGCCCCAATACTTAGACTAGATGACAATCGCTGTTCAACAGTCCTAGGCTATTCACGCAAAAAAGTGGCCAGTTGACGAAGTTTGTCGGTACCAATCAAGTCGACGTTGGCGGATTTCAATTCCTTCCAGAAGAGTTCGGACTCTGGAGTGCCCCAGAATCGAACTCGACGCTTCTTCGCATGGGCCTTTTCGACGATTTCGACAAGCTTCTGTCGCTCCGCCGAACTCATTTCGCCCTGGCCACGGTAGGTGAAGTGCTTGCTCCAATTGTCGCTTATAAGAGGGAGGATCGATGGTGACTCATTGCTTTCCAAATCCGCAATGCGTCCATCGACTCCGGCATAGCGTGGATTCGATGCCGCCATTTCCTTGATCGGACGATCTCCGCTGACAATCACCGTCACAGCTTTTTCGACATACTGCCCGTCGACCGTTTGTGAAACCATCTCCGAATAGTTCGAAAGCAATTTATCCAACAATCGATAGGCGGTCGCGCCATCTACCTTGATATCGACCAGTAGAGTAAGCGATTGACCGGCAGGATAGACTCGGCCGTTGCTTGATTTTGTCAATCGCTGTAACGGTTGCAAGTAGAGCGTATCCAGCGTCCGACCCTTCGCGACATCGCTTAGATTGTGGGCTACCAGAAGTTCTCCATCTACCGGATAGACATCGGCTTCGACGCTCGTAAAACCTAGTTCGAGAGCATCGAGCAGCGGAAGGTCGTGCTCGTAGTCGTTATGAGCGTGAGCATTGCGAAGCGGTTCGGCACGTTTTGGAACTTCTTGACCGAATAACTCATGATGCCAACTCCGAGCAGGAAGCATCGCCAACAACAGACAGAATAGAAGGATCCTAAATTGCATCGCCGGTCGTCCTCGCTCGCCTAAGGTCGTGTCAAACTTGGTAATCAAGTCTCTTGCTATCGCGTGAATTTCAGGGGTTGCTAGATTGCGGCCGCAACCAAATCATAATCTTTGAAAGTCACGATTTCTGCAGGGATGAGCTGGCCAGCTTCCAGCGGATTCTGTTGATCACCGGTCACATAAACCACTGAGTCGACGTCGGGAGCATCGGCGTACGAACGGCCGATCCAAACGTTTTTGTCGGCGTCAAACGGGCGGTCGATCAAGATATCGAGCGTTTTGCCGACCTGTGATTGGCACCAATCAAAGGCGTTCTGCTGTTGAACGGCCATCAATCGCTTGCGACGTTCATTTTTAATACGTTCGGGCAAATGGTCCGTGAGCTTCGCTGCTGGCGTGTCCGATTCGATCGAGTAGGTAAAGACGCCCACGCGTTCGAACCGAGCGCGTGCTACAAAATCTTCGAGTTCCTCGAACTGTTCGTCTGTCTCGCCGGGAAAACCAGCGATGAGTGTCGTTCGCATGACAAGATTCGGAATTCCCTTTCGTAACTTATCAACTAAGTCTTCTGTTTGAATTCGATTGACGCGCCGCGACATGCGTTTCAGCATCGTATCGTTGACATGCTGCAATGGCATATCGATATAAGGTATGATCCGCTTGGCCGAGGCAATCGTTTCGATCAAGCGATCATCGATATACATCGGATAAAAATACATCAATCGAATCCAGTCAAAGCCTTCGATTTTATCGAGTTCCGTTAAAAGTTCGGCTAGTCGAGGCTTTCCGTCGATATCGATTCCGTAATACGTTGTGTCTTGAGCAACAATGATCAATTCACGCACCCCTCGATCGGCAAGTTTCTGGGCTTCGCGAAGTATCGAGTCGATCGGTTTACTCGCATGCTTGCCGCGCATTTTTGGGATCGCACAGAATGTGCAAAGTCGATCACACCCTTCGGAGATTTTCAAATAGGCAAAGTGTGGTGGTGTGACTTGCAATCGGTTCTCATCGGCTAAGGCACGTATCGGCGCAGGCCGAAAGATCGAGCGTTGCTCGTGGAGCGAACTGGTCAGCCCGCCGACCAACCTGTCCGCCATCATCGTGATATCATCGCGACTGAAGACGCCGATCAAGCCATCGATTTCTGGGCGAGCTTCGAGCAGTTGTTCGCGCTGCCGTTCGGCTAGGCAACCAGAAACCAAAACGCCGCGTATTTTACCCTCGCGTTTGAGCTCGAGCATTTGATCGATCGCGCCAAACGATTCTTTGCGAGCGTTATCAATAAAGCCGCATGTGTTGATGACCACGAAATCGCTATCCTCTGGCTCGCTTACCAAACGGTAGCCATCGGATTGCAACAAGCCAAGCATTTGTTCACTATCGACCAAGTTCTTGGGGCAACCCAAGCTGATGAACGAATATCGACCTTTGACCGGTTCGAGTGATGCATCGTCAAGCACCTGCTGGTTAGCCGGGCCTGACAATTCGACGATAGGAAGCTGTTGCATGAAGATTTCGGAAACTCGGAAAAAAGTGAAAGTGTGAATCGGGCCACGCAATAACGCGAGTAAACAACGAGTCCCCCCATAGAATACGGGATTTCTCTAAAAGCGGAAGGAACAAAATCCGGCGATCATCGTTTAAAAACTCGGCCTTGAAACGGAATCGATTGAGCTGTGATGATGAAAACCCAGCTTTTTCGTGCATATTCTGCAGTTTTTCGGCTGCCTATTGCCCGAGCGTTGAAATGGGCAGTTTTCAAGACAGCATTGACCTCGTTGGCTATTTTGCAAATACTCGTCCTAACTATACTGCGTTCGCAAAACCCATTCGAGACGTTCATGAATACCCCCGAGTCGCTATCCCTGGCCGAGCAATGTGTCGATATGGCGCGGCGCGCTCGAACGGCATCGACTGAATTGAGGCTGCTCGGAACGGACGTCAAAAATCGATGGCTGCTTGAAAGTGCCGATCAGTTGGTAGCCCAATCGGCGTCGATTTTCGCCGCCAATCAAAAGGACTTAGCGAATGCCCCTTCCTACGGACTCGATGCGGCAGCCACTGATCGCCTTCGCTTGACCGAGTCGCGTTTGGCCGACATTGCTACGGCCTTGCGACAGATCGCGGGATTGCCCGATCCGGTCGGCGAAGTATTGGACGGCTATCGCCGCCCGAATGGCTTGGAGATTAATAAGGTTCGCGTTCCTCTGGGCGTCGTGTTTTTTGTCTACGAATCGAGACCGAACGTTACCGCCGACGCGGCTGCGATTTGTATCAAGAGCGGGAACGCCGTCATCCTTCGTGGAGGCAAAGAAGCGATCCATTCAAGTCAGGCAATTGTCCGTTGCCTGCAACAAGCTGCCGAAAAAACCGGCATACCCAAAGACGCGGTTCAATTTGTACAAACGACCGATCGCGAAGCGGTCGGACATTTTCTTAAGCTGAACGACTATATCGACGTTGCCATTCCACGCGGCGGAGAAGGTTTGATACGCCGTGTTGCCAGCGAAGCAACGATGCCGGTGATCAAACACTTCGATGGGAACTGTCATGTGTACGTCGATCAAGCCGCCGATCAGGAAATGGCGATTCGAATCATCGAAAACTCGAAGTGCCAAAGGATGGGCGTTTGCAACGCCATGGAATCGCTGCTCGTTCATCGAGCGATAGCGAAAGTCTTTCTGCCGCGATTGAATCAGAAATTGTCGGCATATCCAATCGAACTTCGCGGCTGTGAAGCGACTTGCCAAATTGTGCCGACGGCGAAACGTGCTACCGAAGAGGATTGGCGAAAAGAATATTTGGGGCCAATCTTGAGCGTGTTGATCGTCGACTCGATCGACGACGCCATCGAGCATATCAATCAGTACGGCTCCCATCATACCGATGCGATCGTTACGAATGATTTTTCGGCATCGCGTCGTTTTACCGCTGCGATCGACTCGGCGGCGGTGATGGTGAATGCTAGCACACGCTTCAACGACGGCGGCGAATTTGGATTCGGAGCCGAAATCGGAATTAGCACCGATAAATTTCATGCACGCGGCCCATGTGGCTTGCGGGAACTGACCACTTACAAGTATATCGTTCAAGGGAACGGACAGATACGGAGTTAGCAATCGCACCTAGACAGTTCATCGTGCGTTGATGGAGTTCGCAAATCATGGAAGAAGAAAAACTAAGTCGCGCGGATGTCGATTCGTTGCTCAATGGCGGCAAGGACGATCCTGCGAAACCTGCACCTGCACCGGAAGCGCCTGCGAAGCCAGAAGTCTCCGCAAAGACGCCACCCAAAGTTCGGGTGATGGCCTACGATTTTAAGCGACCCGAACGCGTTGGCAAGGAACTCGTCCGCGCCCTGCAGTCGCTGCATGAAGGGCTTGCGAGAAATTTCGGAGCTTCGCTATCGGCTTTGCTTCGCAGCATGGTCGAAGTTCGATTGATCAGCGTCGATCAGCTCACCTACCGCGAATTCATCCAAAGCGTCGAAATACCGACTTGCTTCAACCTTGTCCGACCTAAGCCCTTGGATCGAAATTGGATACTTGATGTAAGTCCTGCATTGCTCTATCCGATTATCGATCGAATGCTCGGTGGGGCAGTCAGCTCCGAATCGAATTTGACGCGACCGCTGAGCGAAATCGAACTTCGCTTGGCAGGCCGAATCACCAACCTCTTTCTCCGTGAATTGAAAGCATCTTGGGCAAGCGTAATCGTGCTGGAGATCGATGTTGAACGCGTCGAGAGCAATCCGCAACTGGTTCAAATCGTTCCACCCAATGAAGTGGTAATCATGGTCAGCTTCGAGATCACCATGGGAACAACTCGCGGCATGACGAACCTTTGCATTCCATTTAATACGATCGAACGAGTTACGTCGAAACTGACAAACTCATCATGGAGCGGCTACTCAACGGTACCGCCGAACGAAGAAACCAAGAAAGAAATGGCGAACCGACTCGATAGCTCCACTACCCACCTGGTAGTGACGCTAGCAAAATCTCAGATTCGCACCGGTGATTTGTTTGACTTGCAAGTCGGTGATATCATTTCAACTGAAAAAGACGTACAACATCCGCTAGAGGTCGAAGTATCGAATGGAGTCAAATTCCTAGCGTCGCCAGGTTCCTATAAAGGCCGTAAGGCGATCAAGATTGAATCAATAGTCGGCGAGTAAGTTTCGTAAAACCAAAACGGAGTTAGAGAATGGCTTTTAATGTACAGCAAGTTGCTGGTCGAATCTTGAATTGGGTGGGAGCTGTTCTGCTCGCACTGCCGCTGTCATCGAATACTTTTTCACAAGAAGCTTCGACGGTCTCGATGAATACAGTCGAGCATCAGCAATTGATGCAACTGTTGCAAGCGATCGAACCTTATCATCCTAGAACTGATGTCACGGGAACGGCGACGCTCGCTGGCTCGACGACCATGACCATCTTGGGGCAGAACTGGTCCGAGCGATTTAAGCTGTTCCATAAAGACGTCGTCTTCACACGTGGTGTCGATGGTGGCGATGCGGCCCTCCGATCGCTGGCCAAAGATCCCAACGTGATCGCCGGCATCAGCCGTTCGCTGACCGATAAGGAGATTGCCGATTTGAAAGCTGGAGCTTGTAAAGATCCGATGATCTTTATCGTGGCGCTCGACCCGATGGCTGTTTATGTTCATAAAGACAATCCCCTTCAGAGCTTGACCCCTGAGCAGATGCAAAAGCTTTTTGGAGCAGGTTCGGACGGTAAACCGAAGGTTAGCAAATGGGGGGAGCTCGGTGTCCAAGGAGCTATGGCAGAACAGCCGATTCGAATTCATCATCGAAGCTCGATTAGCGGTACTCGCAACTTTATCAAAACGTCGATTCTCGGAGGCCTTGAACTTGCTGAACCTGCCCAAACGCACGAGTCCAACACCAATATCTGCACGGCCATCAGCAAAGACCCCAACGGAATAGCCATGTGTGGATTCGGCGACGGCAATGAGGGTGTCCGCCCATTGGCCCTTGAACTTAACAATCAAAGGATCGAAGCCAATGAGTCAAGCTTTTTAGCCGGCAAGTATCCAATTGTCCGGCCTCTTTCGTTGATTCTCGATAAGAGTCTCCTCGCCAAAGATAACGGATTGCGCGAAGCGATCATTCGATACATTTTAAGTCGCGATGGTCAGTTGGAAGCAATCCGGGCTGGATTCTATCCACTCGATCCTAATTTTTTACGACAAGAAATTGCTCAGTTGACCGGAACGCAACTTCGCTAGTGTCGACGCATAGTCAGCGTTCGCTCCGCGAATGCCCCTTTGCAATAACATTTGCCTTAATCATTTTTCTTTCGCAATGGAAGCATAGAGGATTGCATGATGCCACTTATCACGACTCGCATCGTATGTTTATATAGCCTGTTCTGCTTGTTGAGTGTCCGACCAGCCACGGCGCAGTTCGGAAGCGGTGGCATGTTTGGCGATCTGCTTAATCAGGCTTTACCGAGAATAGCACCGTCCAATAATCAGCAAGGCTATCCAGGCTCGTACACTAACGCGCCGATGAATGGTCAAAACAACTACCCGTCGACAGTTCCAATGAACAATTCTGGTTTCAATACAGGCATGGTGCCTGGCCAAATCTCAGGTCGACCCCGCGACTGGACACTCGGCGTGGCCTTAGACAATTTGGATACCGGTGCCATCGTGCGTCAAGTCTCGACTGGCAGTCCTGCTCAACGCGCCAACATTGAGCAAGGCGACGTGATCGTTGCCATTGGTGGAGCCCAAGTTGGCATGGTCGACGGGCGATTGAACGATGTCGGCGAGCAAATTCGGCGTTCGGCCAATACCAACGGTTATGTTCGAGCCCTCGTGCTCGATGCGCGAACAAACCGACTGCAGAATGTTGAAATCAATCTCGATAGCGCCTCGACAGGCATTGCGGGAACGGCCATTACACGCGATCGAGCGAACTTATCGTACGGATCGATTCTTCGCGTGAAACTCGAGAACGTCACGAGACCGTTTTATGAAGTCAGTGGCGGTGAGACCGAGATTCAAGTCTATGGTTCTGGCCCATACAATTTCGAGCTCAATTACGATCCTCGATTTATCGATCCTCGCGACCAATATCGCTTGAATGCTTCGATCACCAATGCTTCTCGACAACCTTTGTACGCGCTTCGACAACCGATTGCAGTGCCATCGAGCGGAATGCCTTCGAACATTCGCTTGGATTTGGAAAGCATGCGCGATCTGCAGATGAGCGGCGGCGGTGGAGTTATCCAAGCTTCGTATCCAGCCGACCCGAGTCTTTTGAATCAAGTCTTCCAGCAGCTCTTGGGACGAATGCCTTCTGCCAAGGAAGAAGTTGCGTGGTCTTCGTACTTGGCTCAAGGAAACTCGATCGATGATCTCAAAGCAAAAATCATTGGAAGCCCCAATTACTACGATCGAATGGGGAATAATCCGAGCCTGTTTGTGCAATCGATGATTCAAATTATCAAGGGCGAACCGGCAACCAGCCAAGAGATTGCCGCTTGGACAAATCGCCTGCAACAATATCAAGGCCAGCGCGAAGCCCTAGTCCGTGAGTTTATCCAGCAAGTTCAACGATAGCACTTCTCGCTGATCAGTTACTCGCCCCCGGAACAGCTTGCCAGCAACGCATTCATTTGCCGATCGAATTGGCCACGTGTCATCACTTGCTCGAAGCCGGCTTCGACAGCGCGTTGCAGTTTCGCTTCGTGAACATGCGGACCATATGCAACGGTTCGAGCCATCGGGCAATGCGACTTGAATGCCACAACGATCGCCCCCAGATCCTCGACTTCGAGAGTGAGATCGACGATCAGCATTTGAACGTCGGCGACTTCAGTAAGTTTCGCAATCAACTTATCGGGATTCCGGTCGGCAACCAAACGCACGTCGATCGCCGAAGCCGCGCTGGATACGCGCGATTGAAAAAGCAAATCACTTGTCAGATATGCAACCGTTGCCATTGAATACTATTTTCTAGTAGACGTTGGCTCAGTATTGCAACTGTCTACGGACGTCTTGGAACAAAAAAGAAATCGCGATCCGATACCGGTGGTGCTTCTGGCGCATTCTGATAGTAATCGTCTTGATCCGGTCGAAGTGCGTTTTGCGGCCCTACGCTAAAACCGCTTCCGAAACCACCATTACCGAAACCACCATTACCGAAACCACCATTACCGAATCCACCATTACCGAAACCACCATTACCGAATCTACCGTTTGGGGATAGAAATGGAAAGCCGCCTTCGAAGCCATTCCCTTGTTGAACGTTGACGTTCGGCGACTGTGGCCCCCACGCACCGAAAGGAACCGAGTACGGTCGATAAGGATATCGCCATTCTCCATAGGGTTGAACGGGAGATCCCCAGCGGTCGACAACATGGAAGTTATCTGATGAACTTCCGACTTGAAGCGTCGAGCGAGTGTGTCGAAAACCGCTCCGTTCATAGTCATGGCGTTCGTTCGAAACAGGTTGGATGCCCGCAGCGAATTGATCGACGCGAACACCTGCGATGTCGTGCGTGTACGTCGAGGGAAGCGTTGTCCAATCGGCTTTGGAGACGCCGACGGACTCGTTCGCGAGCAATCCGTCTCCAATGGTTACGGTCGCCAGCAGCGAGGCAACGCGGATGCATTTTTGCAATCGAACGATCGGAGCGCGTGAAGCTGTTTTTGAGTGGGTCAACATAGCTTCCAGCTTAATTACCGCCCGGAAATTCCAACTCAAAATGCTGACTTCGAAGCGTCTTCGTTCGCGCGCAGTCGCTATTTTAACGAATGTAGCGGCTATTCAGCCGAATCGGAACGGGCGGAACGCCGTTTTCCTCGCGACGCCTGCTTGTCGGCTAACGATTCAGATGACGAATCGATCGAGTCAGTCTTGGTTGTCCCGTCCGGCTCAATGCCCCGGAGCAACTGAACACTCTGCTCGGCTTGCTTGAGCCTTTCGTAGCAGAATTTCAAATGTTTGGTGGCGCTGGCATACTGCTCCAACGACTGCTCGAGCGGCGAAGTGCCTTGTTCCAAGTCACGGACAATGCGTTCTAACGCCAGCAACGCTTCCTCAAACGTTTTGACTTCTGGTTCTGCTTTCACGGTGTCTCACGAGTTCAGGAATGGGCCAACCAACGCGTTACAACTGTCACAATCGGCAGATTGTATCACGGAACCGCACCGCAACGAAGTGACTTGGATTCAACTTTATTAGTTTGTTTGCTTCTGGTGACGAGTCGACGTATGAATCCAGAATGGATCTTGTACCCGTCACCCCGGAAAAAAGCCTCATCGCGCTGACGACGCAGTCAGAAAAACTGCGGAATCGTCTGCGGACGATCAAACGCTTTCGTCGGCAATCGCTGACGTCTCGCGCAATGCGAGTGGACGCAATTCTTTCGGACATCCTCGTCGACTTAAATGCTCAGCCACGTGAACGCGAGCGCGAAAACTCGGCATCGACCAAGTCTCAAAAGTCGTCTATTAGTCCCGAAGAGCATCAGCGATTGCTTGCCTTGCTAGACCATTCACGGCAAGAATACGATTCCTTGATCGATTTTATCGACGCGGAACGCACGAACGGAATTGCCCTTTCGGAAACCGCTGTAACCGAAGTCGACCCATGGAAACGATCGAGCGACGATGGTGTTGCCAAGCCCATGCCTCGACCACTGTCAAACGACGTTTCGATTCTGCACAATCAGATCGAGTTTCTCGAACAGGAATTAGAAGGCGAACGACGAGCGGCAGCTCAAAAAGCCGATGACGAGTGCACGCTTCGGGAGCAGATCGAAGTCTTGCGAACACAGTTGCTCGAATCACGCCATGAAACGATCGAGCTTCGAATCCAAAACTCAGATCTCGCCGATCGAAAGAGTGGCGATCTAGCGAATATGACATGGGCGCAGCGCAAAGTTCAGTTGCTTCAGCAGCTTGAAGCAGAGACGTCAGACGCTCCAGCCGTACAGGCCGAGAAATTAGAAATCGCTACGTTGATCGAAATCTCTCAAGACGAGATCAGCCAACGCGACAAACTCATCGTCGAGCGCGATCGAGAAATCGAAGAGCTTCAGATGCTTCTGACGCGACAATCGTCGGTAACCAACGGCGTCGCCATAGGTGCAGCAGCCGTTGCGCAAATCCTCGATGCAGATGAGTTTGTGCAAGCTGAGCGAGAAAATCTTCGGTTGCTACAACTGGAATGGGAAGGAAAACTCAGAACGGCTGAAATCGAAATCTCGCTCGAGCGAGCTAGAATTGCTCGCGAACGATTAGAGTTCGAATCCGACATTCTCTCATTGCAAGCAAAATCGGATTCCATGGGCGACCAACAAAACTTCAAACCTTCCGACCAAGAGCCACTCGGCAAACCACGACGATGGTTGCGTCGCCTCGGTCTGCGAGATGACTAATCTAGAAAAATTCTTCTGGTCGCACCCTTCGTACACAATCTTTGTGTCCTGCGCTGTATCGCCCAATTCATAGACTAAAGCAAATCATTTCTTTTTGCTCTTGTTTCCCTTACCACCTTTCGCTTTACCATTGTTTGATTTCGCGGCTGCCTCGGCCCCGAGTTCGGGGCCGAGGTCAGGTGGCATTGCAAGGTGCCATTCCAGAATCCTCTTGGTGAGTCTCATAACCACTTCTGGATGCTGATTAACTACGTTCGTTGTTTCGCTCCGGTCAGAACTCAAATCATAGAGCAGCGGAAGCGATCCGTCATAAGAACAAAGCAGCTTCCAATCGCCATCGCGAATGGCTAGGTCGGGCAAGGCTTCGACGACGTTTGCCGATGGCGCCCACGTGGGACGGTCAGGCGGTCGACGCCAACAAATAGGCTCACTTCGAGAAGCTGTGCTCTCCCCAACCAATACCCGTGCCAAGTTTTCACCGTCAAACGCAACACCTTTTGGTTGCTCAACGTGTGCGATCGATAGTAAGCTCGGTACAAGATCGAGGGCACAGAAAACCGAACTTTCATTGTGACTGCCAGTCTTCCCATGATTGATTAAGCCCGGTCCCCAGGCAATTAGCGACGATCGAATTCCACCTTCATAGAGCATTGTCTTGCCACCCCGAAACGGCCCCGCCGAACCTGCTCCTAGCTCGGGGCCGTTGTCCGAACAGACGAGAATGAGCGTATTGTCGCGAAGGCTTGGTGTATCGCGAACATGATCAAAGAGCTTTCCGAATTGAAGATCCATCTCTTGCAATACCGAAAGATACAGCCCACGCTTCCCATCGGCCCACTTGTCGAGCGGTGGCCACCACGGACCATGTACATCATCGGGCCAAAGATTGACATAGAAAGGTTTTTTTTCCTGAGTCGCTTTGTCGATAAACGGAATCGCTTTGTCGATGAAGCCAGACGTAATCTCGGAACGTTGCATCCAAGTAACAGGTTGGCCAAGTCGTTCGGCATCTGCCCAAATCTTACCCGGCTCCTTGTCACCCGGCTTGAGTGTCAACGGCAATAGCTTCGGGCCCATCCCCTCAAAGTTTGTCAACGATTCATCGAACCCATACTCCGCAATTGCCGGCGCGTCATCCACATCGCGCTGACCACCCAAATGCCATTTCCCGAAGTGCCCGGTCGCGTAACCGCTCTGGTGGAGGAATCTTGCGAGTGTCGGTGCCTTCGGGTCAAGCCATTGGGCAACGCCTCGCCGCTCGTTGTCGCCGCGGTTGTTTAAGAACGACGTGATCCGCCAACGATGAGGATACTGACCGGTCGTTAAAGCACATCGCGATGGCGAACATATCGGCGCATTGACGTAGAACTGCGAAAAGCGAATTCCTTCGGCGGCTAAACGATCGATGTTCGGAGTTTGAGCATCCTTGTTCCCGAAACATGAAAAATCTCCCCAACCCATGTCATCGATGAAGACCATGATGATATTGGGATGCGCACTTCTGGGCTTTTCCTCACTCCACGACGTCGCCTGAAAAGTCAACAAAAGGGTTATGCATGGAAGGAACTTTGATAGGTGCATGGTGTGAGTATGGAAAAGGGAGAATGGAGAATTGAGAATCAATTTTGAAAAGTTACTATCAATATATCGATTTTGGGCCGAACTTGTTTTTCGGGATACGCAAAATTTGCATCGTCGATTACTTCGCGTTCGCTGTAGGATATACTGGGGCCATTGAAAACCAGCGGGAACGCCGGTCGTGGCGCAAGCTTCCAGCGTGCGATGCGGGGCGTGGCGTAAGCTTTCAACTTGCGTTCGCAACGATTATCGGCGAAAGGCAAGCTGGAAGCGGCCCCCAGGTTGAAATACATTTTAACTCTGGCCAAGTCGCTTGTTTTACCTGAACCTTCCACCACAGCCTGCCTAAAATGAAAACACAGTTAACATTGCTTTTGTTCGCCATTGGTTCATTGATGGTTGTGAGCCCCACACCGGCGAATGCAGAAACCGTAAAACCGAATTTGCTTCTGATCATTGCCGATGACTGCACGTATCGCGATGTCGAAGTATATGGTGGCCAAGCCAAGTCACCGCATCTCAACAAGTTTGCTTCCGAAGGGATGAAGTTTACCCGCTGCTTCCAAGCCGCACCGATGTGTTCTCCAACCCGCCATTGTCTTTATACCGGGCTGTATCCGGTGAAGTCAGGAGCGTACCCGAACCATACAATGGCCTATGACTGGGTACGAAGCATCGTGCAGCTTCTTGAGCCGGCAGGATACAAAAGTCACCTGTCTGGAAAAACGCATATCAATCCGAAGTCGGTTTTTCCATTCGAGTTCTCCAGTCGGCCTGGTGAAGGCAATAATCCAGATCCGGCTGCGCTAGAACGTGCGATTGCCACAAGCCAATCATCGAAGTCGCCATTCCTTTTTATCGCCGCTTCGAACGAACCGCACTCGCCATGGAACAAAGGCGACGCTGCTGTCTATCCGCCTGCATCTCTCAAGCTTCCACCGGTGATGGTGGATTCAGAAGATGCACGTTCGGATTACTCAAAATATCTCGCTGAGATAACCTATTTCGATTCGCAGGTTGGCGAGTTACTAGCAGTGCTCGACAAACAAGGTCAGCGGGATAACACATTGGTCATTGTCGTCACCGAACAAGGCAATTCGTTCCCGTTCGCCAAGTGGACATGCTACGACGTTGGACTCGGTAGCGGCTGCATTGCTCGTTGGCCAGGACATGTTCAAGCGAACTCGAAATCGGATGCGTTGATCGAATACGTCGATATCGTACCGACGTTTCTCGATGCAGCGGGAATCGCTCCGCCAGCGAATCTCGATGGGCGATCTTTTGTGAAAGTGCTCAAAGGAAATGCCACCGAACATAAGACTCACGTTTTTGGACTGCAAACAACACGTGGGATTATCAATGGCTCCGATTACTACGGTGTCCGAAGTGTTCGCGATTCGCGATATCGCTACATCCGTAATCTCACGCCAGAAGCGACCTTTCAAAATGCCGCTACCAAAGATTCCGTCTTTAAAACTTGGGAAAAAATGGCAGCCGATGGGAATGAAAACGCCAAGCGGCTCGTTTACGATTATCAACATCGACCGGCCGAAGAGCTGTACGATTGCGATTCGGACCCATGGAATCGTACAAATCTAATCGCGGATGAAAAGCTCGCTTCGGTTCGAAAAGAGTTGCGTGGGAAACTCGATGCTTGGATGAAGCAACAAGGCGACGAAGGGCAAGCCACTGAAATGAAAGCCCTCGAACGTATGCCCAAGACAGCCAACTCGGAAGATGACGCACCAAGCGGCAAGAAGAAAGCCAAGGGCAAAAAGAAACTTGAACAACCTGCTAAGAAAAAGGCCAAGAAATGAATCTGCTCTATCGACTGTTTTTCATAACGATTCTTTCGACCTCCGCGATAGCGGCCAGTTCGGATCGACCGAATATTGTCCTGATTTTCGCCGACGATCTTGGCTGGAAAGATGTCGGCTATCAAGGCACGGATTTTATGGAAACACCTAATTTGGACAAACTCGCTTCCGAAGGGATGGTCTTTACGGCTGGCTATGCGGCGGCCGGCAACTGCGCACCCAGTCGAGCGTGTTTGCTATCAGGAAGTTATACACCACGACATCATGTTTACGCGGTCGGTAGTACCGATCGCGGCAAGAAGGAGTTGCAGCGTTTGGTTCCGATTACCAACAAGAGTGGGCTAGCAGTTGCAAATATTACCGTTGCCGACGCATTGAAAGCCTCGGGTTACGCGACAGGCCATTTTGGTAAATGGCATCTCGCCGGCAAGGATGGTGCTAAACCGACCGAGCAAGGTTTTGATGTGTCCTTCGATTCATTTGGTGAAGGCGAAGTTAACGAGGGTTCGGAAGGCAACAAAGCTGGACCACCAGCGGATCCAAAAGGTGTTTTCACGCTCACGAATAAAGCCTGTGAATTCATCGAAGCCCATCAGAAGGGTCCGTTCTTCTGCTATCTCGCACACCATGCGATTCACACACCGCTTCAAGGTCGCCCCGAATCGCTGGCCAAATTCAAAGCCAAAAAACCAGGCTCACAGCACTCTGACCCGCTCTATGCAGCTTGCACGTTCGATCTCGACGCGAGTGTTGGGATTTTAATGGATAAACTAAAAGAGCTTGGTTTAGAACAAAAGACTCTCTTGGTTTTCACGAGTGACAATGGAGGTACTCAGCAATCGTCGCAAGAACCGTTGCGAGGCAACAAAGGTAGCTATTTCGAAGGCGGTGTCCGCGAACCGTTTATCGTTCGATGGAACGGTGTCACGAAGCCAGGTAGCAAAAGCGATGTACCGGTAATCAACGTCGATTTGTTTCCGACTTTTTTGGCGGCAGCCGGTGCAGCGGTACCTGCCGACAAGACGCTCGATGGGGAAAGCCTTTTACCGTTGCTCAAAGGCGAGCGTTCTCTCCAACGCACTGCGATTTTCTGGCACTTCCCTGGCTATCTCGATAATCCCGTTATTCGCGGACGTGAGCTGGATATTCGAACCGGTTTTCGGAGTCGACCGGTGAGTGTGATCCACAAAGGTGATTGGAAGCTCCATCTCTTTCACGAAGAATGGCAACTCGACGGCGGTCGCGAAAAGCTTGACTCCAATCAAGCAGTTGAGCTTTACAATCTTGCCGACGATATTGGCGAGCGAAACAATCTTGCGAAATCGAATCCAAACAAACGCGACGAATTGATAAACGAACTCTTGGCTTGGTTCAAATCGATCGATGCACAATTGCCTTCGATTCAAAACCCGCAATATGATGCCAGTGCCGCGGTCGCTAAGAGTGGTAAGGGGAAAAAGAAAAAGAAGGAGTAAGGGATAGTGGCTCGACACTCCGTGTCGAGAATCACGAGTCGGAGACTCATACCACATTGCTCGAATCCTAAAACCCAAAAATGGACTGAGCACGAGACATTGCGGACACTTAAGACCGAACGTTTCAATTTCAAAGAAATCATTCCTATGAAAACAACCAAAACTATCTTCGCCTGCGTTGGGATGCTTCTGCTCGAAGCAACAATATTGCTCGCCGCCAACACTCCGCCGAACATTATCTTGATTATGGCTGACGACGTTGGCTACTCTGATGTCGGCTGTTACGGCAGCGAGATCCAGACGCCCAATCTCGATGCCCTAGCACAGAAGGGGGTGCGATTTACACAGTTCTACAACACGGCCCGCTGCTGCCCGACACGAGCTGCATTGCTTACCGGCCTTTATTCGCATCAAGCCGGCATCGGTCATATGGTTGATGATTGGAGTACGAAAGTCGGCGACGCGTATGCCGGCGACCTCAGCAAGCGGGCTGTTACCATCGCCGAGGCGCTTAGACCGGCTGGCTACGCAACGTACATGGCTGGCAAGTGGCATGTGACGAAGAAGACATCTCCAGCAGACGAATCGGAAAAAGGGAACTGGCCATTGCAACGCGGCTTCGATCGCTTCTACGGAACCATTCATGGCGCAGGTAGCTTTTATGACCCGAACACGCTCGTCCGTGACAACGCGTTCATCTCACCCTACAACGATTCAGATTATAAGCCAAAAGAGTATTACTATACCGACGCAATCAACGATCATGCGGCAAAGTTTGTAACGGACCATAAACAGCAAAATGCTGAGAAACCATTTTTTCTCTACATGGCTCATACTGCCGCCCATTGGCCGATGCACGCCAAAGAAGCCGACATAGCGAAATACAAAGGTAAGTACGATGAAGGTTACGACAACATTCGCGCCGCGCGAATCAAAAAGATGATGAAAAACGGATTGCTCGACCCGCGTTGGCAAATCTCGCCTCAGGCGGGTGATTGGAGCAAAGTCGAAAACAAAGAGTGGGAGTCGCGATGCATGGAAGTTTTTGCGGCCATGCTCGATTGTTTGGACCAAGGAATAGGTCGACTGGTCGATACACTCAAAAAGAACGACCAGTACGAGAATACGCTGATTCTTTTCTTGCAAGATAACGGCGGCTGTGCTGAAGGAATGGGACGAGGTAGCCCATTCAAAGCTCGCGAAAACTCGCCAACGTTGGCGCCCTTAGCCAACGATTACTTACAACCCGATATGATTCCCAAGCAAACGCGGGATGGATATCCAATGCGACAAGGCGATGGCGTAATGCCCGGTGGAGCAGATACCTACATCGGCTACGGTCGATCGTGGGCTAACGTAAGCAATACACCGTTTCGTGAATACAAACACTGGGAACATGAGGGCGGAATCAGCACGCCGCTGATCGCCCATTGGCCCAAAGGAATTCCTGACGCTCGACACGGAAAGCTCGAAGCGCAACCGAGTCACCTCATCGATCTTATGGCGACCTGCGTCGATCTATCCGGTGCGAAATATCCGACCGAGCTCAATGGAAACAAGATTCAGTCAATGGAAGGAATCAGTCTTGCTCCTGCCTTTGGTGGTAGTTCCTTAAAGCGATCGAATCCTATTTTCTGGGAGCACGAAGGGAATCGCGCGATACGTGTCGGAGATTGGAAATTGGTATCGAAACATCCCGGCGATTGGGAGCTTTATAACATTGCCGCCGATCGAACCGAGATGCACGATCTCGCTTCGCAACAACCCGATCGAGTAAAAGAAATGACGTTGTCATGGGAAGCTTGGGCAAAGCGTGTTGGTGTCATGCCTTGGCCGCTCGATGGTGGCGAGAAAAAGACGGAGAAGAAAGCCGAAAAGAAAAACGCCAAGAAAAAAGAGAATGCTAAACAGAAATCCAACTAACAAGTTTGACTGTAGTAAGCCGTGAACCGACCAACAAAATACGGCTCTACCGCAGAAACTGTGGGTGGTTTTCGTGATCCGCAATCGATTTTAGCCGTGAAATACAAGGAAAACACTGGACTGAGTGATTGCAAAAACCAAGGTTCGCTTTCTGATCGGAAATGCTTAGCCAAAAAATTGCTATGGTTTGGATGGTGCAATGAGTTTAGCGGATGGATTTACAAGGGATGGCTCCGATGCCCAAAGTATTGCCACAAAGTCTTTGATCGGACATGATGGTTGTGCCGGGAGAAGCGGAAGCGGGCTCTGCTGGGAAGCAACTCGCTGAGGAATATCTCGCTCTCCGACGCGCCAAAGG
>Ga0163150_10002234_pt1 | contig 30400 bp, 23 predicted proteins | sample OliLakLV19P2IB_FD_148628 | JGI IMG/M metagenome (GOLD analysis project Ga0163150, IMG submission 148628) | Freshwater microbial mat bacterial communities from Lake Vanda, McMurdo Dry Valleys, Antarctica - Oligotrophic Lake LV.19.P2.IB | ecosystem: Environmental > Aquatic > Freshwater > Lake >...
ATTTTGGAGTGCTTTATTCGCAAATCGAATGGCCGCAAATCACTCGATTGTTAGTGCTTCAGGATTTAGAAAAAAAACTGAGTCAGCCAGCCGCTCAACGCTCATCGCCAAACGCTTTACGCAGCGATGAGAGTTCAGCGTTAAGCGTTCGGCAAGACGCAGAGGTTGATCGTCAAGCGCTCATTCATTTGATGAATACAAAAGGGACGCGCAGGGAATTAGTCGAAGCTCTTAAAAAATTGGATGAACAGCATGTGAACTTAAACCGCATTACGATCGGCGATGGCAAACAGTTTTCAAGTCCGCGTGCGTTGATTGAACAACTTGTCGAAGAATCGCGGCGGCTTGAAATTGATTTGGCACAATATCCATCTTTTATCAAGTATGCGGGTTATGTTATTTTAAGCGGTGAATTAAATCCCGCAAATTTGTTCAAAGAAATCGAAAAGCTGTTCAATCTGTTGATTGAACCGACTCTCGACCAACGACGAATTCCTCACGCCAAAACAACTGCACGCGCTGAGCTTATTGAATTTTATAAAGATTCGTTTATTCTAAAAAAACTTTTGAGCCTTGAGTTGTCGCGTGATGAATGGCAAATAGCCTTGCGCCGAAAAGTTGAGCTGGAGCCTAAAAGACTGATGATCAAGCTGAAAAATCTGAGCGTCGGAAAAGATTCTTTGACTGAAGAAAGTATTGTTTCAGAACTGGGTTCCCGGTTCGTGGTCCTTGGTTCTGTCTTTGAAAACGCATTTGCTTTTTATGATGCGGCGCTAAAACGCGAAAATATTTTCTTTGAAAAAATTGTCCAGGGACTGCACGCTCATGAGCGAGCCATTCTGGTGACGGGCGGATTTCACTCGGATGGCTTGAAAGATTTTTTTAAAGAGCAGGACATTTCATATGGAACATTGTCACCGCGCCTGATGAAAATAGAATCTTCAGCGAATTATCGCAAGGCAATGATGGATACCAGCTCATTTGACAGTGCGACGCAAGCTGTTGTTGAGCACGCGATGAGAAGAGAAACTCGTCTGGCGATGCTTGGACTTTCTTTGCCCCCCCCCAGCGTTCATTTAGTCGCTCCGATGAATGCGTTGCCACCCGGTGTTGGTCCAGCGCTTTTAAATCATAAAATTCCACCGTCAACTGCGCTACGCTCAGAATCGCGACAAAGCATTAGAGAGATTGTTGAAGGCTACGCCGCAATTCCGTGGGTGGTTCGCAACGGCAGCATCATTTCCGCGCTATTCAATGCGGTTTTATGGTCGTCATATCTTTCCGCGAATTCACACAAATGGGGCGCAAATAAATTTCAGGATGGTTTAGTGGTTGTGGCGAGTGTGGGTATCTTGATTTCAAGTTTTGTGTTTACGGGTTGGCGTTATCAGGTGAGCCAGCCAAAGCATCGTTTAGGTCAAAATGAAGTTGGACCAGGGGAATTGCTGCAGGGTGAGCATGAAAAGTTTTCCGCCGAAACCTTGCAAAAGTATGGGGTTTATCCGACGTCAGAAGAGAGAGATTTAATTTCATTTCCGAAGAGTAATACAGGTTTTCAGGAGTTGGCTGTTGACACGGTCGTCATCGATACGAGAAAAATAATAAATCCTTTTCAAGTTTTGCTTTCACCGGGGGCGCGTTCTCTTTCTGATACGTATCTTGAAATCACGCGTTCCCCGGATGGACTAATAGTTCCTCACAACCTTGGTTATCCACCCGTCGCAACCATCGGAAAACCAGCCATAAAAGCAGCAGCTCCCGCCGCTGAGAAGTTAACTGGGGCTAAAAATGCAGAACTTGAATCCAAGTACAACGAAGCTCGGAAAAGCACTTCGCAAATGGAGCTATTTGTTATTGAATATTTGAAAGTAAAAAATTTAAAAGAGCCGTCGTCTTCTTGGTTGCAAGGGTTTGCGAAATACTATGCCGCACCGAAAGCTCCCAATCGTCCTTTCAAAGAGTTAGTTCGAGAAATTGAAGATAAAGCTAAAAATGGAGGATTAAAATCCCGTTCCGAAATGCGGAGTTCTTTGTCTCGCCGTGCATTTTTGGGGCACGCAGGGAAAGCAGGTTTGGGCGCAGGACTTTTTGGTTTATTTCCGCAGATTGTAAGGGCGTTAAATCCCCAGCTTCAAATTGTCCGCGGTATGAATCAACACACAATCAATTGGAATGGCGATCCCTACACGATGGTTGAAATTCAGGAAGCCGACAATCTCACGACAAAAAATTGGAAAACTCTTACCACAGTTCAGGCTGATGCGAACGGGCGCGTGAGTTATGTTGTCAATTCTTCCAAGCCGCAAAATTTTTTCCGTTCGATATCGCCGTATGCGGATCCACAAAATTCGATTTTGACTAATCATCCTGATATTTCAGCTCTTTATCAGGAACTTGTGAAAACGCTCAATATTATGCGCACAGCTGGCGTGCCTGGTATTCCGGACGGCATGCCCTACAACCAAACACCCACGGCGGCGACACCAAATCTTACCGCGCAATGGATGCGCCCAAGCGATATTCAAGCCGCGCTCACTTCCGATCTTCTGGAAGTTTTAACAGCCGATCAGCATCCCACAAGTCTTTCTAAAACAGCATTGCGTAATCGTCTGCGCGATACTTTGCAAAACACAATTAATTTGATGAATCAATTTGAGCTTTTAGACACATCAAAACCCGTGGGCCAGCAAGGCACCGGAATTTTACCGGAAGTTTTAACAATCCGTAGCGGCGGATACCAAAAAGAACTTGTAAACGGTTGGCTGCATTATTCTGCTTATGACATGATGCTGCTTTCCGTTTGGGTTGAGTTGACTGCTGAAATCGCGAAGGGCGGCATTGTGCAAGGGTTTGTGGACCCTGAAATATTTGGTCTTGCGGATCAAATCCGCAATCGCACACATTATGACCGTTTTGTGTATGCACCGGGACTCATGTCACGCACCATTGAAGCGAATCCGAACACGCGCGAATTTGTCGCGGCTTTAACCTTAGACAAAGTCGACAACAAAAACACCGAAGCGCGCGGTTTTTTACCGCTCATGCTTCTCGGCTATTTTGGTGATGTCGATCAGGCTGTTTCCATTTGGAATAGCATGCATTTAAATTTTAATTATTATCCAGCCACGATCAGCGGCGCGACCAAAATGATTCCTGTCCCCGAAGGCGATGATACGATGAGTATCTTTGCCATGCTGTATTTCTTTCAAATGATGGATCCTGCGGAGTTCGCAAATGTTTTTGGTCAGGGTGCGCTGAATTATTTTAAAGCGGCAACTTTTTTAACTACCGATATCGGCGGCCAAGCCATTAAATTTCAGGCACCCTCAACGAATCCAAATGGGAGTTATGCTGGGCATGGGCTTGAATCGCCGGGTATGACTAGCCCCGCGGGACTTGCAATGGCTTTTGCGGCATCAATCGACGGCCAAGTGAATGCAGAGGCGCTTGCGAATTTTAAATCAGCGCTTCAGCTTATGATTGCAGGCGGGGGACTCAATACCAATGGTTGGAGTTTGCCCGATGCGTTTTATCCGGAAAACGGCGCGGTGGCAAATCAAAAGCGAATACTTCAACAATCAGGTTTTACAGTTGAGTTTTTGCATACAATCTTCATTCGCCAAATGTTTAAGCTCATCATGCAGCGCCGCCCAGTGACTTATCAAGGGCAAACACGCTCCGCCTATGACACTTTGCTTGCGATGGGTCAAGCCACCGATACAGCGCATCCCATTCCAGCGGAAACCACGATTCAGGATGATTGGATGTTTGGGTATCTGGCAACAGTTAATGGACGATATTGGTATGGCAGTTCGCCAGCTCCACCCGCTGGACAAGCAAACTCGGTTACGACACTGGGCAATAATCGAGAAATTATTTTACGCTATTATCTAACTGCCAATGGACAGTATTCAGCGATGAGTCAAAACTTTTGGCGTAGCGGAGACGGTGGAGTTTTTAAAGACGCAGCTGGTAAAACACTACAAATTCGTTTAGGTGGTAACAAAATTAATATTGGAAGTGATGCGGTTCAGAATATTGTCGACGCAAAATTACCAGCTTCATTACAAATTGAACTCAAATTTTGGAATGGAACGACCACTCTTACAAAAATCATTTCTCGTCCTGTCTCTCCCGGAGGGTTAATCGAAATTGACTTTCGTGATCCGGCTTTCAATGGTTATGACCGAACACGTTTTCGTGGACTGAATGTTGTTGTTCGCTATGAGAATCGTGGCTCTAACCCCTCCGGCCAATTTTCAATTCAAAGCATGAGTATTTTCACTAATCCCGTTCCATTCCGCTCCGAAATGCGGTTGTTCCAGCGCGGCGCAACCGGAGAATTTGATGCGGAATTTAAACTTAAATCGTATGCGCGGGCAACTGATTTGGAAAAAATTGCGAATAGTCAGGGAATCATCTGGGCGAAAAATATCGTAGTACCCGATTCAGGGATTGTCCCTTTTACAGGCAGACATATCCCTGTTGAAGATGCAGAAATTATTGTTAGACGGCATTATTACAAAGTGCCTGCAAATTACAGCGGTGGGGAAGTGCAGTTTGCGGTGGCGCAATCGGGTGTTCCTTATTGGATGAGAGTTTCGGCGCCCAAGGGTAAAAAATTGCCCGCAACGGAATCGTTTTTAAAACGTGTCGTGATTCGCTCAGCCGATAAAACTCTGGAAGTGGTTGCGAGCAATTCCCAGAGTGTTGCTTATGAAAATGTGGCGCTCGCATTAAGGCGCGCCATAATTGTGAAAGGTGACGTGGTCGTTACACGCATTCCGCTCATTTCAAACGGGGAAAGCGCGGCTTCATACAAATTGACCGTGGCGGGCCAGCGGATTTATATTTCAAGCCCGTTTATGAAAGACCTCCCAGAAAACTTGATGGCTGAGATTGTTTACCAGCCCGGAAAAGTTTTTCAACCAACTGAAATGCGTTTAGGAAAATATCTTTCAGAAGAACCCCAAAATCCTGAATCGCTTGTTTTTAAAACGCTGGTAACCTTTTCACTTCGTCCAAGCTCTCAGGAGTCCGGCCGCAAAACAACAACACCGGTTCAGTTTGCGGCTTACCCGAAGACGGCGAATCAGCCAGAGCCACGTCAAGGAATCTATCAGCAGGATGAATGGGCATGGTTGGAAGATCATTTAAAAAAATTTGAAGTGGAAATACGAAGCTCCGCAGTGGCCGCAGGGCATGACTTGAATCAACAGTATGAAGCGATTGTTATTTTAGATAAGACAGGCACTATCACAAGCGTAGAAAAAGTAAATCCGCGCTTGCTTGATCAAAACCCGGCTAGTTATTTAGCGGTTGTTAATTTTATAACAAGAAAAATTACATTAAAAGGCAATGATTTTCAAATTCAAGACAGGAGGTTGAAATATAAAGTTTTTGCGCAATTAAAAGAATCTTTAGAAAAAAGAAATCAACTTTTGTTTGGCGGTGACGGGAAAGGCTCCATTTCGCGCTCCGAAATGCGAGAGGCACCAAGCTTGACAGCAGAAGAGTCGCAGCAATTTATGGCTTGGGTTAAGTCACTTGATCCTGAACAAACAGATGATGCCAAGCAATTAGCCTATCTTGCGGCGCTGACTTTTGATCAGTCTTTGAAGCGTTCCAATTTAGTCATCATCCGAAAAATAATTTCCGGTTTACGTCAGTTGGGCTGGAACATTGGAGCGATGCCGGTTTATAAAAATTTGCCCGCGGGACATGGGTACACCGATTTTATTCGAAAAGTGATTCGTGATTCCAAGACTCAAGAGTTGATTCGCGGGCACGCCGAAAACATAATCCTGCCTGAGTTTTCAGCGCTGCGTGAGAGAGTTGCCGCGGAGGCGGTATCACCTCCGCGATTCCATGAAATCGATCAATTTCCACCTTTTGTGCGTTCTCTCGCTAAAGAAAGGGATGCGTCACAATACATCGGCTATTTAGCGAGGTTAATCGGAGTCTCTGCGAGCAAGACTCACACATCGACTGGAAAAAAATTGATTGGGATGCTGCGGCAACGTCACTGGAGACTTGAACGGCTGCCTATTTGGGAAAGCAATTACGCAAAGTTTTTAAGGCAAATGATTAACCTTTCCAATTCCGCCCAGCTGATCACAGAGCTTTCGAGCCGTCTTGTGACAGGGGGAGTCCAGTCGCCGCCTCATTTTGAATCAACCCTACCCAATCAATCTTTCCGCGTATTAATTGAGCCGCCCCTTAAGGGGAAAATGTCCCGTTTATGGATCTATAATCCAGAACAGAAAAGTATGACTGGTTGGCATGGGTTTCAAATCGATGTTTCTCAAGAGAGCGATTTGCAAAGTTTTGCGGATTATCTTGCCCGGGAATTAAAAGGGATAAACATTGCAACCTCAACAAGAGATATCGTTAAGGACGCGATTTCCCGGGCTTTTATGTCGCGTTCCAAAACGCGCGATGAAAAAGAAGCACGAAAAATAATAATTAGAAGCGGAAATGCAATCAGTCAGACTGAAGAAAAAATGAAAATGTGGTTTGCGATAGGTTTCGTGGTGCTTGTCGCTTTAGGTGTTGGGGCGCTTATTTTGAAAATATTTTTTTCTTCTGAAGTTGTTCGGAATTCGCATTCTTCTGCAGCGAAGATAGTTTTAGGAGTTGCCGCCAAGCGTTCGGAAGCGCGCTCTATCGATGAAGCTTTTGTTAGCGCAATTGAATCAGTCTATGGAAAGGGAGAAATCACGAACAGCATGATTCAAACGCTTAAGCTTTTAGAGAAGCGGCGTTCAGCTGAAACTTTTGAAAAACTAATGACAGCTTTGGGGTTGGGAATGCAGCGGGATTTTTCAAATAAAACACTTCATTCGCCCGAGCGTTTGGCGTATCTTTTGGGCTCCGCAAGTTATGAATCACTTGAAAAAATTCGATTTTTGTGGGAGCGGGCACCCTCAAGATTTCCATTTTTACGCGGCGGGGCTCACCACACGCTCGGATTAGGCGTCATTCTCTCAGCAGCAGCGTTTTTTATATTAGATAATTGGAGCGAGCTGTATAGACATTTTCCGGTCAATGTCACATTCATGCCTTACTGGGAACTTTATTTTAAATATACGCTGACAAATATTTATCAAAACAACAGAGGGCTGATTTGGTTTCTTATGACGTCCATGCCTGCTTATGGAATTTATCTGACCTATTGGATTTTTGCCTTCGCAAAATCACGAGATAAAAAGGCTGATTTTGCTTCCGAATTTTCCCGCTTTGTTATGAATCCCAATAAGCTGGCAGATATATCGGATTCGCGTGAGTCGGTTATGCAAAACATTGACGGCCAATTCTTTGGCATGCGCTCCGCAATGCGTTTGGCAGACGCTCGTTTCGCATACCAGGCAATGCGTAAAGTTTTTTTTAATAGTTTGGCGCTTGGAGATGATATTGGAATTCAACCCGGCCATATTGATATTAAAAAACTGGTCAAAGCATTTTTAGTTTTGGGCAATCCGGATTTACAGACATTCCTTGAGTTTGCAAAACTATGGCTGCGTATTCGCAACGAAACAGGTTTAAGCATTCCGATTGTTTTGGCCGGCGGAATTGGGCGCGGTACGGTTCCGCTGATTCGGAAAATGATTGAACATTACAAATCTTTGGGACGTTTAACTGAAGCTGAAGAAAATCATTTTCGGGAAGCGCGTGAAGCAGTGATTGCATATTTAAAAGCTGATCCAACGACGCGCGGTAATCCTCCGATTACTGAAGCTGATGTGATGGAGTTTATTTTTACCGAGAAAGAGGGGATTGATTCGCGAATGATTCGTCGCGAAAGCATTCCATCGAAAAACACAAAAGCAAATTTTGATAATACGGTTAAGTCGCTTCAAGAAATTGCGGGAGCTTTATCTGCCGGCCAGCCTTTTACGATTGGAGTTGTCAGCGCACCATGGCTTTTGAGGCGATTGTTGCCAAGCGCTGCAAATGCTTGGACCAATCCGGATTGGCAGGCAAAACGCGTCAGTCTTTACACGGCCAATCCCCAAACTGACAAAGATTTACTCGAAATGGGCGGGTATGTACATGGTTATGTGGACGAAAACGAAGCCCGTCTTTCTTCCAGTTATCCCAAGCTCAATCCCCACGCTGAACTCAAAGGAATTCGAGATCAATTTGATTTATTGCAGGCGCAAGGCGTGCCGGCTTGGATTCCAAAAAACGCTTTCCCGAATAAAACCGATGAAAGGAACTTAAAAAAAGCACGTTTAGCCTTTCGCTTTTATGTGCGCGCTTTGGAAGAGGAGAATGGCCCACTTCAATACTATGCCATTGAAAATCGCCTTGTCCCAAAGCGTTCCGAAATACGAAAGCTTACGGATCCTAAGGATTTTTCAAGAAAGTGGAATGCTGCGAAAGACGGAGATTGGGTTTTGGTTGTAGATGATCATTCTATGGTGAGAGAAACTACTGTTGAAGAGTTGCTGAAAAAAATAAAAGTTCCGATTAAAAAAGCTGTTGGTGTTTATGAAGCGCATAAAATTATTTTAAAAGAAATTAAGGCAGGGAATGGGCGGCCGGTTGTTGTGACAGATTTTAGTATGCCGGTTACAAAACCCACCGAAGGCGAGATCGAAGGCCATATTAATGGAGATGTTTTGGTTAAATATTTAGCAGGCTCACCGCTTAACTATGATCGAATTATCCTCATGAGTTCAAGTCCAGCGAAGTGGCTTCCAACTCAGCGGAATTATGCGGCGCAAAAGCTCAAAGCACTCGAAAAAGATCCCGAGGGTTTTTCTAACATGGTTACGCAAGTTGAGAAATTTTTAGCGCGTTCCGGAACGCAAATAAATCTTCGGGCTGAATACCCGCAGGTTTTTCAGCCAGAGATTATAAAGCTGGTTTTAAAAAATGACCCCCTGTTCGGTGGATTTACTGAGAGAGAATTAGAAATTTTAAGAACAAGAACATTCGCCGAATCACCCGAAACTTTAGCTGGTTTGGCTTGGCAGTATGACGTTAACAGCGAGCTAATTCGTCAAGCAGAAATAAAGGCTTTTAAAAAAATTCTCATCCAGTCGGGGCGGTTTTCCGGCACTAAAAAACCAAGAGCATTAACAAAGGAAGACGCAGTTTTTTTATTAGGTGGTTTAGCTGGCAACATTCCTACGGCTCTTAATAATGCGAATATTACAACGATTGCTCAACTGCTCGAAAAGACAGGGGCTGAAATGCGCAAGTGGCGGAATTTTGGAGAAGTCGGGATACAGCGTCTTAATGAACGGCTTGAATTTAATGGATTTCCGCAACTTCGGCGCTCCGAAATGCGTTTGGCGCAGCCAGGAATTAAACAGATACAAGAAACGCCGATCAATGTTGCGCCAGATGTGCGAAATCGTTTGGAAGCAGCAAGGTATGAAAATGTTTCAAAATTGGATTTCACAGCATTGAGTTTGCAGGAAGCGGTAACAATTATTGCGCATGGATTAGCGGATGCTTTCATAACGATTGAAGCTCAAATTAAAATTCTGATGAACTTAGCGGTTGCGGCAGGACCGGAAGGAATCGAAGCCTTGCGTTTGAAACTGCAAACCGAAAACCCGAATGTTTGGAATGCATTATCCGCAACATTATCCAAACAGGCATCGGTGTATCGCATTTTAACTGTATCTGATCTTAATAATTCCGAAATTAGAAACGCATTGCTTAACGCTATGAAAGCCATGTGGCTGATTAATCCAAAGCAGCAATTTCATTTTGTTGGAATTGGAAAAGATGCGGATGTCGTTGCAGCTAAACAAGCCATGGACCAGGATTTAAAAATTTGGTCAGCAAAACTGAGAATGAAAACACAGTTGATTTATTCCATCTCATCAGCAGTTTCAGTTCCGCGGGCGATTCTAAATATTGAGCATCGCGTGGAGCGCGTGAAAAACTTTTATGTTGTAAGTAGTTTTAATATGGAGCAGGGAGTGGATCAATCTAACGCTTTATTCGTGAATGAAGAGCTTGGCAATCAAGTTTCGGCCGAGCTTCATCAAGTCGCTTTATTTAAATTGGCTCAGCTCTCGCAAAACGGCTCACCGGTTTTAGATAGCATTCCTGAAGGTTTTGAGCCGGATCCAAATCGTATCGGCGGAATCAAAATGACGGCAGGCAGCTTGGCGGCAGTCATGAAGAGTATTTTGGATGATTTGCGCGCCGCAATTCAAATCGCGATCGCCGCCTAATTTTTTACCATTATTAACTCCCGGACCCTCGCAACATCAATGGGGACAGAGCAACCTTGCTTTAGTCCGCTAAATAACTACGATTGATACGCTTGCACAATTGCGTGGACGGTGATACATTATAAGTACATAGTACTAACGGAGGACTTATGATTAAAAAGTTAACACGGCATGGGAATAGTTTGGCTCTTGTGATTGAAAAACCAATTTTAGATTTGCTTAAGATCACAGTTAAGACGCCGCTTGAGGTGACGACGGATGGCCATAATCTTGTCATTGTTCCAGGTGGATCTGAAGAGCGTACGAAAAAGTTTAGAAAAGCAATGTCGGAAGTTTTTAAAGAGCACGACGACACTTTTCGTGAACTTGCCAAATGAAACTTAATTTTTTAACTCTGACTGAAGTTCTTGAGCTTCATCACGAAGAAATTCTACGCTATGGCGGGGCAGATGGAACCCGCGATGTGCGGTTGTTGGAATCTGCTCTCGCTCAACCGGAAGCGACATTTGGCGGGGAATATCTTCATCAAGATTTGTTTCATATGGCTGCGGCCTATACTTTTCATCTGGCTCAAAATCATCCTTTTTACGATGGAAACAAAAGGACAGCGCTTGCGGCGGGAATTGTTTTTTTGAAGCTGAATGGCGAACATCCGTATGACCCAGGAAAAACATTGATCAAAGTAATGCTTTTGGTGGCGAGTGGAAAATTCTCAAAAGAAGAGCTTGCCAAGGTCTTTCGGAAATTAGCCAAGAAAATTTAGACTTGCTAGATTTGCAGTCCATCGTCCATGGTCTTTCGTCAAAATTTTGAAGTCACAATTTTAAAGTTCTTAACCGCGCTTCCATTTTGCGTTGCGTCATCATGTCGCCTTTTTGATCGGCAACCATAATGCCTTGCTTATAAACTTCCGTAGCTTTTTCTTTATTGCCTAAAGCTTCCCAGGCTTGGCCTAATCCAAAATAAGAAGAGGAGTGGCCGGGATCAACTTGAACCGCTTTTTCAAAGGTTGAACGGGCGAGATCTTTTTTATAAGCGTCAAGATACGCATTTCCTAAGCTGAAATAGCCCAGAACGTCCGCAGAATCCAGTTCGATCACTTTTTTAAATCGCTCAATCTTTTCAAGGTCGGCGGTAGCGCTCTGGACAGGCACTTCTGTGCCTGTCCCCGTTGGTTTGAGCCCTGCGGCTTGTCTCCAGCCGAGTGTCGCAGCCTTAGCTTGAGCTTCTTCGGCCTCCGGGATCTTTCCCTGGCGCATCAAGCATCGAGAGAGATTGGTGTAGGCCATTACGGCATTTGGGTTCAGCTTGAGCCATTCAGCAAGGATTTGAACCGCCCCGCTAATCTTATCTTGATTAATCAAAATGACGGCCAAAGCTTCATAGGCGTCTTCAAACTGAGAGTCCATTTCAAGGGCATGCGAAAGTTTATTGCAGGCGAGGTCGGTTTTGTTGTTTTTATAGTCTTCGAGAGCTTGTTTAAACAAATCTTGTGGTTTCATGGCGAAAGTATAGCAGGGCTGTCCAGCATTCACTTCACCTCATAAACCACTCCTGGAAACGGGTTCCCGGAGTGGTTCGCCTTAGCGAAGTGGTATCGTTTGTGTGTTTTGCCTTATTTTTTATGCTATCAGCTCTGGGCTATTGGCTCTGAGCTGTGTATTCTGTCCGATTTGTTTTTGAGACAAGACGCAGCGCTGAGTATTGATTTTGAAATGATGAACTCATCATTTCAATTCTAACGAAGCGCTAGTATAATCCGCGCTTATGAAAAGACCTCAAAAAGACGCAGCGCTTTGGCTTGCGATTCCGATTTCGCTCGCAACCTGGTTTGCCACTTGCTTTTTTGCAGTCGTCGCTGTAATTTTCGATATTTTTATTCTCATCCCGATCTCTTGTTTTAAAGACAAAGGCACGCGCAGCTTTGTGCACTGGAGCGCCGTGATGTGGGCCAAGGGCATTATTGCTTGCACGCCTATTTGGAATTCAAAAGTATCGGGGCTCGAGAAGATTGACCCGAAGCAGCAATATTTGATTATGTGTAACCATCAAAGCTTGCTCGACATTTTAATTGTTGCCGCACGTTTACCGGTGCTTTTCCGATTTCTTGCGAAAAAAGAATTATTTTTGATTCCCTTTATGGGTTGGCATATGCATTTTGCAAAATATATTCCGGTTGAGCGAAAGAGTAAAACCAGTCGGCATAAGGCTTTGATGAGCATTGACGAATGGTTACAACGAGGCTCGAGTATTTTGTTTTTTCCGGAAGGAACGCGCAGCTTGGATGGTGAAATTCATGATTTTCGTCCCGCCGCATTTAAGATCGCTCAAAAACGAAATGTCACTATTTTGCCAATTGTGGTTGACGGCTCCGGATCGGCGCTACCGAAGAACTCTTTTTTGCTTAAAAAAACAACTTGTTTTTATTTATCAGTTTTAGATCCCGTGCCAATGAAAAATGTGACGGATGAGCAAGTGAATGATTTGATGCACCAAGTTCGCTTCTCCATGATTGAAGAACTAAGCACCATTCGAACTCAACACCTGCTATCTCAGAAATGAACCTTAAAATTTTAACTCTCAATACTTGGCAAGAGCGTGGGCCTTGGCAGGAGCGTTGGGAGATTATTTTCGCGGGTCTGAAATCGTATTCGCCGGACATTGTTGCCTTTCAAGAAGTTTTCAATATGAAATGGGCCGATGAAGTTCAAAAACGGAGCGGTTATCCGCATCTTGTTAAAAGCAACCATGACTCGGGTTTGATTTTTCTTTCAAAATATCCTGTTAAAAAATCAGAGTGCATTATCCTTAAAACCAAATCAACTTATGAAGACTATTTGCGCTATTGTCATTTTGCGCTTTTTGTCATTGGTAAAAAACGTTTAAATGGTTTCAATACGCATCTTTCATGGCAGCTTCTGGATGACGAGACGCGGCTTAAGCAAGTCGAGGAGATTCGATCTTTCGAGGCGCTTAAATCCATTGGCGGCTGGTTCCATTTCGGCGCGCCCCGCTCTGCGTTTATTGCCGGTGATTTTAATTCAAGCTCGAATAAGCCGGCGATCGAGTCCGTCAAAAGCGTGTGGGACGATACTTTTGCGATTGCGAATCCGTTAGACGATGGGCTGACTTGGAATTATACCAATCCTTTTGCCGAACGCGCGCGTGCACGCATGCCTGAGCGGAGAATTGATTATATTTTTACGTCACAGCTGATAAAAGGTGCGATTGGTTCTTCCAAAGTTGTTTTTGACCAACCGGATTCGAACGGAATTTTTGCATCCGATCATTTTGGTGTGATGACGGAGATTGAACTCGAATGAACCTAAAATCAGGAACCAAGAACCAAGAGGCGAAAGAGTATCAGCGAATTAAAAAAACGCTGGGGCTTGTGCATTTATTTTTGACACCCGCATTGCTTGTATTTTGGAGTTGGTTCGGTCTTGCGATCGCAGCTCGTGATTTAGCTTCAGGTTGGTGCTCGCATCCAGCGGGGGAGGTCGCCCTCTTTTTTGCACTATTTTCCATTTTCTTTTTCGTGATTGATTTTCCATTGTCGTTTTATTCAGGATTTATTTTGGAACATCGTTTTTCTCTTTCGAATCTTTCGTTCGGTGGTTGGCTTAAAGAAATGCTGAAACGTTCAGTTTTATCCTTTTCCTTTTCGCTTCTGTTGATTGAAGGGCTTTATCTTTTAATTCGATGGCAGCCGCAAACTTGGTGGTTATGGGCATGGGTGATTTACGCCACTTTAACTTGGGTGATTGGAAAACTGTTCCCCATTTTTATTGTGCCCTTGTTTTACAAGTATCAAGCGATTCCCGAGGGCGAGCTGCGAACCAGAATACTCAATTTGTTTGCCCGCTATGATTTGCCTGCCGCCAATTTATTTTCTCTTAACCTAAGCAAAACCACCAAAAAAGCAAATGCCGCTTTTATGGGGCTGGGCAAGACGAAGCGTGTTGTTTTAAGTGATACGTTGCTGGATCAATTTACTCCCGCGGAGATCGAGCAAGTGGTCGCGCATGAATTGGGGCATTTCAAACATGGTGATATTTGGAAGCAACTCGGATTGGGGCTTTCTATTTCATTGATTTGTTTTATCTTTGGATTTTATGGAATGAATTATATGGTGGCGCCTTTGCATTTGAACTCTGTTGCAGATGTGGCCGGATTACCGCTGCTGATGTTTATTTTTATGATTGTTCATTATTTGAGCTTGCCGATTGTAAATGGGTTTTCGCGTATTTGCGAATATGCTGCCGATCGTTTTGCGCTCGAGGCTTGTCGCGACAAGGAAGTTTTTGTTTCAATGATGGAAAAGCTCGGGCGAGTTAATTTAGCCGATCCTGATCCTGCGCCTTGGTATGAATGGCTTTTTTATGATCATCCGTCCATTAAAAAAAGAGTCGCGGCGGCCCGGAAATGGAGCCCCGACGCATGAACCAAGAACCAAGAACCAGGAACCAAGGCTTAGCACCGTTACTGCCATTACTTTTTTCTTGCTTGGTTCTTGGTTCCTGGTTCTTGGTTCCGAATGGCTCTGCTGAAGAAAAACGCGAGCAAACCCAATATGAAAAGCGTCTTCAAATGCTAGCGAGTCGTTATCAGCATGCGAAAGCCGGGACGGTTGAGTTTCCCAAAGAACTGATGGCGATTGATTACATCAATGATGGCTATAAATTGTTTCAAAAAAATCAGCATGATTTGGCTCTTGAGGCGGGGATGAATGCTTTAAAGTACGATCCTAAAAGCCCCGTGGCGCATGAGTTGGTCGGTGACGTTTATTATTTAAGGCAAGACCTTGCTCATGCTAATTTGCATTATCGCGAAGCGTTTACTATGGAGCCTGTTGCGCGGCTCAAAGACAAGCTTGAAAAGTTGTCGCGCGAAACGGCGACTGAAAAAAATCTCAGCACCGTTGAAGAAATGCATTTTTTGATCAAATATGATCGGAATCAAAGCGAGTACGAAGGCTTTGAGCTTCGCATGCTGTTGCATACAACTTATCTTGCTCTTGCGCACGACTTAGCCCACTACTTGAATCACAAAACGACTGTTTTGTTTTATAACCCCGAACAATTTCGTCAAAATGCGGGGACTTTGCCGCATTGGGTGGGCGGGTTATTTGATGGCAAAGTGAGATTGCCTGTGAGTCCGCGGCAGTTCGGTGAGAGGCAGCTTCAGGCCGTAACGAGGCATGAGGTGGCGCATGTTTTTATTGATGATATCAGCCACAAAAAAGCACCCACATGGTTGCATGAGGGGTTTGCGGTCTATCAGCAAAACAAAATCGAGCCTCTGGCGCCGCAAGCTTTAAGAGTCTTGGCGGACACGAAGAATCTCATTCCCTTTGCAGAACTATTTAATTCCGCAGTTTTCGAAAAGCGTAAAAATGATCAGCTGTGGGTGAGCCGATTTTATATTCAGAGCTATGATTTTGTGGATTACATCATAGGCCGGCATGGTATTTTTTATATCAAGCAGCTTGCGCTCGCTTTTGGAGAAGGGAAGAATGCCGAACAGGCTATTCAGGAAGTTTTTAAAGTCTCAATCGATAAAATGGAGAAAGAATGGAAAGCCTCACTCGCAACTGCGTTTCGCTAAAGCTGCTTCGTAGCGACCGGTTTTGTTTGCGCGAAAATTCTGTGGATAACGGTTTGGTTCAGTCGATTTGGCAGCACGGGTTATTGCAGCCGCTGGGCGTTATTCGTGATGGAAAACAGTTTCAAGTGATCAGCGGACATAAGCGTTTAGCTGCACTTAAAAAAAACAAAATCAAAAGCGCTGCTTTTTTTTTGATTGAGTCTCAAAATCAAAAACAATTATTTTTAACAGCGCTTCTTCTGAATGCCGCCTCCAGCTACTGCGACATGGATCGTTGCTTCATTCTCCGCAAGGCCGAGGGGGATTTTGGTTTTTCTGCGGCTGAATTAATCCAGATTGTTTTGCCTCAGCTTGGGTTGCCATCGAGCGCCAAGGTGTTAGCGCAATATGCGCAAATCGGAAAATTAAGCGAGCCTGTTTTGAAATTAATCCGCTCTCAGAAAATTCCGTTTCAGGGGAGTGCCGGTTTATCCCGCTTCAAACAATCGGATCTTGATTTTTTGATCCGTAAAGTTTTTAGCCGAATCAAACCAACTTCCAGTCAGTTAACGCATATTTGTGAGTGGTTATTTGATTTAATGCGGGTGGAGTCAAAATCTGTTGAAACAATTTTCAGAAAAAACAAATTGTCTCTTGCGGCCCCATCAAAAGATATTCGCGCGACAACAGATCAGTTTTATAAGTCGTTGCGAGTTTTGCGTTTTCCTGCTTTAGCGTCTAAAGAAAGGGCGTTTAGCCAAGTTGCAAAAGCCTTGCAGGGGGGAGTACGCGGTCTTGAATTGAGAGCCCCCGATCACTTTGAACAAGAAGGTTTTTATGTTCATGCGCATATTCGAAATGCCAAGGAATTAACCGAGGTTGCGAAGAGGATGCAAGAAGTTCAAAATCAGGCCGCCGCGTTGTTTGACACGCTTCTCTGATTTCTCTACAATTCTCGCTTCTCGGGCATGTCGTATTCACCTTTGCTTCTCTGCAAAGGTTGATAGCCTTCGACTGATTTCAAAATTATTATTTTTATGATTAAAAGAATTTATTTTACGGTGAGTTTGCTTGCTTTGAGCTCGTTTGGCGGAGTCTGTGTTAGCGCCGCCGATGTCAAAGTTGTCGCCGCATTGGATCGTTCGATGGTTGAAGTGAATGGACGGGCTTCATTTACGGTCAAGATCTTGGATGGCCGAGGCAATATTCAGGCGCCGCAGCCTCCACGCCTCAAAGACCTCGCAATTCATTATACGGGGCGTGCTTCGCGCATGACTTTGATTAATGGCGTCTCTTCATCGAGTGTCGAATTTAGTTACATCGTTTCACCGATGAAGACCGGCGGATACACCATTCCTGCGTTTTCTGTTTCAGTGGATGGAGTTTTATTTCAAACTAACCCGGTTGAATTTGAGGCTGTTGATTCCATTGCGCCACGATCTTCAAGCGTGGGGTCGCCCTACCCTGCTCAAAGCGGGGGAGCGCAACCTGTTAACAATCAAGCCTCGCCGGGTGCGGTGACATCGTCTAGCTCTCAGCCCCCTGTGGGAGCTGATAGTCGCATTTACGCCGAAGCGCAATTGTCAAAGTTAAGTGTTTATCAGAACGAACAAGTTCTTTTAAGTTATGAACTTTATACGAGTTATGACACGCGTTATGAAGGTTTTGAAACGGAGCCCGAGTTGAGCGGTTTTTGGATTGAAGAATTTCCATTAGAAAAAGATGTGCCGCGCAACATGGTTACGATTGGTGGTCGACGTTATATTAAGGCTGATATTAAGAAAACAGCCTTGTTCCCAACCTCTCCCGGAAAATACACGATTCAACCGGGGAAAATCAAAACGACGGTTAAACAAGACCAGCAGCAAGACAATGTTTTTGATGAATTTTTCAATGATAGTTTTTTTAATGGTGGAAATTTTTTTTCCAAACGAGAAACTCGGATTTTAGCTCCAAAAGTTTTAAATATTGAGGTCAAGCCTCTCCCCGAAGCTGGCAAACCCGCAAACTTTTTGGGTGATGTTGGACTTTATAAGATGAGCTCCAACTTGGACCATTCTAAGGTGAAGCAAAATGAGCCTGTCAAAATGACGCTTGTGATTGAGGGGATGGGGAATGTGGATCGCGTGAGTCGTCCCCGTATTCCTGATTTAAAAGGATTCAGAACCTATGAGGCTGATTCAAAGTCCGAGGTTTCTCGCGTAAACGATATGATCTCGGGGCGCAAAACATTTGAAATTGTCTTTATTCCGCGCGAAGAAGGCAAAATGTTTATTCCGCCGCTGGAATTTAGTTTTTTTGATCCCGTGCAAGGAAAGTACGAGACCTTGCGGACTCCCAATTATGCCCTCACTGTATTGAAAGGTGACGCTGGACCGGCGTTGCCAGATGAAGTTACAACTCAGAATGATCTTAAAAAAGATGTTCAGGTGGATAGTAAAGACATTCGCTATATTGAAACTCGATTACCCGCTGAAAAAAATTGGGACAAGGCCAGTCGCTGGGTTCTTCCGGTTCTTGCCGTCTCGAATTTGTTTTCTCTGGTTTTAATTGGACTGTTTGCAGTTCAGAAAAAGCGTGAGTCTTTTATTTCTAAAAACCGCGGGCTTTATCGCAATCAGCGTGCGCGGTCGGTGGCGATGAGTGAAATTAATACGCTTAAAAAGTTAGCGCGAAAAAAAGATCTTTCGTCCCAAACCAAATTTTTTGAATTTTTAGAAAGATGCTTAAATCAATATTTTGCAGATAAGTGGAATTTGTCTGCACAGGGGACCGCGCGCTCAGAGATTGATCGCCGCATGAATGAGGTTTTTGGAAGCAATGATCCTTTGTGTCAAGAAGTGTCGGGCGTTTATCAGTTATGCGATGAATCCCGTTTTGGACGAGGTTCAATTCCCGAGTCCTCTAAAGAGCTTGCGGTGCGTGTTGTGCTCGGTGTGATTAATCGTCTGGAGCAAATGAAATGAATCAGCAAGCAAAAAGCCAAGAGCCGAGAGCTTACAGTTTGTTTTCATTGACCTTTTTTGTTTTTTTGCTGCTTTGTGCTATGGGCTATAGGCTATGTGCTTTTGCGGCGGAAGATTTTGAAAATGCAAACGGTTTATATAAACAAGGCAAATTCACCGAAGCTTCGAAGATTTATGAAGAGCTTGCATCAAAAGCGCAGCCATCCGCCCAAGCCGTGCTCTTTTTTAATGCCGCCAATTCTCAATATCGAGCCGGTGATATTCATCACGCTGTTTGGAATTATGAAAGGGCGCTTGCGCGTAACCCTTGGTTTTCTGATGCGCGTTACAATTTAAAAGCGGCTAAGCAAAAAATCGAATACAAAATTGAAGATCATCGAAATCTTTTCATGCGTTTGCATGAGTTGGTTCTTCAATGGGTTAAGACTTCGCACTTAGTTTACGCGGCGTTATTTTTTTCTTTGCTCTTCTTTTTTACGACAGCAGCTTGGTTGCACAATCCAGGCCGACAGGCTTTTTGGGCTTTTCCACGAGCCGAGTGTTTAGCGATTTTTTTATTGATCAGCCTTTTGTGGAGTGCGCAGGTTGCTTATCATTTTTACTATCAGGAAGCCATTGTGCTCTCGAACGAAGTTGAGGTTCGCTATGGTCCCTCGATGGATAATCAAAGTTTAATGAAGCTCGGGGGTGGCCTTAAGGTGTATATTGTCGATTCGCGCGAAGACTGGAGCCGTGTTGTCACTTTAAATGGCGAAACCGGTTGGATTAAAAACTTAGAACTGGGTCGAATTGATTCATGAAAAAAATAGCCAGAAAAAAAGTGAGCAAGGTTTCCTACGGAGCAAAAGGCTGGCATTTTGGCCCTTATGGCGGACGCTATGTTCCGGAAACTTTAATGAAGGCGCTGAATGAGCTCGAAAAAGCTTACGCTCTGCTGCGTCATGATAAAAAGTTTCATGCTGAGTTAAAAATGTATTTGCGTGATTATGTCGGCCGTCCCAGCTCTCTCTATGAAGCTAAAAACCTAACGCGGCATTTTGGTAAAGCGCGTATCTTTCTCAAGCGCGAAGATTTAAATCATACCGGTGCACACAAAATTAATAGTGCCATCGCACAAGGTCTTTTGGCAAAAAAGCTCGGGAAAAAGCGCATCGTTGTTGAAACTGGGGCGGGGCAGCACGGTGTAGCCTCAGCGACGGCAGCAGCTTTGCTTGGCTTGGAATGCGTCATCTATATGGGAGCGGTTGATGTTGAGCGTCAGGCGCTTAATGTTTATAAAATGAAATTGCTTCGCGCCAAAGTGATTCCAGTCACATCGGGCTCGCAAACTTTAAAAGATGCGACAAACGAGGCGATTCGGGATTGGGTCGCTAACGTTGAGTCGACTTATTATCTTTTAGGTTCTGCGGTGGGCCCCCATCCTTATCCGGGAATGGTGCGTGATTTTCAAGCCGTGATTGGCAAAGAAACGAAACAGCAAATGAAAGTTAAAACCGGTAAGTTGCCAAATTATCTGCTGGCTTGTGTTGGTGGCGGTAGCAATGCGATTGGATTTTTCAGCGATTTTCTTAATTATCCGCAAGTTAAAATCATTGGTATTGAAGCTTCCGGCAAAGGTGTGAATACGGAGGAGCATGCGGCATCCATTACGAAAGGCACACCCGGAATTTTGCACGGAATGAAAAGTTATCTTTTGCAAGAAAATGGCGGGCAAGTCAAGTTGGCGCATTCGATCTCAGCGGGACTTGATTATCCCTCGGTTGGGCCGCAACATGCATGGCTTAAAGATACGGGACGTGTGCTTTACGATACCGCAACCGATGCAGATGCTCTCGCAGGGTTTAAAATGTTGACCGAAATGGAAGGGATTATGCCTGCGCTTGAGACATCGCATGCCATCGGATATTTACCCAAGTTGATGCCGCGCACAAAAAAGAATGAAACCGTTGTGATTTGTATTTCTGGTCGCGGGGATAAAGACATTAATACGATCCAGCAGTTTCTTTCCACCTCGGAGTCCACTGGCTCAACCGGTTCTAAATGAAGCTTGTTAATCGACTGACTCTCACGACGCAGGCTGCAAAAAAAAGAGCGCAAAAGTTGTTTTGTGCTTTTTTGACATTGGGTTTTCCCAACATCCAAACAACGGAAGACTGCATTTGGGAATGCGAAAAAGCAGGGGTCGATATTTTAGAGCTGGGCTTCCCGTTTTCTGACCCTTTGGCAGATGGTCCAACGATTCAAAAAGCGTCCGAGATAGCGATTCAAAATGGAATTCGTGTTCCGCATGCCTTTGAGTTGATCCGAAAGCTGCGTTCTCAAGGGCTCAAGCTGCCGGTTGTTTTTTTTACTTATTTGAATCCCGTGCTTGATTATGGTTATGAGAAATTTGTAACCGAAGCCAAGCAAAGTGGCTTTGACGCTTTGCTCATTCCCGATATGCCACCTGACGAAGAAAAAGACTTACAGAAGCTTTGCAAGGCACATGATTTATCCCTTATTTTTTTGATTGCGCCGACGACGCCTCTGTCGCGGGCAAAACAAATTGCGGACGCTTCAACTGATTTTATCTATTATGTCTCGATTCGTGGAGTGACTGGGGCAAGGGAATCTGTTTCGGGTGATTTAGAAGGGCATTTGCAATCGGTGCGCAAGCAAACAGACAAATTGGTTTTAGTCGGCTTTGGCGTTTCAAACTCGGAGCAGTCAAAGAAAATCGCAAAGCTTTCTGACGGTGTGATTGTCGGCAGCGCGATGATTCAGCATATTCAAAGTCCAGGTTTTTCAAAAAAGTCTTTTTTTGATTTCGTGAGTGATATGGCTCAGTCCACGCATTCGGTTTCAGCGCGGTCAGGTGGAAGTGCAAAATAAGCCGCTTCTTGGGATTGATTTAGGAGAGAAGCGGATTGGTGTTGCCTTGGCATTAATGCCTGAACGCATCGCCGTGCCGCTTGTGGTGTTAACGCCTTCAGATGAGCGGGATTTGGCGCAACAAATTACCCAGCTGATGAAAAGATATTCAGTGCAGACTTTGATTGTGGGTTTACCGATGGATTTGAATGCCAACCTGGGAATTGCTGCGCAAAAAGTTCGTTTAAGGGTTGAAAAGTTGCAGCAGCAAACCGGCGGAGAATGGATTTTTTGGGATGAAAGTTATTCGACGCGTGAAGCGACGGATTTTTTGATTCAATCAAAAGTAAGTAGGAGACGCCGTAAAGAAGTGATTGATAAACTCGCAGCGCAGACTATTTTACAGAGCTATATGAATGGGATTAAGCGGTAAGAAATCAGGGTTCAGTACATAGGATTCAGAAAAAACAACTCTGAATACTGAATACTGAATCCTGATTACTGAGATTACTAACTATGAATTATTACTTAACAAAATTAGCGAATGGATTAAAGGTGCTAACCGTGCCGATGACGGGGCGTCAGTCTTGCGGGGTTGCGGTATGGATTCGTACCGGTGCGCGTTATGAATCGACACGCGAAGCCGGTATTTCTCATTTTCTTGAGCATATGCTTTTTAAGGGAACCGTGACGCGCAATGCTCAACAAATTAAGCAAGCTGTCGAGGGCGTGGGCGGCAGCATGAATGCTTTTACAAGCGAAGAAATGACCTGTTATTTTGCCAAACTTTTAAAGCCCCACATGGGCGTTGCTATGGAAGTCTTGGCCGATATGGTTTTGAATTCGACATTTCCACAAGCCGAAGTTGATAAAGAGCGTTCCGTGATTTTAGAAGAAATCAAAATGTATAAAGATTTGCCTTCGCATGAAGCGCATGAAAAAATATCGGCTTTGCTTTGGCCTAAACATTCGCTTGGAAGACCGATTGCGGGTACAAAAGAAAGCGTTAACGAGCTGAAACGCGCCGATTTAGTTGATTATTTAGAATGCAATTATGGCCCGACGAATATGCTTGTTTCGGTTGCGGGCAATGTTCGTCATGAAGATGTTTTGAAGTTAGTGCGTAAGAACTTTATTTTTAAACGCCGCGTCAAGCCAACATCTTTTAGCCAAGCCCATTTTGAAAAAAAAGGGCAACGCGTTTGGATTAAAAATAAAAAAATCGAACAAACGCATTTAATTTTTGGATTTCAGGGATTTGCTCGCGTTCATCCAGATCGTTACAAATTGAGTTTGTTGCACGTGATGCTTGGCGCCAATATGTCGAGTCGCCTTTTTGAAGAAGTGCGTGAGAAACGTGGATTAGCTTATGAAATTAAATCCGGATTGGTTTCTTATTTTGATACAGGTGCCTTTGTGGTTTCGGCTGGAGTTGAGGCCAAAAAAGCACCGGATTGCATGCGAGTTGTTTTAAATGAGTTGCGTCAGATCGCAAATCAGCCGCCTGCGGCAGAAGAATTAAAACGCGCTAAAGATTTTTTTATGAGTCAGATTTGCATGGGAGTCGAAGACACCCTCGATCATCTTTTGTGGACCGGGGATCGCGTGATTAGCGGGCGAAGCGTTCCCGATTTAGAGAAAATTCGACGCAATATTCAAAGTGTGACACCGGACCAAGTTTCGGCAGTCGCAAAACATCTTTTTCAAAAATCAAAAATGTATTTTTCGGCAGTGGGTCCGATTTCAACCGCGCTTCGAAATCAAATGAAAAAAGCACTTTCGTGGGAATCCTAATGGCGAGAAAAATCTGGATTGCACCCAGTTTGTTGTCGGCGAGTTTCGGTAAGCTTAACGATGAAATTCAAGATGTTGAGCGGGCCGGCTGCGACTGTATTCATGTCGATGTCATGGATGGTCATTTTGTTCCTAATTTAACCATTGGGCCGATTGTGGTTAAGGGGATTCGCGGAGCAACCAAATTGCCGCTCGATGTCCATTTGATGATCACAAATCCCGTCAAATATATTCCTGACTTCATCAAGGCGGGTTCGGACTGGATTACATTTCATGTCGAAGTTCAAGATCAAGTTTCAGAAGGCATTGCGCTGATCAAGAAAGCCGGAAAAAAAGCAGGGTTATCTTTGCGGCCTGGAACACCGATTGAGTCTTTAAAACCGTATCTTGAGGATCTTGATTTAATTTTAGTCATGTCCGTTGAGCCTGGATTTGGTGGTCAGTCGTTTATGCCCGATATGATGCCTAAAATTGGAGCGCTTCGTAAAATGGGATTTAAAAACTTAATTTCAGTGGATGGTGGGATTGATCCTGTCACTGCGAAGCAAGCGCTTGTTCAGGGCGCAGATATTCTTGTTGCGGGCTCGGCCATTTTCGCGAAACCTAACCGCGCCGAAGCCATTGAAGCTTTTCGTCAGACGATTGGCGAGTGTGTCAAATGATTGCTTCTACGAAAATTCGAAACTTCTCAATCATTGCGCATATTGATCATGGCAAATCAACTTTGGCAGATCGATTGCTTTTGCAAACCGGGGCGATTACGCAGCGAGAATTTCGCAATCAACTTTTGGACGACATGGATCTCGAACGTGAGCGCGGTATTACCATTAAAGCGGCAGCCGTTTGCATTAAGTATGGCGAGTATATGCTCAATTTGATTGATACGCCGGGGCATATTGACTTCACCTACGAAGTTTCAAAAAGCCTAGCAGCCTGCGAAGGTGTTTTGCTGCTGGTTGATGCCGGCCAAGGTATTCAGGCGCAAACCGTTACGAATCTGTATTTGGCGATGGAGCGAAATTTGGTCATTATTCCTGTTGTGACCAAAATTGATTTGCCCGCGGCTGATCCTGAAAAGGTGACTAAGGAGCTGGCGATTTTTTTAGGAGTTTCGGAATCCGATGTTTTGCGAGTCAGCGCTAAAACTGGCGAAGGTGCCGAGGGAATTTTAAAAGCCATCATCGAGCGTATTCCGCCCCCCAAAGGAGATCCTAACAGTCCTCTGAAAGCGCTTATTTTTGATTCGAAATTTGATAGTTATAAAGGCGTTATTTCTTACTTTCGTGTGATGGATGGAACCATTCGTCCCAAAGAAAAAATTATTATGATGCAAACGGGTGTGATTTATGAAGTTGAAGAAGTAGGCGTTTTTTCGCCCAAAGCAACTCCCGTAGAATCGGTCACGGTGGGATCTGTCGGATATTTAACTGCGACTATCCGAAATGTTGGGGATGTGAAGGTTGGAGATACGATTACTCATGCTGTCAATGGTGCTGCCGAGCCACTGGATGGTTATCAAGATATCAAGCCCATGGTTTTTTGCGGACTCTATCCGATTGAGCAAGATGAGTTTACTTCGTTGCGTGAATCGCTCGCAAAGCTCAAGTTGAATGATTCGTCCTTTACCTATGAGCCTGAATCATCCGCGTCTCTCGGCAACGGTTTTCGCTGTGGGTTTTTAGGGTTGCTTCATATGGATATCATTCGTGAAAGACTTGAACGTGAATTTGCTCAAACTTTGATTGTGACCGCACCCAACGTTGTCTATGAAGTTTTTAAAACGAATGGGGATATCGAAATGATCGAAAATCCCACGCGTCTTCCTAATCCCTCGACGATTGCCGAAATTGCAGAGCCGTATATTCGTGCGCATGTGATGGTGCCCGCAGACTCATTGGGTGTTGTGATGAAGCTTTGTCAGGATCGACGTGGAATTTATAAAAGCACAAACTATTTAGATCCAACGCGCGTTGTGCTTGAGTATGAAATTCCTTTCTCCGAAGTTGTTATGGATTTTTATGATAAAATCAAATCCTGTACGGCCGGTTATGGATCGCTTAATTACGAATTGATTGGTCATCGCCCGGCCAACTTAGTCAAACTGGATATTCTGATTAACACAGAGCCCGTAGACGCGCTTTCCATGATTGTTTTTCGTGACAATGCTTATCAGCGCGGCAAAGTCATGGTTGAAAAACTGAAAGAAGTTATTCCTCGCCAACTTTTTGAGGTTGTGATTCAGGCGGCGATTGGTGGCAAGATTATTGCGCGCGATTCGATCACTGCGCTCAGAAAAAATGTCACCGAAAAATGTTATGGCGGTGATATCTCCCGCAAGCGTAAGCTGTGGGACAAGCAAAAAGAAGGTAAGAAGCGCATGAAGCAAATTGGCCGTGTCGAGTTGCCGCAAGAAGCCTTTATAACCATATTAAAATTAAATTAGCGCTTCGCCAGATTCAAATTGTGAAAACAGGGTGCAAGGTGACAAAGTGAACGAAATCGCAGTAAAAATTATTATCTGGGCGGCTGTGGCCGGACTTCTTGCTTGGGTTCTTTTCAAGGATTTAATTCGAGATTTTCAGTCCATTCGTCAAGATCCCAAGAAATTTTGGCGGACTTTTTGGAAGAATTGGGGTGAGCCGCTTTTGGTTGCGGGCATTTTTGCGCTTTTAATTCGAACCTTTCTTTTCGCACCTTATAAAATCCCAACGGGATCAATGATTCCAACTTTGTTAGTGGGGGACAAAATCTTTGTGGATAAGATTTCGTATCGATTTAACCCGCCCAAGCGTGGAGATATCGTTGTTTTTAAATATCCGCTTGATCCTAAAAAAGACTTTGTTAAAAGATTAGCGGGGCTGCCAGGCGAGAGAGTTGAAATCCGTGGCGGAGTTGCCCTGATAGACGGAAGACCCATGACAGATCCTCCTTTTTCCAATAATTACTACTATAACGTGGATCGAGATGACTGGAAATATGGTCGCACCGGGCAGGTTTTTGAGATTCCCGCTCATTTTTACTTCGTTTTAGGGGATAACTCAGCCAATTCCTCCGATAGCCGCAACTGGGGATTTGTGCCTCACCATAATGTCCGTGGGAAGGCCAAATTTATTTGGTGGCCGCCAAGCCGCGTAAAAGTTTTACGCTAGCTGCAGTTTTCTTTTAAATTCCCCTCGTTTTTCATTCAGGTTTAGCCTCCGCATGTCGACAATAAAACGGCAATCATTTTATTTTTTACGGAGACAAACCATGCAAGCTGATTTATTTAATCTTTCAATTTCGAATTCATTTGAGCGGCAAGCTTTTCAGAAAAGTTTTTTTGAAAAAAAATATACACTTCGTCTTGATCAGATGTTGGCTTTGGGGCTTATTGCGATTGTTTTTTTTGTTGTCATTTTTGCTTGGGGCTCAGAGCATGGGAAGGCGGTTTCGCACCGAGATATCATGATGCAAAGCCAGGCTAGATCCGCTTCTGAGATTAAGAGCGCGACAGTACATCCTCAGCCAGCAGTCGAAGTTCAGTCTGAACCTGTTGCTGTTGCGCCGACGATTGAAATGGCAGCAGAGGGAAGGTCAGAGGTTTCGAGTCCCGCTGCGTCATCAGTTTTGAATCAAGTTGAAACAAAGTCTGTGGCTGCAAGGCCTGCTTTAGCAAAATATACGATTGCTCATATGACTTACGTTAAGAAAGATCAGGCTTTGCGCGAAATTTCACGAATTAAGTCAAAGGGGTATGCGCCTTTTCTTGTTTCCAGTGGAAGATTTTTTCAAATCTGTGTAAATGGCTTTGAAAATCGAAAATCTTCTAATGATGCAATTAAAAGCTTGAAGGCTAAGGGGCTTGTTTCTCCCGATGCCTATGTTCGCAATATGCCCGCTACTGCAGCATAAGTTCGAAGTATTTTTCTGCGTCTTATAAAGTAAATTAAGCTGGCTTTTTACGACTCGCTCACATATAATTCCTGCACTTTTTTAATTACTCAGGAGTATTCCCATGTCACAGCATCCGAGTCTACGTATTGATAGTGTTGGTGCGCAGCACCGTAACGTCTTGAAGCGCAACGAGAAAATCAAAAAGCTTCAGGCTGATGGAAAATGGGACCTATCCCTCAATTCCGCTTATCGTATGCCGAAGGTCAAATCGATTAAAGTGAAAGTGAAGTCAGGAGCCACCAAAGAAGAGAAGGCTGCCGCCGCTGCTGCTAAATCCGCTGCGCCTGCTGCCGATGCTAAAGCGGGTGCTGCTAAACCTGGCGCTGCGAAGCCTGGAGCTGCTAAACCGGCTGCTGCTGCAGCTAAGCCAAAGAAGTAAGGCCGCATGATTTCGATTCGTCGTTTTGCTGACGGGGACCATGATGAGGTGATTAGCCTTATCAAAGGTGTTATGAATCAGGAGTTTGCGCAGGACTCTTACGCCTATCCAACCGCCGATCTCGACACGATTTCAGACACTTATGGTGGTTTAGGAGAAGCTTTCTTTGTAGCGATTGATGGCAAGAAAGTCGTTGGAACGGTCGGAATCAAAAAAGAAGATGATCGAATTGCTTTTTTACGACGTTTCTTTGTCTCTCCTGATTATCGCGGTCAAAAAATCGGAACCAAGCTCATTTCGCGTGCATTGCAGTTTTGTGAAGAGGTGGGATACGAAGAGTTCGTTTTTCGTACGACTTCACGCATGACCAAGGCGATTGAGCTTTGCAAAAAAAATGGTTTTGTTCAGCGTGCAAAAATTCAGCTCGGACCCATCGAGCTGTTTAAATTTGTGCGAGCTCTCCATCCACTCAATAAATAAGTTATGTTTTTTACTGGCAAAGAAAAAAAGTCAGGAAATTCAAAAGTGTTAACCGAAGCTGAAATTAAAAAAAAGCTTTACGGTGATTTTGATACTGAGTCGATTGATACCCAGTCTTCCTCTCATGAAGTAAAAATTCCTGGCGCATCGTTTGAGTTTCAACCTTCTGTTCAGCGTGATTTTTCGGCCCATTCTAAATTGCGATCACCTTCGTTTAGTACAACCCAAAAACTTGATTCTGGAGCCGCGCAGAAAGCAGGTTCTTTTTCTCAAGGGTCTGATCGGAAAGCAGTCAACCACGCGAAAGAGATTAATTTTCAGCCGAAGAGATCTGATCCTGCTTCTGATTTCAATAAACAGGCAATAAAACTTTTGCAAGCTTTCCTAGGTGTTGTTGCCGGTGTGCTTTGGAAGCTAGGATCTTATTTGGTGCAAGCTTTAGATTTTATATTGCGTTTGCTTGATCCGCGTAAGCCCCAAGCTCGGAAATTACTTTATTCCATCACCGCTTGTATCTTAGTGGCGGCTCTCTTTTTTGGTGTTTTTAGACTCAATGCGCAAAGGAAAAAAGCGATGCTTGGAGAATTGAAGTCAAGCGATTCTGTCGCTGTGGCAACTCTCAAGCCTGTGAGTTCCGTAGCAACAGGTGGTATCCTAACCCCTTTAAAGGGTTCAATTGAGACCGCTCAATTGCCCACGCGGATAAAGAAAATGGATATACAGCAAACGCCTTCAAGAATTCTTTCTCCCTCTCGCGGCACCGAAGCGATTTCAGGCGCCTCTGTGGAGACCGCGCCGTTGATTTCCGATGGAAAGTACGTGATCCAGGTAGCAACTTATGCTGTTTTAGAAGATGCCAATCGCGTTATTCAAAATATCAAGCAGGCAGGGTTTAACGCTTTTTTAAAGAAGCAGGTTCGTAACTCAACCGGGCATGCTTTTTACCCTGTTTTTTTGGGGCGTTTCGAATCTTCTGCTCTTGCGCAGCAGGCATTGAATCGATTTCGTAAATCGAGTGTTGCCCGCCCTTATCAAGATTCATTTATCCGAACTTTGGAGTAATTACTATGTGGGATGGTTTTAATAAGAGAAAGTTTCCGCGCATTAGTCTGGATTGTGAGGTTTCCGTTTCTCCTCAAGGCAAAACAAAGATTTTGAATTCTAAAACCGAAAATTTAGGGGCGGGTGGGGTTTGCTTGATAACGGATGAGGGTGTCGAACGCTTTGAGCGTTGCCGTTTTAAGATCCAAATACCCAATGCTGAGATTATTGAGGGAAAAGGGAAAGTTGTATGGGTTATTCCTCGTAAGGTCGCAAAGGCGCCTGAGAAAACTTATGATGTGGGTATTGAGTTTACCGATTTCGAGGGCGATGGCCAGAAGCGCATAATCCAGTATCTCGCTGCCCGTAGTGTTTAGGCCCTGGCTGCTTAAATCGCATCTGCTTAGAGTGTTATAAAAGATTTTACCTCTGATTTCTTTGAAATATATTCATTCCACCCCTTGTATTTATTAAACCTATGTGTTAATTTTTTGTTTGAAGGCAGCTTGTTTTTATTTAGATCGCATATTTAGTAAGTCTCTAGGAGGGTTGTTACCATGACAAAAGATAAAGATCGCAGAAAATTTAAAAGGTTTGATGCCTATATGAGTATTAAGTTTAAATCTCATGGCGACCGCAGTCTCACGGGGATGAGCCTGAGCAAAGATTTATGCCGAGATGGTCTGAGAATTAACTCGCCTGCGGTTATTCAAGAAGGCCAACTTTTGGATCTTGAGATTAATATTCCTGATGATCCAAAAACAATTCATACTGCGGGGCGTGTGATGTGGGCGCGTCCTTCAGAAGGAGAGAATCAAGGTTTTGATCACGGGGTCAAACTTCTTGAAATGGATCCTGTTGATAAATTTCGCGTGCTTGATTTCGCTTATAATTATTGGCTTGAAAACAAAGTCAGTGATTTTGATACTCCAGAAGACTCCGAATTAATCGGCTGAGTTTAATCAAACTCTGGGCTACGCCCAACCGCACTGTGTTTATTTGGGTCCCAAGTTTTACCCAGCCGCCGCGACGAAAAATTCTTGAGGCTCCTTTTTGTCGCAACCGGGGGTTCGACTTATGATGCAACCGGTGGCCCGTTTTGTTTTAGCATTGGACCTCGGTACAACCGGGGTTCGTGCACTTCTCTACCAATCGAGCGGCCGGCTCGCAGC
>Ga0163150_10002235_pt1 | contig 30396 bp, 30 predicted proteins | sample OliLakLV19P2IB_FD_148628 | JGI IMG/M metagenome (GOLD analysis project Ga0163150, IMG submission 148628) | Freshwater microbial mat bacterial communities from Lake Vanda, McMurdo Dry Valleys, Antarctica - Oligotrophic Lake LV.19.P2.IB | ecosystem: Environmental > Aquatic > Freshwater > Lake >...
AGATAAAACTCATCGTACTTCAATATTTTTTCTTCCATTTTTTATATTGTATTACATGTATATGTAAAGCGTCATTGACATCCCTTTCTCTTTAATGTATAGTTGGCTTTACATACGTCATAAGGAGGTGATTTTACAATGAATAAAAATACAATGATAATTGCAGCAGTTGTTCTTCTAGTGCTTATTGGTGCAGGAGTTGTTTTTGCACAAAACCAAAATAGAATGATGGAAGAGAAAAATACTCTCCAAATGCAAGAGAAAGAAAGTGAAGCAATGATGGAGAAGAAATCCTCCGACGCTGAAGCTATGAAGGACAAGAAAGACGATACAATGATGGAAAAGGAAAATAGCATGATGGAAGCAAGTGAGGCTCCAGCAATGGAAGAAAAAGATGCGATGATGGAGAAAGAAGATGATGCAATGATGGAAAAAAATAATTAAATTTTTCCACACTTAATAGTACGCTCGTCAGAGATGATAAGCGTACTATTAAGTAGATATAGTTGATACACAAAGAGCAACCGAGTACAATCAAAATAATTGAAGGAGTTATGAAAATATGTCAGAAAAAGTTATCAATAAAGTCAATTCGTATAGAACAGATAAGAACTGTACGCAGGAAGAGCTTGCACAAGCGGTTGGAGTAACCCGGCAGACGGTTATTGCAATTGAAAAAGGCAATTACACACCGTCGGTGCTGCTTGCGTTACGAATCGCAAAGTATTTTAATAAGAAAGTAGAGGATATATTTAGTATAGATAAATAGGCTCTAGGCCTTAGTTGATAGGTAAAAAAATGAAAAAAGATACACTTATAGAATTAGTTATATCACTCTCATTTATAGTGCTTTTAGTACTGCTTTTAAATCCATTTAATTTTTGGATGCCGACTAGTATACAGATGTTGCTGATTGCACTTGTTGTTATAGTGTTTGCTCTTTTTGCGTCATTTGTCTGGCGTGAAAAAGCGCGGGACGAGCGGGAAGAGTATCATAAGATGACCGCAGGAAGAATTGGATATCTTGCAGGCATTGCAATTCTAGTGCTGGGAGTTGTTGTTCAGGCATTTGCTCATGCACTTGATCCGTGGCTCGTGAGCGCACTGGGGGTTATGGTAATTACAAAAATAGTAGCCCTAGTATATTCTCGTTCAACTCATTAGATCCCATTGTAAAGAGTACTTGACAAAGCTATTTGTGCATGTTAGAATGTAAAGTAGACTTTACATGAAAATACTTCGCAATCTATGATGAATTGCGAGCAGAAAATATGGAAAACATTGAAGAAAAAAATACAGTACCAAACGCAGAGCCTACTATGAATTTCGTTGCGAAAAAATCAAATAAAACCGCTCTTATCTCAGTTGCTGTAATAGCAACAGTTCTTATTATGGCAGGGGTAGGTTTTGCAGTAATGCAAAATACGTCCTCACAAAATATTTCACAAGATATAAATACTTTTGTAGATGACGAAGAGAAGATGATGGAGAAATCTTCCGGTGCTGAAGCTATGAAGGACAAGACAGATGACGTAATGATGGAAAAAAAAGATAATATGGTCGAAGACACAAATACGGATGAGCATGTTGATACCTATAAAGGAAAAATTCTTGCTGGCACATCCTCTCCACTTCTCGTATTTAACAAAGAGGACTATGATCATGTTGTATCAGAAAACAAGCTCGTTGTACTGTATTTTTACGCCAATTGGTGTCCATTGTGTCGTGAGGAATTTCCCAAAATGGAATCAGTCTTTGATGGTCTCACCACTGATCAAGTTGTAGGATTTCAAGTTAACTACAATGACAATGAGACAGAGGAAGCTGAAAAAGCTCTCGCACGGGAATTCGGTGTTGCGTATCAACATACAAAAGTCTTTTTGAAAGATGGAAAAAGAGTTCTCAAGTCGCCTGAGAGCTGGGATGAGAGTAGATACATTGAGGAAATTAATAAATTTCTGAAATAGTATCTAGTATTAGGTATTTAGTAAAAGCAAATTATTTTCTTCCTAAATACTAGATACATTATACAAAATACTATACTATGTTAGGCAATGAAGTAACAATACCATTCGCATTTTTCGCAGGACTCGTGTCATTTTTGTCACCGTGTGTATTACCACTTGTCCCATCATTTTTGGCATATCTTTCAGGATCCAATATCACAGAAGCCGAGTCTCATCGCAAAGACATGTTTGTAAATAGTGTCTTTTTTGTACTTGGATTTTCAACGATCTTTGCGCTTCTTGGTGTGCTTCTCAATACAATTCTTGAGGCAGTTGCATACGATGTGCTTCTTTGGATGGGTAGGATTGGTGGAATCATAATAATATTTTTTGGACTATACTTGCTTGAGCTTATTCATCTTGGTTTTTTGGAAAAAGAACATAAATTCAAAGTCAAAAATTTTAAATCGAGATACTTAACATCTTTTCTTTTTGGCGCTGCATTTGCAGCAGGATGGACTCCTTGTGTGGGAGCTGTCCTGGGAAGTATTTTGGGACTTGCAGCAACACAGCCGGGAAGTGCATTTTATTTACTGTTTACCTATTCATTGGGGCTTGGATTGCCATTTTTGCTTGTAGGACTATTTGCAGGTGCATCATTGAAGTTGATACGAAGTTATGCTAAATATCTTCGAATAATACGAATAGTATTTGGTATCGTTCTCATCATAATTGGTATTCTTATCTTTACCCAAAATCTCAATCTTATCGCCAACTTTGGTCCACTCAACCAGTTGTTGTTAAGCAACTAAAGAGTATTTCGTATAGAGTATTTTGTATTTGTATGAAATTAATTAGTACTAAATACCAAATACTAAATACCAAATACCAAATACCAAATACAATCTCTGCTCATTAAGTTAGATAATTATATGTCTATTAAAAAACGAGGTTTATTACTTCTAGCATTAGGGTTAATCATTGGATCAATTATGTATTTTCAATCCATAAAGCCTGATCAGAAAGCCTTCAATGCAATAAAACCACTTATTGAAAGATTACCGGGTGGTGCAAAGCCTGATGCTATAGAACTGGTAAGTCCTAATGGATATTTGAATACTGAAAAAATTACTATCAACGAATTAGTCGGTAAAAAAGTTATTCTTGTCGATTTTTGGACGTATTCGTGTATTAACTGCCAGAGAACAATGCCCTATCTCAATGCGTGGTATGACAAGTATCAAGATAAAGGTTTGGAAATTATTGGGGTTCACACACCAGAATTTGAATTTGAAAAAGATCGTGACAATGTAGCCTCAGCAATCGAAAAATTTGCCATTAAATATCCAGTAGTTCAAGACAACGACTATCTTACATGGCGTGCATATGGAAATCGATATTGGCCTCGAAAATATTTGATTGATATCAACGGAAAAATTGTCTATGACCATATTGGCGAAGGAGCGTATGAGGAGACAGAAGCAAAGATTCAAGAACTTTTGGAAGAGCGTATGAAAAAGCTTGGTATGAAAGACTCAGTTGATAAGACTGTAGTAAAACCTTCTGAGGTTTTGCAAAAAAGCCAAAATGCTTCAAGTCCCGAAGTGTATTTCGGTTCTTCACGGAATGAGCTTCTTGGGGAAGGCAAAAAATTTGTAGTTGGGGAGCAGGATTTGACTGTTCCACTATCAAGAAGTCTTAATACATTATATTTGGACGGAACATGGGATATTCAGAACGAGTACTCAGAAAACAAATCAAAGAATGCACGAATAATTTTTCAGTACGAAGCAAAGGATGTGTATATGGTCGCATCAAGCGAGAATGGAGTAACGCTTACCATAAAAATTGACGGTAAAGATGTTGGTACGCTTGCTGGAGAAGATGTTAAAAATGGAAAAGTACAAGTCAAAAATGACCAACTCTACAAGCTTATCGAGGGAGACAAATCAGAAGTACATCAACTGGAAATAATAATCAATAACCCCGGCGTCAAAGCCTTTACCTTCACGTTTGGGTAGATGTCATTTTGGTTTACCCAAAGTCTTCTTAACTTTTTTGCCAAAAAAAAGCCGTCCCTTTACTTCCCCAGAATGCCACAAAAGAATATTTGTTTGAATACTAGTAACGATCACCAATATGACAAGCGGAAAAGTTTGGGTTATAATCGTTTTCACATGAGTATTTTTGCGGTCTATAAGCCAAAGGGAATAACTTCACACGATATTATTTATCTGGTGCGAAAGGCAACGGGTGAGAAGCGGGTAGGACACGGAGGTACGCTTGATCCGCTTGCATCAGGAGTTCTCGTTGTGGCAGTTGGTCGTGAATTTACTAAAAAGCTTTCAGTAGTAGTTGCCAAAGAAAAAGAGTATAGGGCTGTTATAAGACTTGGATTAGAGAGTACGACGGATGACGAAGAAGGAGAAAAGACTCGGATTAATGATACACTTATTCCAAGTCTATCAGAGATAGAAGCGGTGATCAAACAATTTATTGGTACAATAAGCCAGATGCCGCCTATTTATAGCGCACTCAAAGTAAAGGGAAGAAGTGCGTATAAATATGCCCGTGCAGGAAAAGAAATACAGTTACAACCGCGTGAAGTTGAAATCAAAAGTATTGAAGTTATTTCCTATATATATCCAATGCTTGTTATACATGTTGTAACTGGACCAGGAGTATACATACGATCTTTGGCAAAAGATACTGGCCGATCGCTCGGAACAGGAGCATATCTTGCGGATCTTGAACGGACTAGAGTAGGCGAATTCTTGAAAAAAGATGCAATAGAAATTTCGCGATTAGAAAGTACTACCGCAGAATAGTTCTTCCTGAAGAAGATGTACTATTATTTCGTGCTGTTTTCAGCGCGATTGTTCTGTAATCAGCTATCAGAGGCATTTTGGTTCTCCAATTTTTTCTAGCAGCATATTCATCAGTTGTTTTTTGTAGCGCTTGTTGTGCTTCGTCTGCTTTATTATGAGCCAATAACCAATTCATCTGTTGAAGTAATTGCTTATACTCAGAGGATTTTACAAAATCAGGTTCCCCGAAAAAAAGTATTTTTTCTATAAGTGGTAAGTGGTTTGGGTCGATCAATCTTGCTTCTAATATCTTTTTGACATTTTTATGTGCATTAGCTACATCGTGATTTCCACTCTGGATCATACCTGTTTGTAGTTGTACACTTTCCAAAAACTTTCTGACTTTATCTGGAAGCATGCCCTTTTGTTGAGCTTTTATCACATCTGCCTCAGCTTCTACTATTCCGCTGTGGTTTTCAGCGCGAGTAGCAAATTTATTTGCATTCACATAAACCGTAAGTGCAGGATTAATGATATCAACAAGTATTGGCGCAACTGCCGCAAATGCTGTTTCCGGTACAGCATCAACAATACTTTGCTTTCTACCACTGAGTAGTGGTTCTGTAATATATTGTTCTGCAATAAAGCTATCTCTATATGCAAGTGTTGGAGCATAGTACAGAGCACTGTGTACAAGATCACCAAAGACTGGCAATCTTCCGACTATCGCAGTCTCGATTTTTTTTGTACCAATATGTATAGCATCATTAGCAAGTAGACTTACAAAACCTGACATATCTTGCCCTGGAGGTATATCAGTAAGTGTAGTAAGGTGTTTTAATTCCGCGTTCAACTGGTCTATTGAGAATGGCTGATTTTTTGATTCATGAATAGATGTCATAACGCGGTAACTATAATATAAAGCAGCAACTAAGTCAATTTAATACTCAAACTTTTTCAGCTTCTGGTAACCACTGTAGTTGTGTATATTCATTTATAGTATGTCCGGCTTCTCGAATCTTTTTATTTTCTCGTGAACTTCCATCAATGTCTCTTGGGTTAAGTGTGGAAAGAGTTTGCAATAACTGTGATGTATTCTCAGAATTATCTGCCTGGGCAAGGAGTTTTTCATAGACATTATTACCAGTTTCAAGAAGTCCTTTTGCATCACGAATGTAGCGCACATAAAAATCTGCCGGATTCTTATCTATAGCTTTTGATTTATCTCTATTTTTTCTTTTTGGCTCGGCTACTTCTTGAAAGAGTTTGGCGGTAGCGTATGATAATCCTTTCACTATTATATTTTGTGAAAGAGATACTGCAAGTAAATCTTTGGCAGGGCCAGAAAGTCTCTGTTGTATAGCTACGTTTTCAAAGATTTCATTAAATCGTTCATGTGTTTTGATATTGCAGAACATGAGTCTATCTTTTGCTTCTGCTATTCCCAATGCAAGTAGAGCTTCTGATGGATAGCCTGGCACTGTACCTGCACGCATGGTGAGTGATGAATCAAGTTTTATCGCGTGAGGGCCGAGTTGTTCGCGTAAAGTGTCTTGGTCTGTTACTATTTGTCTTTCCGGTGGCTGGTGATACATTTCGAGAATGCCAGGTAATTTTGCTATCTGTAAAAAGCTTGTTATATCAAAATCAAGTCTTTCGACATACCGTGAAAAATTTCTGTTAGGTCTTTCATCTTTTAAATCTCCAATTGAAGCGGTAAAGTGTTTTATATATAGATTCTCAGAGTTGGTTTGAATCCGTTGTTCGAGTGTTGCTACCATAATTGGAATGCTATCTTAGGTATCTTATAATGTCAAGCAACTCGTGTATAATAGTACTAAATGTACAACAATCTTTTTGAAATTATAGCTCGCGCACTTATTGTGCGAGATAACAAAATTTTGGTGTGTAAAAATACAACAAAAGAGTATTATTTTTTGCCAGGAGGGCACGTAGAAAATAAAGAAACGCTTGCCGAGGCACTGGTGAGGGAGATAGAGGAAGAAATTGGGGTAACCGTTACAACGTATTCATTTATTGGAGCAGTTGAGAATATATTCGCGCAAGGTGGAGAGGATGTGCATGAACTTAATTTTGTATTCGCTGTAGAGCTTGATTCCTATGATTTTGCCTCACAAGAAGCGCATATCGAAATTGCTTGGATGAGTCATGAGGAGTTTGGGAATGAAAAAATATTGCCAGAAAGTCTGAAAAATGCAGTTTTGAAATATTTCGAGGATAAAAAAACATTTTTTATAGAAGCGAAAAAAGAAACATAAATAAATGTATCATTCCTGCGTAGGCAGGAATCTAGGATGGAAGCTTACTATATTTACATTTTAGCAAGTAAGAAGAATGGTACACTTTATATTGGTGTAACAGATAATTTAATTAAAAGAGTTTATCAACATAAAAATAACTTAGTTGAAGGGTTTACTAAAAAATATCATATTCATATGCTCGTATATTTCGATGAAACAAACGATGTGTTGAATGCAATTACTCGAGAAAAACAATTAAAGAAATGGAAAAGAGACTGGAAAATACGACTAATTGAAGAGAAGAATCCTGAATGGAAAGACTTATGTGATCAATTACTATAACTAGATTCCTGCCTGCGCAGGAATGACATACTCATTAATTGACTTCACTTCTTAAATCAACTACGCTTTTAGTACATGCAAACTCGCCGCATCATACAATTTCTTCTCTTTAGAACGTTTAGTAATTTTTTTATTTTGCTGACCATTTTTGGTCTTCTTGCAACATTTGGACCTGCTGTTTTTTATGAGGCGGAATTTCGATATGAGAAAGTTTTTGGTGTTGAGTATGCAGTTGCAGATATTTCTGAATTTGACCAGACACCATCAGAACTAGGTGCGCTTTTGGATAAATACCAAAATGATCCTCAAAACTTGACGTCAGATGAAGAAAGTATGCTTGGAATAATTCTTTCTGAAAATAAAGAAAAAATTCTCGTTCCTAAGTCGTCGGACTTCTCAATTGTTATCCCGAAAATTGGAGCAAATTCAAATGTTATAGAAAATGTAGATCCAGACAATGAAAAAGAATATTTGTCTGCGTTGGGAAGAGGAGTTGCGCATGCTAGAGGCACTGCTTTTCCCGGAATGAATGGAAATATTTATCTTTTTGCGCATAGTGCTGATTCTTTTTGGAATGTTGGACGATATAACGCAATTTTTTATCTTTTGAAAGAGCTTCAGTCAGGGGATGATATTTCAGTATTTTTTAAAGGTCGACGCTATAATTATATTGTGAAGGAATCAAAGATTGTGGATCCTGAAGAAGTAAGTTATTTACAGGCAAATATCGGAAGTGGTGAGCAACTCATCTTACAAACCTGCTGGCCACCAGGAACAACCTGGAAAAGACAGTTAGTATTTGCACGGCCGAAGTAAAAGTCTTAAAAGTTAAGAATGTCTTATTCATTATGTATGAAGGATCAACCTTATATCAAGGTTGATCCTTATAAGCTTCAATTTGAAGCGAATTGTTTGTAATAAAATAAAATACGTCAAAAACCCTGCCGGTTAGGACTTTGTGACTTCCCCCAGCCGCTCGCGAGCGGCTGGGTCCAAAACTTTTTTCAAATCACGCGCCTTGAGGGCAGGGTCTTTTTAAGCATTTATATTACCAAAAGCAACTTATATTCCTCCTAGTAATACATTAGAACCGCCGTGTGTTTTGAGTTTGATCGTTGCATTGGCGTTGCCGCTTTTTACATCAACCATTCCCGCTCCCACATTATCATTGGCTTTGTTCTTGCCGGTTTTATTCTTTACAGAAACTGCGTTAAGAACATTAGATACATTGGTCTGAGTAGCAGTACTTTTGTTCTTTTTGTTTACTGTAACAGTATTGTCAGAATCTCGTCCATTGCCAGCTACAATGATGTCTAAATCGCCCATATCACATCCACAAGGATTAACAAGTGCAATATTTTCATTTCCGTGATTTTTTACAGTAACATTTGCAGTTGCATTTCCTGATTTGACGTTGACATCTCCGCTTCCAACGTTGTCATTTGCTGTATTATTGCCAGTATTATTTGTGACATCAACAACATTTACAACATGTGAGACATTGGTTTGTGAGACTGAATGATTCTGTCCTGCATTAAGTGTAACGTCGTTGTCTGAATTTCTTCCGTTACCCGTGATATCAACGGTTACATCTGCGAACGCGCCAGTTGACGTAACCATAGCCAAGAAGAGTCCAGTAGCAAGTCCTGATGAGAGTTTTTGTTTGAGTGTTAACATGTAGTATTCACCTCCCTTCACTTCGTTCAAGGCATGCCTTTCATTACGATAATGCATAACCCATCATTCCACAAAAAAAGTATATATATTTGTGGTTTTCGGAGATAATACTAAAAGTTGATATGATGGGCAGGTCATATTAGTTAAGACACATAAGAATATTATTTTTTTGTAAGAAAAATAGAATGTATTTCATAAGAATTATGTAAAAGCATTTATAATTCGCACCGTACTTCAGATTCTGCATCACAGGTATCCCTACCATTTTGTCCATCAGCATGATCTATACCAGCTCCGCCTATAAGCGTATCGGCTCCATTTCCACCTTTGAGTGAATCATTATCTTCATTTCCATTGACTTGATCATTGCCATTTCCCGCATCAATCGTGTCATTGCCGGTTCCGCCTTCTATAGTATCGTTATCATTTCCGCCGCTGATCTTATCGTTTCCAGAACCACCATGTAGGGTGTCTTCATTATTTCCGCCCTCAATATCATCCGCGCCTTGTTCTCCGAATATCGTGTCTGAACCATTGCCTCCATTGAGCAAATCATTGTTGTCTCCTCCAAAAAGTACATCATTGCCAATCCCACCGCTCACTCGATCAGCGCCATTGCCTGCGATTACACAATCATTTCCTTGAAGTCCATCGATTCGGTCATCACCTTCAAATCCAATGATAATCTCGCTTTTATTGGTGCCATTGATACGATCATTGCCTTGTGTCCCAAAGATAGTAGGCCCGTTAAAGTTCATGGTATTACATGCGAGTGGTACATCAAATGCGATACCGAGCGTGAGATCAAAAGTGATGGTTGCATCCTGATATTCATTGCCAGCAGAAGGATCAAAGATAAGAGTAATGACGTATGATTCAGACGTATTGGCGGCAATGGTTGAGAGCGGGATTCCGGAAGGACCGGCACTTTCAGTAAAAAATTGGGCCAAGGTTTTTTGCCCGGTATCTCCGCCATAGAGGTCGGTCCCGTTTTGGGAAATTTCAATGAGTAGTGCTTGCGAGAGATTTTTTGTCTCGTTAGTAACAGTTCCTTTTATGGCTACTGGTCGAGCAGAGGACGCGCCATTGTTGACCTGAACCGTCTTACTTTGAGTATCTCCCGGTGCAGCATTTACAACGGTGAAGATAGGCTGTCCTTCAGGAACACCCCAAATAACCATGAGATCCCCCGCTGCATAGACCGTGTTGTTGTTGAGAAAAGGTAGACTTCCACGATACACATATCCCGCGTAGAGGAGAGTAGCGATTGCTAAAAATAATGCTATTTTTTTCATATTTAATTTATCTTTATTGTCATTCCGCACTTGCCTGCACTGAGTATTCCGAAGTGATGCGGAATCTAGTGTTTCTGGATCTCGGATCTAGTCCGGGATGACAGGCTAATTTGCTGCTTTTGGTGTTGCAAGCTCTGTAGTTCCAGAATCAAGATTTGTGCTTGTGGTTGCGTCGATCCAATTATTGCCATTTGTTCCATCACCTGGAACTAAGATTCTTTGCATGGATTTCTTAGGTGTACCGTTACTCCCCTTTAACCAAGCATTATTACCATTTGCTACATCGATGTGACTAAGAGCTGAATCTCGTAATATTAGCAGCTCTCCATTATTATCAAGTGAGATATTGCTGTTAACTACATCAGGCAAAATGTTTAATATAGAGCTTATATGAGTAAGATCGTAGTTGGCTATAAGAAAATAGCCATTTGCTGGGATTGATTTTCCTACAGGTATTACTATATAAGGATTTGTTACATCTCCTAACCTTTCAATAATCCAATTAGAAAGATCGATTGATTGATTAGTTGTATTTCGTAATTCAATCCACTCATCAACCGTACTGTTATGGGTATTATTGCCCATCCACATAATTTCATTTATAACAACCGTTTGAAAACTCGTAACCGGCGGAGTTACGGGAAAAGCATTCTCTGTAGTTACAGTATTGCTTTCAATAATTTGCATAGAACTAAGATATGCATAGGTTATTTGCATTTGCAAAATGCCAGTACCAAAAATTGTGACAATGAGTGCAAGAATTTTTCTTTTCATACTGACGCAATTTTCTTTTCAACTCGTCTATCAAATTCACGACGAATTTCTTTTACTATAGAAGTTATTTCTAATAGTATAAAAATTGAGGCTGGAATAATAACTGAGATAATAAGTCCGGGTAATGTTCGAAGAAAAAGAAGATAATATCCAAGAAGCGGGATTGTGAGTACCTTTTCTCCTAATATATTTGATTGCGCGATTTGTCCCGAATCAACAGTATTGTTTGCATCGCCTTTAGTTACATATAAAACTGAATTATTTTCAGAAATAATTTTATCAATTCTATGCGTTATGATTTCATTATCTTTTTGATAGGTCACAATATCACCTTTTGAGATTGAGGAATTTGTACGCACAATAAGAAGACTTCCTGTTGTGATAGTTGGTTCCATAGAGCCGGACTTTACCGCAAATGTTCTATATCCTAGTGGAGTAGGTTTGGAAGTCAAAAAAGTAATTCCTGAAATAAGAAGTATTGTTATAAGCACACTATTTAATATAAGTTTCATAAAGTTCTTCATTTGTTGCGCAAAGAAATGCTTTACGCAACATTGTGAAAGACTCTATTACCAGGTTCCGGCATCATCAGATCCTTCAGCTTGCATTCCAAAGAGTGCAGCATCAACGGTATAAGAAGAGCTTTGCTGAGTAGCATCTTCATCGAGTGTTATTACAACTTCATAAAGAGCTGCGGTATTTGGTGCCATTGCGTCAGCTGCTGCTCCAATTTTGAATGGAGTTGTAGCTGCGGCCAAGAAGCCACCTCTTACTGGCTCGTTTTGAATTGTTGGGATAGGAAAGTCAGATGGTCCGTAAACTGATCCAAATGAGAAAGGTGCAGTATTGTCAGAACATACACCATCATCTGGATTTAATCTTACTGACATCGTCAAAAGGTTACCAAGCGCTGTATCACCACTTTCAGCTGTAGCATAAACTTTAAATCTACCTGGTACTGTTCCATCATTTTTAACCCAAAGACAACGGGTATATGATTGACCAGGAGCCAAACCACTTTTGCTAAAGTTGGTGTTTGTACCTCCCTCATCCTGTATAACTCCGGTAAATAGTAATGTTCCTGTTGAAACAGTATTTCCTGCGACTGCTTGATTGCTAGTAAAGAATGCGTAGGTTGCGCCAACTGCGGTCCCTCCTACGACTGCGATCAAAGCGATACTAAATAAAATTTTTTTCATGTATATTTTTCACCTCCCTTCGTTTTGCTCAGGGCGAGCCTTTCCTTTTTGTCATGCTGAACTTGTTTCAGCATCTCTATGAGCCTAGATCCTGAAATAAATTCAGGATGACATATCTAATTTCTCCTGCCTATAAACCCTTCGCTGCGCTCAGGGCGAGCCCTTTGTTCAGCATGTGTTTAGATCTCTTGTCATGCACCCTTCGGAATACTCAGGGCAAGTTCTTCGCTTTGCTCACAAAAAAACCAGCTAAATAGTTAGCCGGTTGTCCGATGAGAAATTGATACTATACACATATAGGGCAGGTTGCACATAGTTTTTTAAATACAATAAATTGTCTAGATAACGAAAATTATTTTGATCCTCTAAAGTGGGCAGATTTTAGAGGCTTTTACTGCTGATTCCAGATTGTGGTGATCAGAAGTAAGATTGGTTAATTTATATCACACAGGAGTCCACAGCTGTCAATTGATACGTTCTACGACGTAACTGTATCAGAATGCTACGCTTGCCTCAAAGTTAAATTCTTCTTACACATATCATACAAATCGTGAAAAGTGTATAAAGTTATGTTTAAGAAATCGCTATGTAACCTTGTGTGGTGTGATTTGAATTTGACCTCTAATCAGAGTAGAATAGTCCCATGACCCCACGTGTTCCGAAGGCTCTTTTTCTTTTTTTGTTTGTCTCAGTAGGTATTTTTATTTTTAGCACAACTGCACCGATACAATTCATAGTAGGACTTGCTCAACAAACACTTTCCTATCCTCTTTCATATGTCTATGCAGCAAAATTAAATGAGCCAAAACAAGATCCAGAAGTGCAAAAACTGCGTGAGGAGAATAAAAAGTTATTGCTGCAAATCATAGATTACAACACCCTGAAAAAAGACAATCAAGCACTTCGGGGGCAATTCATGGATAGCTCAATACCTACGCAACAACTTAAGATCGCACATATTGTTGGTGCGCAAGGCGCTGCCTCAAATCCCACGATTTTAATTATTGATCAGGGTAAAAAGTCAGGCGTTATAACTGGTATGGCTGTTATATATGATGAGCAGTTGGTTGGGAAGGTAGTGCTTGTACAAGATCATTTCTCAAAAGTAGTTCTCGTGACTGATCCATCTTTTTCAACAGTCGGCAAAACCACCACAACCAAAGCAATTGGCATTATAAAAGGTGAGCGAGACTTTATACTTTTTGACAACGTATCTATTAAGGATTCTTTACAAAAAGAAGACTTATTAGTTACTAAAGGTGATATCAATGAGACTGGTATAGGAATCCCTTCAAATATAATTGTAGGAAAAATTAGAACAGTCGCAAAAAAGGAGAATGAGCCTTTTCAGAATGCAAAAATTGAGCCAATTATTGAGTACAAGAATCTTACAACAGTATTTGTAGTTTTACAGAAATAGTATGAAACGCACAATCGTTACCTATAGCCTTTTTATCGTATCGTTTTTGTTAGAACTTTTTGTCTATCCATTTCCCTTTGTTTTGCTCGCGGCAATTCTTGTATATCTTTTGTTTGATACAACAGAGAGCCTTCTCGTAATTTTTTTGCTAGGATTTTTGCTTGATGCACTCCGTTTGCAAAATGCCGGAGTGACAGGGTTATTTACTTTTGTAACACTTGTTATACTCAAGCTCTATCAGGCAAAGTTTGAGGTCAGAAGCGCACCTTTTATATCATTCCTTGCATTAGTAGCGGTATTTTTATACGGGCTCTATTCTGGGTATGAATTTGTTACATGGATTTATATACTTATCGCGATATGTACGTTTCTTTTTACGACTCTGATATTTACTTCGAGGCAAAAAATAGGCTATGAATAAAACAGGTCCTGCATTTTCAGATTTTGTAAGTGGCGATACCAATTCAAAACGACGATTTCGTCCTGCTATAAGGGGTATTGTAATGCAAGAATTTGTACCGCTTTTTTTACTTTTGGGTATATTTGCACTGATTGGTATGCGGCTTTTTTATTTACAAGTTGTGCAAGCTGATTATTACAAGAATCTTTCAGACAACAACCGCACTCGATCAGTTGTAGTACCTGCACAACGCGGAATAGTTTTTGATCGCGCAAATAGACCGTTAGTGCGCAATATTGCGGCGTACAAAAAAATTACAAAAAACCAAAAAGTCGAGTGGATTCCAACTGATACCGCGCTTGAGCTTATTGCAAATGGAAAGTCCAAAGACCTTGAATTTGATACGCAAAGAGAGTATCCCTATGGTGATCTTTTTTCTCATACCGTAGGCTACATTGGTCAAATTAGCGAAGAGGAGTTGGCTCATTCTGATTTTCAAGCGTACCGTGTATCACAATTTATTGGCAAAATGGGTCTTGAGCAAGAGTATGAAATGATTTTGGCGGGTTCTGATGGAAGGGAACTTTTTGAGGTAAATGCAACCGGCGAGCATATCAGAAAACTTGGACGAAAAGAACCAATTGCAGGACAAGACATCAAAACAACACTTTTACTAGAAGTCCAAAAAGCAGCAGTTGAAGGTCTGCAAGATATTGAAAAAGGAGCAGTTGTAGTCTCGGATCCACGGGATGGTGGTATTATAGCGCTTTACTCCAAACCGAGTTTTGATCCCAACCTCTTTACTCATAATAAAGACTATAAAGCGCAAGGTGCGTATACTACGATAGAGCAGATTTTGAATGATGGTGAAAATCAGCCATTTTTAAATAGAGCAATAGGCGGAGTCTATCCACCTGCATCAACATTTAAATTAGTGTCAGGCATTGCGGCACTTGAGAGCGGCAAACTCAAAAAAGACACCAAAATTGAAGACACGGGAGTGCTACGAGTTGGAGAATTTTCATATTCCAACTGGTATTTTACACAGCACGGAAAAAAAGATGGTGATGTAGATCTCGTGAAAGCATTACAACGCTCAAATGATATTTATTTTTATAAAGCAGCACAAGCTGCCGGGGTTGCACGAATTGCTTCTGTCTCGCACCTTTTTGGCTTGGGGCAAAAATTAGATATTGATATACCTGGAGAGTCAAAAGGTCTTGTGCCAGATGAGGATTGGAAGAAAAAGGAAATTGGTGAGAGTTGGTATCTAGGAGATACGTTTCATTATGGAATAGGTCAGGGGTTTGTGCTGGCAACACCGCTTCAAGTCAATATGATGACTTCAGTTTTTGCCAATGATGGAACACTCTATAAGCCACATATTTTATCTACTGATAAACAAGTTCTTCGTCGTGATTTTGTAAAGCGCGAATATATTGAAAGTGTCAGGGAAGGAATGAAAAAAGCATGTGAGCCAGGTGGTACGGCATGGCCGTTTTTTGAATTTAAAGTCCCCTTCAAAGATTCTCCCCTCGGAAATGCTCGGGACAAGCAGGGCAGACAAAATTCAAAGTTAAAAATTGATAATTTGGATTATGTGAAAGATGCAAGTGCAGGAGCAGACTTTGTACGTATTCCTGTTGGATGCAAGACTGGAACTGCTGAGACATATGAAGATCAAGATTCCCATGCATGGTTGACGGTCTTTGCTCCGTATTACAATCCCGAAGTAGTCGTAACAGTACTTTTGGAACACGGTGGAGAAGGATCAACCGATGCGGGACCTATTGCAAAGAAAATTTTAGAGAAATATTTTGAAGTGAAGAAATAGCAGTCTTATGAATTCTTAAATGTTTGGAGTGCTAGGTTGACTGAATTAGTCACTTCCTCGTTTGTTTGCATAGCTCTTCCAAGCGCAAATCGCTCATCTTGTGGATTTGCATTAAATAGTTCAATAGTTTTTGCAATAAATTCATCAGATGGTGCAAGGTACGACGCTCCTGCTTTTATATCATCAGGACGTGGAATCGTATTTCCATTGAGTCCTGCGGTTACGAGCATAAGGTATCGTCTCAAATCATCATTGACTGCGTCCAATTGTTGACGGGTAGGATTTGTAATTCCTTGAGCTTGTAGGACTCTTATTCTCGCAATATCATTCAATGTATCTCCTGGAGCAAAGGTACTTTCAATAGGAGCCGGAGGTTCAACTGGTGGTGTAGTTGGAGCTTCAGGAACGAGTGTAGCAGGTGTAGGTACGCTTTCAGTTGGAATAGGAGTAGGTGGCGGAGAGGCTATCTCAGTTGTACTACTTGTCTGTGGTGTAGTTGGAGGAGATTCTTCATGGAAAGCCTCATCAATTTGCTCCTGTCTTGGCGCAACGGGTGGATTTGATCCTGTTGCCTCAGGCATTTTTACAAAATAGTCAGGCCTTGGAACCATGGCTTCCGCTGTACGTTCAATAGCAGGAGGTTGTGCGTAGGTGTTGGGATCAATCATAACTGGATCTGCACCACCAAGTCTTGTTGCTGCCAGACTTGCTGTTGCAGCTGCTTTCCCGAGTGCTTGTGGAAGCCCTAGAAGTCTATCTCTCAGCGTGGGAGATTTAACACTTGGAAGTTGATCTTCGGTTGCTGTTTGAGCTGGTTCTTGGCTTGATCTATTAAGCGGTGGTGGAGTGAATTCTCGACGGTGCTCAATTGCTTTTTCTGCCGTAAGCCAGTCACCTAGGGGGCTTCCTGTATAGCGGATTCTGACTACTTCACCTGTATCCGTATTGAGCTTGTCGACATGCAACCAGAGGGCTTCTTCTTCGGTTCTTGCATGGACTGCTTCATGACTTAGGTCCCGTCCTTTGACTTCTTTGTAGGGTGTGCTTGTCGCAATAAGTTGTTGTTCAACCGATTGGTATCGTGCTATTTCTTGGTTTTTTAATTCAATTTGTGTGGTTAAATCAGAATCGTCATGTGACAGATTGCCTGTTTGTCTCGCTTGAATAGCTTTAATCTCGTCTTCAACCCGACCCTTTAGTCTTCCAATATGATCAATCAATGGATCAACAGGCACACCTTCTTCTTGCTCAAATTGTTGTCCAGTATGTGGATCGGTAAATTGATTGGGGAACGTATCAGTTGAAAGTTGATTGGCGTGGACATCTTCACCTGGACGAAGTGAGACAAGCTCTTTGCCTTTTCGAAATACGATATATCCACTCAAGATCTCTTTTTCCTCACTTGTAAGATTTTTTTCTCCTGTACGAACTTTGTCTGCAATCGCTCCTCCTTCTTGTTCTAAGAGTCCTCCAACATAATTGAGTGTTTCAAATGCTTTTACACGCTCTGGAGTAATAAGTTGTTCACGCGCACCTTCTTGTCGCGCTACTTGAGGTTGGACAGGTATTTCCATATCTTATATAGCATTATTAGCGTAAGTTATTTGCGAGAATGTGTCAAGTGGCTTTACCAATTCTTGTGAACAGTATGTGTTACGGTTTTCACATTTGGTGCAGGTACGGCACGATCTGTTGAAGTGAATGTTATCGTATGGTCACCTGTTGATAATGAAGGTGTGCTGAGATAGTATACGCAGTACAGGGTGTTATTTGATGATCCGCAGGTTTTTTTGACAACTCCGTCCACTGCAATAGTCATATTTTGAATTCCGCTTGCAGTATCGAATGTCTTGGCATAGATATTAATACCAGAGCTCTGTACCAAATTTGTATTGTCGCCAGGATAAACAACTTCAATGGTAGGAGGTGTTTTGTCAGAGTTAGGTGTAGCGGTTGGGGTTGGGGTCGGTGTTGGAATAGTATAGCGTATCCAAACTGGATCAATTCCAAGATTTACCATCCATACTTTGTACCATGTGTGATCTTGAATGAGTAAGTTATCTTCATCGTCAAAGACTATTTCTCCAGGCGTTCCCATCGGTATATCGATATATCCATCAGGAGTTTGTTTGGCAACTGGGTCACTATAGTACCAGAGCTGCCTGTTCTCACGATTTGAAATATCACCATAATATCCATCATTTCCAATAACCATATGATTTTGGCTATCGAAGGCGAGTGTTACAGGAGATCCTGGAGAACTGGTAGTCCAGTACGCGCACGCGCCAATCGTGGTGAAGTTGGGGGCGTTAAAGACTTTTTTGGCAGAAAGATTTGGAAACATACCGGTTGCATTGGTTAAGTCTTCTGAAAGAAATACCGTGATTCGCTGGTTATCATGACATTCATAGTTGTTTTGTATAACAAAAAGGTTCCCTACAGTATCAAATTTTGACTGATAGGCACCGCACAATGATGAGGCTGTAAGATTGTCGCGGCCCAAGCCTTTATTACAGCCTGTCTCTGTTTTGTTATTTTGTCCTATAACCATATCTACGTAGAGGCGACCTGTTCCAATATCATCATAATTACTGACCCGCAAAATTCGTGAGCCGCGATCAACAAAGTAGAGCGCATCACGTACCGTATCATAAGTGATTCCAGCGGATCCGCCATAAGGTATTTCAGTGTCAGTGTCTTGCCAGTAGAGCTTTACGAAGTCTGCAATAGGTTGCTCGTTGGGTTCCAGAGGAAGTTGATATACTCGTATCTGCCCATGCTCACCATACATCCAGAGTCTATTATTGCTATCAATCGCATCACTCAAGAGGGCACGACCTGCAAGTCCTCCCTCAAGTATAAAATCAGAAGGTGCACCATCGGCTTTTGTTTTGTAATTGTTCCATACACGCATTGTTCGACCTTCATCTACAACAATGAGTTGATTTTGAAAAACAGTCATACCCAGTGCCTCACCAATTTTATCCGTGCTTTTTTTATTGGGTCCTTTTGGAAAGAGCACGCCGCTTGCATCAGGCAGACAAGTAGTTCCGTTGTGTTGATAGGTATTATATGGAAGTGAGTATCGGTAGACCGTGTGGAATCGTTCGTCTGCTAGATATATTCCATTATCGCTATCCAGCCCGAGTGAGCCGCCCGGAGACCACAGATGGTTACCGTCGTAGATATTGGATGGACAATTTGCATATTCTGTGTCCCCACCGCGCCTTTTGTCGTTTCGTGCACCGATTGTCTTGATTATGTTTCCATCATAATCTATAAGAATTGTTCTGTCAGACGAGAGTTCGTTGAGCCAAATTTCGCCATTTGCGTATTCGCCTTCTTTGTACGTATTAAAGATAAAGCCAGATGCTTGAAAACGGTATGCGCCTGTTCCATCCCATGCACCCCAATTCTCAAATGCTTCAGATTGTTGGGGACTGAGAGTCTTATAGGCGCTCATGCCATTTGTGAATGGTGCATGATAGACCAGCATACGTACCCTAAATGGTGCAGGGTACTCATCAAGTACATAAAGATCACCTGATATTGGATTGATTCTCGCAAGTGTTGGTGTACAAAGTTTGTTGAGATTTTCATTTGTATTTCCTACATTATGTGTACATCCACGTGATGTGAAGGAGGATTGGCCAATAACAAGATCCGCATTTTTTGAGTCAGGAGGAAATCTCAAGATTCTACTATTGAACGTGTCTGCTACCCACACATTACCATCTTGATCAACTGAGACTCCCCGTGTTGATACATGGTCAAAACCATTTTGATTTCCAGTATTTGTCCACAAAGAATGATTGTCCGGCGCGGCCACCTCTCCATAATGTGATCCTCTATTGCGACCATTTGAAGTGAAATTATCCTGTCCCCAGACAAAATCTGCAACACTATCTCCTTTTCCATCTGTAGTGTCAGAACTGAATGGCTGGTTATATTTCAAAACTCTGTTGTTTGTTACATCTATGACATACAGATTGCCTTGTGAATCAGTATCAATATTGGTTCTCCTCCAAAGTTCTGAGGTATTATTTGCAATTGGATGGTCTGAAAAACAGAGTGTTGAGGCAGTAGGCGCTTTTTTAAATCCGAGATTGTTATCGCCATTACATGATGCTTTTTCAAAGTCAGGTTGACCAAATACTTTACTTGCAGGCTTCGTACCATTGATCTGGCATGTACTACCCGTGTTGCAGTCAGAATTTACGGTACAAACGCGCGTTGATTCGTTGCTACATGTACCAGTGCCGTTATATCCTAGAATTCGGTTGTTCCCGGTGTCCAGGACATATACTTTGTTTGGGTTTGAACTTGTATCTACAATAACACCTGATGCATGATAAATACCATTGTTGGTTACTTTATTTCGTGATGTTTCGCCATAGGAAGTCTGTCCAAACATTTTGAGTTTTTGGACAGATTTTCCATAAAAAGAAATATTTGCAAAAGCTAATTGAGATCCGATTATATAAGCAGAAAGCGTAACAGTAAAAAGCGTGATAACTATAAAAAAGAACGATTTTTTTGTTCGCATAAATTATTATTATTTACTATGATTAAAATTGTTTCGCTTGTCAATAGTGTGTTTTCTTGCTCTGATTAAAAATTGTGATACGATAAAAAAATGAGTAACGTGGATTATTATTTGCTTTTTTCTTTGACTCCTGAGATTGGGCCCAAACGATTTGCGGGGATAGTTAGCGAATTTGAAGATGTTGAGGAAGCATGGGATAGGTTGGGTACTGATAAGAATTTGAAGATAAATAATGTGCGGTTGGGAGAGGTAACAATTGAACTGATACATGATTTTAAAAAAAAGTTTTCACTTGAGCACTATAAAGAAAGACTTCACAAAGCGCGAGTCACTTTTATTGCACAAAATAGTGAAGAGTATCCTCAGGAATTATTACGACTTTCAAATCCACCTATTGGATTATATGTAAAGGGAAATAGCTCGCTATTCAAGACAAAAAAATTTGGAGTGGTCGGAACACGCAAAGTAACGTCGTATGGAAAAGAAGTCACCAATTTTTTGACCAGTCAACTTGCGTCCTACAACTACACAACAGTATCAGGTCTTGCGCTTGGTATTGATGCAATCGCGCACAGAGCGACTCTAGATGCAAAAGGCGCAACCATTGCGGTTTTGGGTTGTGGTGTTGATTGTTGTAATCCTCGCGAAAACGAGCGTCTGTATAATGAGATTATAGAGTCTGGAAGTATGGTTATTTCAGAATATCCTTTGGGGACTGCACCTACAAAAGGAAGTTTTCCGGCACGTAACCGAATTATTGCGGCACTCTCCAAAGGTGTATTGGTACCGGAAGCAGGTGCTGATAGTGGCTCACTTATCACAGCAAAGTATGCAAAAGATTTAGGTATACCTATTTTTGCGGTACCTGGGCCTATTACGTCACGTCAATCTGATGGAACGTCATTTTTACTTCGTGAAGGCGCACATTTAGTACAAAGCGCACAAGATATCATGAAGATTCTTGGTGGAAGTCTAGTGGCTAACGCAACAAAACTAGATATTGAGATGCTACCCGTGACAGAAGATGAAAAAACGCTTTTACGGCTTATTCAGGACGAAGAAAAAAGCTTTGATAGACTTATTCGTGAAAGCAATTTTGCTACAAGTATTTTGGGGATGATGTTGGGAAATTTAGAACTTTCAGGATACATTGCTCAAAAGTCCAACGGCTTGTATTCTCTCAAGAAATCCGAATCCCACTCCCGAAGTGGGATTGAGTAAAAACTTGACAGAATGACGTTTCTGCTATAAAGTACACGTTCGAGTGATGGCCGAGCGTTTTGAGGATAATATATAGTGTTATTTTGGAAAAGAACTCTCCATTCTCAACTTTCCCTTCCTGATTGCTCAGGGCAAGCAACTCTCAATTTATATTGTTATACTAAATAACTATGAAAGATCTAATACTTGTAGAATCGCCAACTAAAGCAAAAACACTCTCGACCTTTTTAAAAGGGAAATTTGAGATTGAGGCCTCTTTTGGTCATGTCCGTGACTTGCCAAAAAGCAAACTCGGGATTGATGTAGAAAATAATTTCGAACCACAGTACGAAGTATCGGCAGATAAAAAAAAAGTTATTGCACTCCTTCGCAAAAAAGTAAAAACAGCAAATCATGTCATCCTCGCAACTGACCCTGATCGTGAAGGAGAGGCAATCTCACATCATTTGTATGAGCTGTTGAAAAAAGACGCAAAAAAATCTACTACATTCTCCCGCATTGTTTTCCATGAAATCACCCCCGAGGCAATCCAAGAAGCACTTGATCATCCGGGAAAAATAAACGATGATTTGGTCTCAGCCCAGACTGCAAGACGGGTCCTAGATAGAATTGTAGGATATAAATTATCGCCTCTTCTGTGGAAAAAAGTGAAGACAGGATTATCTGCCGGACGGGTACAGTCAATTGCGTTGCGCTTGATGGTTGAGCGGGAGCGAGAGATCAAGAAATTTGAGAAAAGTGTGTATTTTCGGGTGTTCGTCATTCTGGGGAGCAGCGAGACGCCAGAATCTACAAAGAAAGATCCTGGATCCCACGTCGCTGAAGCTATGCGGGACAAGCAAGCCAGGATGACGCCGACAGAATTTGAATTGGTTGAAATAGATGGCAAAAAAATTGAGAGTTCGACCAAGTTGATACTCTATGATGGCGAGTACAAATATGCACAGACTATATTTGTCAGTGAAAAAGAGGTTCAAAAATTACTAGAGCAGCTTGCGACTGCAACGTATACAGTCGCTGAAGTTATAAAAAAAGACACCAAAAGAAGTCCTGGTCCGCCATTTATTACGTCCTCTTTGCAACAAGAAGCATCGAGAAGATTTGGATTTACCGGAAAGCGCACTATGAGTGTTGCCCAAAAGTTGTATGAAAATGGACTCATTTCATACCATCGTACCGATTCATTTAATTTGTCAAACCAATTCCTGACCCGCGCACGAGCATTTGTGCAAAAAGAATATGGTGAGAAATATTTGGTGCCTACAACGCGGGTATATGCAAAAAAGACCAAAAATGCACAGGAGGCACATGAGGCCATACGTCCAACTCAAGTAAGTGATTTGGCAGGACTCAAGATGAAAGCCTCTGCAGCTGTGGGACCTGATGGTGCAAAGCTTTTTGATCTTATTTTTAAAAGGGCTGTTGCAACACAGATGGCCGATGCGATATTTGAATCAACAAGTGTAACTATAAATGGTGTCATTCTGGGGAGCAAAGCGACACCAGAATCAGATCCTGGTCAAGCCAGGATGACAGGTAAAAACTGTGTTTTCAAGAAAAATGGACTGGTACTAAAGTTTGATGGATTTCTAAAGATTTGGTTTTATGAAGGGGAAGAGGCGCTTTTACCTGAATACACACAAGGTGAAAATTTATTGCACAAAAGTGGAAAGTCAACAACCCATGAGACCAGTCCCCCACCGCGTTACAATGATGCAAGTATTATTGGGTCTCTAGAAAAGCATGGCATAGGAAGGCCTTCAACATATGCTTCAATTATCTCAACAATTCAAGACCGTGGATATGTCGAGCGGGTAGAGGCGCGGTACGTGCCAACCCCGATAGGTGACTCGGTCAATGATTTTTTGGTTGCAAATTTCGGAGATATTGATGACATTCCATTTACCGCTTCAATGGAAGACAAGCTTGATGATGTCGCAAATGGTAACGCGCAATGGGTTGAGCTAATACGAGATTTTTATACGCCACTTGCCAAGAAGCTTGGAGAAGCTGAAGGTGCCGATCGTGTCAAGATTGAGTCAGAACTAACCGATAAGATTTGCCCAAAGTGTGGAAAGCAAATTGCCATAAAATACGGAAAGTTCGGGAAATTCTTGGCATGTACAGGATTTCCTGACTGTGATTACCGCGCAACCTACGCTGAGGAGACCGACCGACTCTGTCCAAAAGACGGAGGAACAATTGTCGCCAAAAAGACACGAAAAGGTCGTATTTTTTATGGCTGTATTAATTACCCAAATTGTGATTTTGCCACTTGGAAGTTAGAGGAGATAGCAAAAACAGAAGAAAAGACAGCTACAGCAAGCTAGCATACTAATGGTTATTGTTCGAATGAAATGAGAACTATAATCCTATAACTTCTCGACTCCGTTTTACTCCGCTCGAAGAATAAGCTTCATTATTGAATAGACCCATAAGATTTTAATACTTGACAAAAAGTGATATAATCAAATTGATGTTTGGAAAATCCCAGGCAGCGAAAGCGCCTTTGGGATTTTTTTTGACATTTTTGGTGTTTTGCACCTTAAAAACTTACGAATTGAGAGAAAATTGAATTTATGCGCAGCTTTTGCACAAAAAATAGGTTGCAAGCGGAAAAGACGGGAACGCCTATCTCCTATGGTCTAGGGCTTATTTCCCACCTTTCCCGCTTGTAGCCTTAAGCCTTTGGCAAGTGCCAAAGTGAGGGTACATCCCCACCACAACAGGAGGGAACATGCCTCAAAAAGTCGACATCAAGCCCGTCAAGCCTCACCTTCTCCCTGGCTTTTCCCGCGTGGAGGAGCTTGGAGATCAGGCAGGCTCCTATATCTACTGGCCTCGCGGATACGTCCGCGGAGAGGATATAGACCCGCGGCACGGCCGTAGGGTGATCATCGACCGCAGAAAGCGGTCATAGTTCGGAAGGAGACGACAATGTCTACCAAAACCCTCAGCGATGAGGAACTGGCCAGAGCCAAAATGCTAGATTGGCTCGAGAAAGCCTGGCGTCACGGCGAGGTCGTCGCGGACGACCACGAAGGGGTAGCCCTTCTCCCTAAGAAGGCCACCCCGGCTTTTGTCCAGCGCCTTCGGCGCTTGGCGCTTCCGGCTGGAAGTGTTCTCGCGACAATGGTGTCGCTCGTTTCTCTAGTTCGTAAGTGAGCCCGCCTCATAACGGACCCAACTCGGATCGCCGGATAGGTGTGGAAATATGTTCGAGTTCGAACTCAGCTGCGACACCCCTGTGTTGCATGTCTGTTGAACGACTCGTTCTCCACACTCCGGCGTTCCGAGGAGTTTTTTAAATTGAAAATTGAATGTTGAAAATTTGGAAAAAATATAAAAGATTTATGCTTCGAATGAAGTGAGAAGTTATAGTTCTCTTTTCACTCGAACAATACCTTTCCTGTCATTCCCGCGCGGTGCCCTGAGTTTATCGAAGGGTAGGCGGGAATCCAGTTTGCGACTGGTGGATTCCGGATCCCTTCCAAAATGCTCAGGGCAGGCAAGTCCGGAATGACAAATTTTATGGAAAAACTATGAAAAAATTAAATTCAGATCAACTTCGTGCTACCACACCAACTGATATACAACTAGAACATCTTAAAAAAACTCGAAACGAAATTTATATAGTTTTAGATGATATTTTAGATACGTACAATATTGGTGCCATATTTCGTCTAGCGGATGCGGTTGGTGCCAAAAAAGTGTTTCTTTGCAAAGGGTCTGAGACTCCACCAAATTCTCGTATTCAAAAAGCATCTGTGAATACATGGCAATGGGTAGAGTGGGAGTACTTTGCAGATACAAAGTCTGCAATTGATGATTTACGATTGACGATTGACGATATCAAAATTGTTGGGGTAGAGTTATCTGACAAAAGCATTCCTTATACAGAGGAAGACTACAAATTTCCGGTTGCTTTGGTTGTAGGGCATGAAACGGATGGGATTTCAGATGAAATACTCGCACTCTGTGACACCGTTGTAGAACTTCCGATGTGTGGAATCAATACAAGTCTCAATGTTATGGTTTCTCTAGGAATTGTTCTCTATGAAGTGCTTGAGAAAAATAAGATACGGTAATTTCCCCAATTATTAGCGAAGCAATTTAATTTTCACTATACTATCTCCTTATGAGTGAACGAAAACGACTTCTTGACCCAAGATTTTTTGAACAGAAAGTACCTCGAAGAGATGTACTGCGGGGTGTTGTGTCTGCTGCAACAGTTGGAGCAGGACTGATACTGACAGCATCACAACCAGTTGAAATAGCTAGAAATCCTGAAGCAGGAGGAGTTGTTAATACGCTAGACTACTTCATCAATAATTATCACAAAGATAGAAGTCTTGTTGGTGATCACGTGCTATCTCAGAAGATTGTGGATAAGTCTTCGTTCTATTTTAAAGATAGAGTGAGTTTTGAAAAACATACTTGGAACGGAGAGAATATTTGTCTTGAGCTAGATAGAAATGGGGATAAAAGAATTTATGGTTTTGCGGCAGGTAGTGGGATATGGATGAAGCAGCGGATGCAAATAGGAGAACCAAATGTTGTTAAGCCTGATGTGAATGAAATTCGTTGGTATAACAAAAATTGTGAGATAAAAGATACTGATCCTTATGGATTTACAAATACTCTTGAAGCACACTATCCACGATTTGACGTCGGCGGAGATTTAGGCATACAAGAAGTAATACAACTTCGGTATCAACCACATGGGGGAAATCCTGAGCGGTATTACTATAGTCGTGAGTGGGGATGGATCGGGTGGGAAGAACTTAATCCCTCGAATGACTCGGTAAAACATCAAAGTATCTTTAATAAAGTAGCGAGTAAAAAATTCCAAATTCAAGTGGACAAAGTGTGTTAAAAGGGCACTTGATTTCAAAAAAAAATAGAGTATTATGGCAATATACTTATGACTTCGATAAAAAGACACCATAACTCATGTCACTGCTCCTGTTGTAGCTGTTGTTCATAACAGTCTACTTTTTTTCCTTTAATTTTCATTTTCCCTTTTTTCGTACGTTAAAAAATTATTTTTTATTTATCTGGACTTCGCCAGAATGACGACATAACGCAGGATGTCAACCGAGAGAAAGAAAAGTGCTCGATGTCAGGTTTTAGGTGTAGATTTATAAAACCTAACTATCTGAAAACTATCTTCTTCCCGGTCGGTATTCTCACCGCTTCCCACGTGCTGGGGAGAGAGGGGAGATTTGGGCCGATGTAGTATCTGAGAGTAGATAAAGAATGTCAACTAACGTTTGGCATATGCGGCCGGTCCAGATCATGGGTTGTGATCTGAGCTTGATATGTGCTGATCCATTCGGAGAGGAGGCCTATGACGAAGCCACTAGTGGCTAGCTACCCAAAATCGTACATTGAATTCGCTATACCGCCCCGGACTAGGAATCCGGGGCGTTTTTTTTGGGAAAAGAAATAGTATTAAAAATAGTTGCTGAATTAAAGTCACTTACTGATACTTGTTAAGATAGATAAGAGATTGCCGTGCCTAGTATAGTCTCGCAATGAGGATAGATTTTAGCAACTTCCTTGGGGAATCGTTATTGTTACATTCTCAAATTGTAAAGCTTTGAAAAGTGTGGTTAATTGCTTACGTGCGTTTTGTGTTGCTTCATCGAGTATTCCACCTTCACATGCTGCTTTTTGAATTGATTCTTCGGCTTTTGTGCGAGCTTCTGATTCGAGATCTTTATCTGCGCGATTGAGAAGTCCTTGGCGACGGTCATAGACTCGAGTCTTACTACTATCAAGCCTTGTAAACAAGATTTGTGGTGGAGGTAGAGTGAGTGTAATGGTTTTTGCTTCCACAACTATGGATTCATCGGGCAAAGTTGCCAGATCAAAACCCGCAATGACTTGTCCATGAGCAATCAAAAGTATCTTATCTCCAAAAAGAAGTTGTGAGAATGCGTTATTGCCTTCGGTCCCACCTTCGATTACTTTTTCAATCGTAAAAGAAGCGGTTTCAAGTCTATTGAGTGCGCGAATTTCTTTGATAACCGCAGTGCGAGACGTATCAATTGAGGTAGATGCTCCGGGTGTAAAAAACTTTTGCCACAAAAACACTATCACAAGCGCAGTGACTATGGCACCTACAATAACGCCTAATAATTTCAATTGCATATATTTTGTCATTCTGCACTTGCCTTCGATGATACTCAGGCCCTGAGCAAAGGGCAGCTAAGCTGTCCAAGGTCGAACGGGATGCGGAATCTGTATCATCTGGATTCCCGATCATAGTCGGGAATGACAGTGTAGAATGAGCATACTAAATCTCATCTCCTTTTATCAATAGGGCAGAAAGTGTTACTTTGTTTGATTCACATTCACATCGACTTTTTCTGGTACGTTGATTTGTGGTTGTGAACTGGTTGTAAAATTACTTAAAAGATTTCCACCGTAGTAGAAAAGCATAAAAAATACGGCTAACAGCAAAATTACTCCAAGTAAGAATGCCATTCCGCTATTGCTTCCATTTCCGTGATAATAATGTCGTTCAACTCTTCCTGTGTTTTCCATAGAATTTACCTCCTATTCTTATAATTTTATTTCTTCTGTAGATCTAGATTATAAAAAAATGGATTTGAAGCTTTTGGCAGCGCTATTTTTTTATTGAGCATATAGCTATAAAAAGCAACTTTTCTTTCAACCTTTCTTTTGATTCTTTGCACTCGAAATTTTAGTATCATATAGGTATAGTACAACGCAACAATAAGTTTTGTATGGTAATTTTGTAAGAAGATGGTAAAGACTCTATACAATTTGAATTGATTAATCTATAATAATTTTTTTCACACCCTAAAAAACTTATGAAAAAACTTATTGTTGTTGCTGATTGGGCATCCGATTCGCTTACATGCGAGGAAGTAAAAATAGGGGTCGAGGGGAGACTCGCAAGCCGAGAAACACCTAACATATCTTTTGTCTCATCCTACCCATCAACTATAAATACGGCGTATATTATTTCCCAACTTGTTGAAATAGAAGAGCGGTTTGGCAAACCTCAAGAGGCAGTACTTTTTCAAAATACCGATACAAGACTTCAGACAAAAAAAGGTGTCAAACAGTCAAAAGGAGCAGAATTTATTGTAATTAAGCTCAAGTCCGGAATGTTTTTGTGTGGACCCAATGCGGGATTTGATTTCTCGCTTGTAAAAGAAAAAGTTGAGACTATTTATCACCTCAAAAATCATGATCGTGGAAGCCAATTCAGATCTCGGGATTTATATTCAAGAGTATGCGCTCATCTTATGGAAAAAAATGAAGACTCACTCGAAGCAGATACTGCAGGTCTCGATGTGATTCCAGATCTTGAAGGCTCATACATAGGGCATATTGACAACTATGGCAATATCAAAACAACGCTAACGCTCAATGAATTTAAAGCAGAGCATGCACATGGCGACATGGTAGATGTTGAGATAAATAACGTTAAGAAGTCTGTGAAATTTGTTGATAATTTATTTGGAGGAACTCCAGGCGAGCTTGTTATTTACCCAGGATCCTCAGGCAAAAAAGATAATCCATTTCTTGAAATCAGTGTCTGGCGCCATTTTACCGAATCAGATCGATCAACAGGAATCCACGCCTTCAAATCACCAAATCCCGGCGAGCAGATAAAAGTAGCGTCAAGCGATTAGGGTTTAGCGCCTAGATTATTTCGTTTTTTTTTAGTTTTATTGTTATTGCAAAAAAGTATTTCAGGTGTACAATAAAAGTGTCATCCTGAGTGATAACGAAGGATCCCGTTAAAAAAGGAATACTGTATATGTATAGGATTCTTCGGCAAAGCCTCAGAATGACTACTCAAAATGAAAATATTTTTAGATACAGGCTCTGTTGAAGAAATAAAAAAAGCTCTTGATATAGGTGTTATTGATGGAGTAACCACAAACCCTTCTCATATTGCCAAGGCTGGTAATAATTTTGAAGAAACAATTACAGAAATTGGTGAGCTCTTCAACATGTACAGCAAGCCAGAAGATAATACGGTGAGTGCTGAAGTTGTAACACTCACAGCCTCAGAAATGGTTGAAGAAGCAAAACGTCTTGTAAAATTTCACTCACGCGTTATAGTAAAAATTCCTTTGACTGTTGATGGTATCAAAGCAGTTACACAACTCTCAGAACTCGGTATTCGTACAAATGTAACGCTGTGTTTCTCGCTATCTCAAGCCTTGCTTGCAGCAAAAGCTGGTGCAACATATATTAGTCCTTTTATAGGAAGACTAGATGACCTCAATCAAGATGGTCTGGGTCTTATTGCAGAGATTCGCACAATGTATGACAATTATGAGTTTAAAACTCAGATTTTGGCAGCAAGTATCAGGACTGCGCGACAAGTTGGGGAGGTAGCTCTCATGGGTGCCGATATTGTGACAATTCCGTATGCAATCTATGAGCAACTGTACAAACATCCATTGACCGATATCGGACTCAAAAAATTCTTAGACGATTGGGAAAAGTTTGAAGAGACGCAGAAGAAATAGATAACAATCTAATTTTCATTTTTCAATTTGAAATTTTCAATGAATTTTTATTTCTCAATGTTTCAAAAACTAAAAATTGAATCAGTGAATGAAAATTAAAAATTATAAATTGTAAATTAAAATGCCTATTCAAAAACCAAATATCCCCACAG
>Ga0163150_10002236_pt1 | contig 30387 bp, 50 predicted proteins | sample OliLakLV19P2IB_FD_148628 | JGI IMG/M metagenome (GOLD analysis project Ga0163150, IMG submission 148628) | Freshwater microbial mat bacterial communities from Lake Vanda, McMurdo Dry Valleys, Antarctica - Oligotrophic Lake LV.19.P2.IB | ecosystem: Environmental > Aquatic > Freshwater > Lake >...
CCTCCCCTTCATGGCTTTCGCCTCGCGTTACCAAACCCGCCGTCTTCGCTCGCGGTCTTGGCGTTGTGATGCGATGCGCATAGTGCCTGCCAGTTGCTTCGCCGCCAGAACAACACATGATCGCCTCGATGCGGCGCGATGTGATCGACTGCTGCTGCAGCCCTGACTCGCCCCTCTGTGCGGCATGCAACGCACAGCGGGTTGTCGGCCAGATAGTCCGCACGAGCCCGGCGCCATCGCGTTGAATACATCCGCTGATGCTCGCGACGATCGGGCGCCTCAACCCGATGCACCACGCCCAATGATCGGGGGCGATGCACTGGCGCGCTGGTGGGCATTATTTGTCCTTGCTCCTTTGTCGGATGCCAACTATTTGCAGATATTTGTACTTTAACGCTTGACTTAGTGCCCATATGTAGGCGATACTCTCAACACACCAACCAGCTAGGAGCACGAAATGCAACTGAACTACGAAATCACGATCAGCCCGGCGTCAGGCGGTTTTGGCGAATACCAATCCGACCCGATCGACGGCGAAGGCTGGGCGGACTCGGACGACCTGCTGAACCAAATCAGCAGCAACGGTGTTGACGCAGTGGAGCTGATTGACGGCGTGGTTCTGCCGGCGGGTCTCGAAGACATTCGCGGGCGGATTCACAACGAGCCGCAGCGCGTCTTCGGCTTCATCGGGCCAGATGGCGACCCGTGCTACTTCGGTATCGTAGTAAAGTGACCGGCGCCTCACTGCTTGCGTGGCGCTCGCGCCACAACTACACCCAGACCGCCGCCGCTCTTGCGCTCGGATGCGCGCGCCAGAGCGTCATCAACTGGGAAAAACAAACCGAACGCACGCTGCCGATGTACATCGCGCTCGCGTGCGCAGCAATCAGCCACGGAATAGGACCAATGACATGACACAAGGTGCAGCGCCAACCTTCACGCCAAGCCGCGGTTCGAGCAATTCGATATCACCGAAGGCTGCGATGGAACATCGCCGAACACGGAACCATCGTGCTGCACCCCCGGACCGGCGCCCCAATGGAAAACCCTTACATCAAGGTCCGCGCGGGGGCTTTTGCCATCATGCTCACTCGTCGATCTCCTGCTCTGACAATGCGGATAGCTCAGCGTCAACGATGTCCTCAGCCTCTTGCCGATTGACCAGCGCCCACATGGTCAGCGCGTCTGTTGCGCTTGGGGCGCTGACCGACAACATGACTGACAATCGGTTGCCCTTGGTTTCGGTGTCGCGTGCGATGCTGAACATCAGTCGCTCCCATTGTGCTTACCGACGCAATCTCTCAACGCCTCATGCCGCACGCTGCACGCAACCAACTCAGCCCGCGCGCTCAGCGCCAGCTCCCCTGCCTGATCGGCATTCAGCTCAGCAGGCAGAACCCAGCTGGTCACGTCACACGCATCCTTTGCCGATGGTGCGCACACGACCCTAACCGCCGGTGCTGCCTGCTTTCGAGAAAGCAGATTGCAGCCGGCCAGTGACAGGGCCAGAGACAGCGCCAGCGCCAGGCGGGCAAGTGCGGTCGACGTACTGAACCTTGATCCTTTCGCGTACGCGCTCATTCGCCTGGTCGGCCTCGGTCTGTGCTGTGTTGATCTTGGTTGTCGCCTCGGCACCAGAGGTCACGAACGCCTGTGACTGGTTGGCGCTCTCGCCCTTGCTGACATCGAGGCCGTCCCACTTGCCGCGTCCGAACCAACCGAGGGCCAGGAACGCAACGGCTATGAACATGACGCCCAGCAGTCGCGCCGTATCGCTCACGACCTATCGCCCGCCGTGTGCAAGGTAGTGACCGTAGCAGTGCATCGGGTGTGGCGGCCGATGAAGCATCACCCAGATCGCCGTGGCGAGCGGGACTACGGGATACAGTGGAGGCGGCTGGTTCAAGGTTTGGCCTTTGCCTTTGCCCCCAGATACGCCGCCAACTCCCGCGTGAGCAGTTCAACCGCCTCGGCATACCCTTCCGCCTTCAACTCGGCGAACGTCTCTGGCGGGGTCGCACAGATGTCCAACGCCGATGCCTTGGCCTCGACCACCGCGCGCACTTGCGCCTCAGTGAGTTCGCGTACCAGTTCGGCATGCAGACCATCGAGCACGGCAACGGTCAGTTGCGCACCCTGGCATCCAAAGGCGATCTGCTCGGCCTCGCTCATCCGCGGCTGACCATTGCCGCCAGTCGTCGCGCACGCACACAGCGCCAGCGCGAGGCCGGCGATCAGAAGGAAGCGTTTCATTGTTCGGCCCTACCCGTCAGAAACAGATTGACCCTTGGCGCCTACAGCTGGCGCCTTCGGGTAGTTGCGCCAATCTCCGCCGCCAACTGGCCAGCAGATCGACACCAGTTTTGAGCCGCTGAATGGTGCCTCGCACACGCGGTTGCCTTGGTTGCCGCCGAGCAGCACGAGGCCACCGAGACTGATCCCGGTGAGAAAACCGACGTGCCCAGATGCGGCACCGCGGTCGCTGCTCAGCACGACAATTGCACCGAGGCGCGCATCGCACGGCGTGAGCGTTGGGCCAGAGACGAACCCACGGGCTCGCGGCGTGCGTGGTGACCGGATCCGCTGTGATTCGAGCGCGGCGCAAACAAACGCGGCACACCACGGCGTCTCGTCATCGTTGACGTCGAGCGGCACTTGGCCAAGCTCCCAATACTCGAGCACGCGCGGGCTGTGCTTCGGACCGACCTGCTCGCGGATGCCGATCTCAGCGCGAGCCCATGCGAGCCAAGCCGGAGTGATCACGGGCCATTCTCGTTCGGGCGATCGTCCTTGCACGGCAAGGGCGGCGCGTCGGGTAAGAAGCGCTTGCGCAGCCACTTCTCCCACGCGGCCTGACAGATCCATAGCGAGACCCAGGCCACGAAACCAATTGCCGTGCTGAGCGCAAGCATCGCCGCAGCGGTAGGTGGGAGCAGCGACAGACCGGTTTCAACGCCGGCGTGGTCTGTTGACTGGGTCCAGTACTCGAAAAGAAACGGCGAGAAGCAAATGCTGGTGAGGCTAGCGACCGCCCACTTGGTCGCGCGCGTCCGGCGCGTCTCATGCGGTGATTCTGGGATCATCGCCACTGAGATAAATCCTCCGATGATTCCGCCGCACAAGGCCACCCCGAGCGCCGCGTAGTCGATAGGCAACATCGTGGTCGCCAGCCCGGTGCTCGCCAGCACCAGCGCTGCGCCATCGGTGATGTGGTGCGCGCTCATGCGGCGACTACCAATCACAACCGATGTAGCTGACGCAGTAGGCGGCGAACGGTTTCGGTGCACCAGTTCCACCACATCCGGCATACGGGCGCGTTGAATGGTAGTAGGCCCCGCGGTACAGGTGGACCGACTGCCCACCACTACCCCCGCTAAGCAAATCTTGGAATGAGCCTATGCGCACATCGAGCGCACCCCAGTACGGGCCGCCTGGCCCTTGGTAAGCGCTAATCCTGATCCACTGCTGTACGGCCTTGGCCTGAGTTACGCCGTAGCCGTAGCTCCGGACAATTTCACCGGTGTCGGGGTGCACCCAGATAAACGGGCTGGCCTTCTCGGCACCGTTGCCAGTGCCCCACTCCGTGAGCGGGACTAAGGTCGAGTCGTTCGGGCAGCCGTTCACAACGCTTTTGCCGGTGGTCTGCTCCGATGTCGGTTTAATGCACTTAAATTCGAGGCTGTTGCCGCCGCCAGGGCTGGTTTCGGCGATGACTCGACAGGCATAGCCCGCGGTCCACGTCGGGCCACTTGCCGATCCGCCGTAGTGGTCACCACTGATCGTCGCCGGAATGTCCAGCGCAAACGCCGGCATGCTCGCGCACAGCAGGAAGCACGCGGCGAGGGCCGCGAAGAATCTGGTTTTCATTTTTGGGGCTCCAGGAACGCAAAAAAACCCGCCGGGAGGGCGGGTTCTAGGTCTTGCGCGGTGGCAGATTCCGCCATCGTTCCGACATCTTCCCTTTTTTTTCACGAACACGCAACATTGACGCTCTGGCCTTTTCGATCCCTTGCGCTCTCAACTCGTCGATATCGATCGTAAGTTCCTCAGAGCCAAAAGCACGCGCGACAGTCGACCATCCCGACTTGAACAGCTGCTTGTGCTCCAGGTTGTGTGGATCGAACTGGAACCACTCGTGGTGGTCCGCAACCGGGCCAAGGATGGTGTGCATCATCTTTTCCATGGACCGAGCATTCGCGAGCCCGTTGGCCGACAGCACCTTCGCGAAGGTGATCCGGACCGACCCATGGGACGCGATCATGTAGAGCCGGTTCTTGAGAGTCGGCGCCGATGAGAACCCCACCTTGCACACGATCAAGTCGTCACGCTCGCCAAAGGCCGCGTAGATGTAGTGGCTGGGCTTGCGTCGCCCCGTTGAGTCGTAGATCACCTGCTGGAAGTTGCCCAGGCCCATCACATCGACCTAGCTGTTTTGCTGCGCGCCAGCGCCAGCCTGACAAAGGTCCGGGCCGACTGCAGCCGCTCGGTATACCGCTCGAAATCGATTCTGATCAGCGGTGTCAGTTTGTAGGCATGTGCCATCCAGTGCACGTGCCGCAGCTGCTGGCGATCATCAGGCTGCCATGACGCGTATCGGGTGCGCAGGCACGCCGCATCGCTCTGACCATCGACGCCCTGTCGATACAGGTCGAGAACGAGCCCTTCCACGCGATCAACCTCCCCGTCGATCGCGATGCACATCTTCGCGACCTGGCTGTCCGGAGTGAAGCCGTGGTGCTCGACGATGGTCGCTATAGGGCTGCGCGAGCTTTCGAGCGACGGCGTGGATCCGCCACCGTACTCTCGCCCCCAGCACTCAAGCAGGCTATCGAGCTCGCCGTCTGATAGCTCGAAGCGGAGCCGCCGCAGCTTTGGCGACTCGTATTCGCTCATCGCGCCCTCCGCTTCTGCGCCACCTGCTCCACCCCATACCGCAACAACTCCCCCTTCCGCTCATGAATATCCTGCGCAATTCGTAGCGAGTCAGCCGTTTTGCCATATGCACCGACAAACTGCTCAGGGTGCGTGGCCAGGCGCTGAGCGATCTTGGTATCGGCCTCTATGCCAATATGCATATTGGCGTCGGCGTCGATCAGGATCAGCACCGACCTTTGCGCGGTCTCAATTTCGTTGCGGATTACCGACAGACAGGAAGCGTCTGAATCGGTGAATACGTTGGGGTGGCCTTTCATCTTACGGCGGCCTTCCATCTTGGCTTGCTCGTCGAATAGTGTCCGACGCACTCAAACACCATCCATTTATCGCCGGCAAACTCCGCTGAGTACTCACGCGCGGCACTCATCGCGGCTTCGATAGAATCGAATATCTCGACGCCCTCGCCGCCGATCAGCGCGAGCGAGCTGGCGACAATCCAGACTTTGGCGCTCATGATTTGCGGGCCATTACTTCGTCCATTCCATCACGGGTGATTCCGTGCAACTCCAGAAAATCCATGCGCCGCTTATCGGCCGCGCGTGCGTCCAGCTCCGCAACCTGCTTCCGTAGCCGCGTGATTTCCTCGACGGCCTGCGTGACAATCGCGTGTAGCCTGTCTGCTATGTCGCTCACTTTCTCTCCTCGACCGTTTGCTTTATCCCCGCGCTCACCCATTCGCGCTCGACCTCAGCCCTGTGCGCCGAGCACGCCCATTGGTCGCATGCCCGCTAAATGGACCCTCCGTAGCGGCGCGCGCGTTTTGATGGCGGTGCCGGCGATTGTTTCGACTGCGGAATGTGCGCGCGACTGGCTCATGTTGCCGAGAGGTGCTGGATAGTCATCGGCCAACCGTCCCCATGTGCATCAGCCCCGGTCGGCGCAGTTCGAGCGCCGTTTCCACATCCACGATGATCGATTTGTCGCGCACGCAGCCTGCCGTGCAGCTGAGCACGATCCAGCCCATCAGCTGCGCGCGCCGCGCCTTCTGCGCATCACGCGTGTAGCCCACCGGCCGCACGTGCGCGCCGCGGGAGTGCAAGCCCCCCTGCACCTCGACCGCGACGCGCTCCGCAACCCATGCGAAATCGAGCTCGAACTTCCGCTTTGGGTCGAACCTGTAATTTCGCTCGAACCCGCCGAGACGTGCCTGCATCAGGTCCACCACCAGCGCGCCCTCGATGTCCGGCGCCTCGCTCGATCGCGCGCGCTTGGCCGACAGCGCGGCACCCGCGTTCGGCTTAGGAGCAACTGTAGCAAACACTGGTTCCCTCAGCTCGCTCTGCTGGTGCTTGGCCCGCAGCTCGTACTGCTGGCGCCACGCGGCGAGTTCTTCCTCTGTCCAGCGCACGATTCCCACTCAGCCCTCGTGCGGCGCTGGCAGGGCGAAGTGGGCGACCACGCGCGCGCCGTGGTATATGAGCGCGGCATCAGCGCCGTGCCAGAACGCGATCCGATCGCCGTTGAGGTTGCACGGCGCCTGCGTGCGTAGCCCGTTCGCGAGCAGCAAGGTGACCATGTAATTCCCGGTCTGCACCGGCTTGCCCGCGATCCAGTCCGGTACAAGCTGCTTGTTGTGGCGAGGCCCGGTCATCGCGCCATCTCCAGCAGGCCAAGCAGCTCCGCATTCTCGTCGAAGTCGAGCATCAGCCCGGGGTTCTTGCCATCAGGGACGGCAGCCCAATGTGCGTAATCAGCCGTCCTGCCGTCCGGCGACAAAACAAAATAAACGTAATCGAAATCGCCGTAGCCATTGAAAGCGATAACCTCCCATCCACCTATGCGAAATTCGCAATCACCCATAAGCGTATGCGCCTCGCCCCAAGGACATTCGGGGTCGGCCAGCGTGACAGTAACCTCGCCCCGTATCGCGCGGCGCAATAGTTCGGCGACCTCGGCGGCTGGTACAGAGTGCGTGCTCATGCCAGCTCCTTGTGACCGATCGAGCGCAGGTATTCAGCGGGTAGCGACTTCCAGTCAAAGCTGTCGCGGAATTCGCCGCACACGAACGCGCGTGGGGTGAGCGCCAGTCCGGCGCCGACGCTCATGGATACCGCGGTCATACCAAGCAGCGAGGTGCGCTCCACTTCTGACAAGACTGGCGATCGCGAGCACTCGCCAATTACGCCGCCGCGTAGGTGGCGCCAGTGATCGCAACCAGCGCAGCAGCGACCGTGCGCGAAGTAGAAGCGGTCGACCCGCCCAGTCATCGCGCTTTCTCCAGCATCCCGCCCACGCTCGCCGGCAGCCATCGGATGCGCTGCCAATTTGGAATGCGGCGGGTCGTGTGCATCGGTAATCGTGAGAGGACGGTTACAGAATGGGCAGTTCATGCGGCGCGCCCTGTAAACCTGTCAGACAGCAGATTAAGGACGCCGATAAACCGGGTTTCGTTCTGCTCGTGCTGCGGCTGGCGGTTTTCGTGCTCAGCAACGCCTGACGCTACTACCGCCTCCGCATTAATTGCAGCCTCGACGAGCATCCCGGCGGCCTTTAGCTTCATTGGTGATGTTCTGTATTGCTCCCGCTGCAGGTCGTTAAATTCGATGCCGAATAGTTTCGCGGCATCGAAAAGAGCCTTTGCGGCCTTGGCACTCATGGCTTCCGGCAGCCCTACCGTAGCTGCGTCGCGCGCAGCCAGCCACAATTCAGCCGTGCGCACCGTGACCGCCGTTGTTTTCGGCCAGCCTTTTTTGTTTGCACCAAAATGCGCAGCGCAAACTCTCTCGCCAGATTCGTTTTTGATCGTCCCCGGCAGCGGGCATCCGTTGGCATCGCATGCGTCAATTTGCCGCAATTGCTTCTCAGTCGTGGCTGGCGCATTGCGCATAAGGTCCACAACATTCTGCGATCGCTTTCTACCGCTCACGGTGATATTCCCCCTCGACGACCTTCACGAAATTCTCTGGACCGAAAAACCAATCGAAGCGCAGCCGGAATGGCAGGCCGTTGCGGTCTCGTGGAGGGACTTTCCCCATGAGAAATCGGGAGCGGCGACACCCGGCGATCAGGTCGCGAAACCAGGCAAGGCCTTCTTCCTGGGTCTTCCATTTCTCGGCTTCGGACATCTCGCGCCACCGGCACGAGACGCGGTTGGCACGCTTCGCGGTCCACAGCGGGATCGCGAACTCGGGAAGCGCCGCGTCCCAAACGTCGGCGATGCGCTGAGCTGGGCAAGGGATGCCGGCAGACTTCGCTTTGCCGCGCTTGACCGGCATCGTTGGGCCGCCTTCTGGCTCGTTATCGGTCGGCGCAATCGCTCCTTCCGGGGTCGGAGCCGAAGGATCCGAACGAATGTCAGTGGTTTTATCACTGACATCAGTCTTTTGATCTTCTGGTGTCTGGTGTCTGGTGACTGGTGATTGGAGAGCATTGCGTTCCACATGCGATCGCATTGCGTCCGCATTGCGGTCGCTATGCGTTGGCACGTCGTCCGCAGTACGCGCACCCTTTTGCGGGCGCGACCAGCGCGCTTCGGCGCTCTTGCGTGCCTTGTCCTGCTTGTCGTGGAACCGCTCGATCTCCGCATCGCAGCGCTTCTGCCGCCAGCCCTCTGGCGTACGCTCGAAGAACTCGGTGAGCACCGCCTGCAGTGCTTCACGCTCATCAGGAGCGCGTGCGCCAATCAGCCGCGCGGCCTGGTCCTCCGGAATCGGGACCTCCCGCGAGTAGTAGATATCGATCAGGCGGTTGTATATGCCGTGTTCGAGCAGCGACAGGTGAGCGGTGTCGCGCACGTAATCGCCAATGTGTTTTTCGTAGTAGTTCACGCCGCGCCTGCAAACCCACATAGCGATGCACCCGACAAGGGTGATAGTTGCCTGAAGGCGCCGCCTAAGCGGTCGTTGGGCTCCGTGTCGGGTACATCGCTATGTGCGCTCATCTGCTGCCTTCGTTTGGGCTATCACGCCCAGAAGTTACACCTTGCTACGCTGTGAGCGTAAAGTCAAGCGGCGGTGAAGGTTTTATTTGTGCGCTGGCGCACTCACCACGGGATATCCCGCACATCCTGCGCCCGCTGCTCATCCGTGAGCGGCACCAGGTCGTCGCGCTCGGGCGCGGGCTTGCGCCCGCCGAAGCCCTTGCTTGGCTCGATGCCGTCGCGCTGGCACGCGTGGTCATTGACGATCGCCCTGGCCATTTCTTCGGACGCCAGATAAGCAATTGCGTCAGCGACGGCTTGCGCGTGGCCGACCTCCATCGCACTGAAGCGCTTGGATCGCGATTCGCCGAAACTGCCGGCAAGCTGGATTGTGATGGTCCCCATTTAGGGCACCCTCGAAACGTCGAGTTTCACGTCGAGTTTCGCGCGCAGGAGGCAGTCTTTTGCCTCCAGCAACTTACGCAGGCCCGCCGTCTTCTCGGCGGAATGCGGGAGTGCATCGTCCATCTGCCGGGCCAGTTCGGCGATGGGCTTGCAGACCTCCTGCAAATACTCCCGAAGGTGCTCGAACGCGAAGTATTTGAGGATAGGTGACGGCTGGTCGTTCATTTGCGGTTACTCCTTTGCGTGAATTTGTGCCGGGTAACGCGACAGGCCCGGCCTCCGTTTGCAATCGACTGGATACGTCCAGTCCTGCAGCGCGTTTCTGCTTTGCAACGGTCACGTGCACGGCTCTTACTCGGCCTTGGTGAAGTCGAGATAGAACTTGTCGCCGTACGCGAACTTGCCGAACAAATTCGGGTTGGCGACAGTGATGGTCAGGTGGCCAGACGGCGACCAGCGGGCGTAGCTGTTGTCTTCGTCGGAACCGTCCGGCGGGTATCCGCCGGACTTGGCCACGGCCGCAAACGACAGCGTTTCAGACGTCGTCTCGTCGGCTGCGTTCTTCGTCGGCACCACGGCCGTCACCTGCATTTTTGCGCGCATCATTTTGATGTTGCTCCTGGTGGTAGTACTGCGGGGCTCGCGGACGGCCGCGGTTAGCACGGCCTTGGCTTCGTCGAGCGTCATCTCAAGTCCATCGAATAAAAAACGCCGCAGACCTCGCGGCTAAGCCCCTTGCGGACCGCCCTCCAACAGGTCCGCGCGGAGTGACGTGTGGGTGCAGCGGGCCGGGCGTTACTCCGGCTACCGGGTTTTCGCACTCCGCCCTCAGGCGTCATGCCGGGCCTCGCGCGCGGGTCTACGTTCCCCGCCTCCGCTGCATTGTTTGGCGGTGAGCACTCAAGCCGCCCTTTGCTCGGCCGGGGCGTCGTCTTTGGCAAAACCGTACCGTTCTGGGTACAGCAACTCCAGTTCGGACATGCCCAACTTAGCCGCGAGCTTGGCCGCCACTTCAGTGCTTGGCGTGACCTCGCCGCTTTCGTATTTCGAGATAGATGCCTGCGTTGTATCCAGCAGGACGGCCGCCTGAGCCTGATTCAGGTTTAAGCGTTTGCGAGCTACTTTGAGTGGGTGGTCCATAGGGCAAACATCATGCACCTAATGAATAATTCATGTCAAGCATATGTCTCCGAAATTCTTCCGACGCTGTTGCTGCGAAGTCAGCATCGCTGCATGGAAACCACGATTGACGGCCGGCTCAAACGACTAGGCAGAGCAATAGCTCGCCGCCGCCTAGCCGCAAAATTGACGCAGACACAACTGGGGTCGGAAGTGCTCAAGCGCACCGGCGACCTTCTGCGGCGTGGTCGTGAGTAAGGCTGAAGAGAGGTACTGAACTCGTCACTTCTCGAACTAGTTAACTAATTCTGAACATAGCTTCAGGAGGCTTTGCGCGCTGCAAGATATGCACTTGCTGAATATTCATAGCTAGCATATCGTTCTCCCCACACACCGCCGCTCACGGCAGGGGAGAACAGCATGCAGTTCGTACCAATGGCCCTCACCCCCGACGAAACCAACGCCCTCCGACATGCCGTAGGCGCGGATGAATGGATTCCAGGCACGCGCTCGCACTTCGCGGCCGACGCCTACCTGCTGCCGATCGCCGAAGCCCTTGAGTCTGCTGGCATGTTCACGCGGCACGGGGCGGCCAACGGATGCACGATGTTTCACGCGACCGAGCTCGGTTGCGTCACGGCCGGACTGAGCGAGGGCGAGACATTGCGGGCCTTGCGGACGCGGCCGGACCAGAAGGCGGCCGATGCGCTGGCGAGGCGGATTTGTTGGCGCGAGGACGATTTCGCCACCCGCTCCGTCCGCCCGATGGGCTGCGCCGAGGGCGTGCAGCCATGAGCCCAGAGCTGCAAAGCCTCCTGCAAGAGCTGTTCACCACAGTGCCCACCATAGAACACGCCAACCTCGTCGGCTCCAGAGTCACGTGTGATCCACCACCGACGGACACCGACCTCGACGTGCTTGTCTTCATCAGTGGGTTGTACAACGACACCACCCAAAGCCTGTTCGAGCACGGCTGGACATGCTCCATCGGCGACCTATACAGCCCAGGCAAGACCGGGGAGCCGATGCAGGACTTTGTGGCTTGGCGACGAGGTGAGGTGAACCTACTCGTCACCCGTTGCAAAAAGTACCATGAAAAGTTTCTGCTCGCCACGAACGTGTCTAAGTCGCTGAACCTGATGGACAAGAGGCACAGGATCACGTTATTCGAGGCGATCGTATGCAACCGGCTAACCCAGCCATGAGCCTTGACCATGACTCATGGCGCGCCGGCCAGATCGCTCGTCATCTCGACGAGCAGGAGCAGGACGAGGCGTTTGCCGAAGCCTGCGAAGCCGAGCAGGAAAGCGCGGAGGCCGAGATCCGCGCGGATGCGGATCGCTGCCTCGAACTGTTATTTGATGCCAATTGGACGGCCTGCATGGTCGCCCCTTTGCTGGCCGGCGATCACGCCGCATTCGGCCGTGCGTGCTTTGAGCGCCTCGACAAGGCGATCGAAGACGCTGCCAAGGCGGAAGCGCCCGGTCGGGTGCGGGATCGTCCACGCGGCTACGAGGACTGACCATGAGCACTACAGGAACCGACATGAATCAGCATTGGCTCAAAATCCTCCAGCACTCGCTGGGACTAAACAAGCACGGGATCGGACGCCGATACCGCAACCACTATTGCGCCGGCCCCGGCCACCACTCGTACGACGAGTGCGTCGCACTGGCCGCATTAGGGCTGATGGTCGATCACGGCAATAAAAGCCCGCTGTTCGGCGGCGCCCACTGCTTCACCGTCACCGCGGCGGGCGACGATTACATTCGTGAGCACAGCCCGGCTGAGCCGGCACGCACGCGCTCACAGGAACGATACCGGCAGTACCTTGCCACCGGCGACGGCATGTCGTTCATCTTATGGCTGCGGAGCAGATGAGCTACGCCCTCGCCATTCTCGCCGTCCTAGCCATCGCGGCCCTTGTCGGGCTGTTGTCCTGAGTCTTGACGCTGAATATTTCAACGGAGGATCTGAATCGTGAGCATCCTAAGCTTCTTCAAGCGCACCCCGAAGCCCGCGCGCCCGCATATCGCCGAAGTGATTCCGCTGGCGAAACTGCCGCGCGTCCACTTTCTGAATGCGGTCGATCGCGCCATCCGCGCCAACAATCTGGATGCCGACCGCACTGCAATCGCGACCCGGGCCGCCGCTGACCTGTGGGCGCGCCATGCAGTCCGCGCGCGGGGTTACGAGAGCGCGCGGCTCGTCGAGCAGATCGCGGTTGACTACTGCGCCGATCTCGCGCGGTTCCAGCTCGACCAGCGCGTGGTCGGCTGGTCAAGCTGGCGCCCGCGCCCGTGGCATCGGAATGATGGCCCGGATGCAGCGGCATGAGCGCCATGCCGCAAGAAACACTCACTGCGCTGCAGGCCAGCATCGCGCGCTGGCAGGCGAACGCGGTGGCAAAAACGCCGTACGACGTGCGCCTTGGCATTGAGGCCTGCCCGCTGTGCGCGCTGTTTTTTGATGGTGCATGCAAAGACTGCCCGGTGATGGCAAAAACAGGGCGGAGGGGCTGCGCTGGCTCACCGTATGGGGCCGCAGAGATGGCCTTATACATGTGGCGTAGCGCGCCGCACAACCACGAGAGACGAGGCGCATTCCGCGCAGCAGCCCGTGCCGAGGTCGAGTTCCTTGAGTCTCTATTACCGGAGATGCAGCTTCGCGACATGAGCGCGGACTATGCAGCGGCGAGCGAGTCGCTGCGGTGATCGACATCCGCGACCTACCCACCGACGGCGTTGTGCGCGAGCCTGGGCTCTATCGGATGAGCGCGGAGCAGTACCACGCCGATCCGTGCCCGACCCCATCGCTCAGCTCGTCCTGCATCCGTACCCTGCTCGAACGCTCGCCCCTGCATGCGTGGTGTGCGCACCCGAAGTTGGGCGCCATGCCTGCCGAGGGCGAGCCCGCAGAGGATGACGAGGGTTCCCCGGCAATGACCTTGGGGACGGTTGTGCACGCCTTGCTGCTCGGCGCTGGCAAACGCTGGTGCACGATTGAGCACGACTCGTTCAGAACCAAGGTCGCGAAGCTGGACCGCGATCTGGCGATCAGTCGTGGCGAAGTTCCAATCCTGCGCCATCGGTTTGACAAGGCGCTGGCGATCGCGAACGGTGGGCGCAAGTCGATCAGCCGACTGGACGGCGGCGTTCACGTCCTGGCGAACTCCCTGCCCGAGATCGTGGCGATCTGGCGCGAGGAAGTGCAGCTCGACATCGGTGAGCCGCAAGTGGTCTGGTGCCGCTCGATGATGGACTGGTGCCCGACCGAGCCCGATGGCGCGTGGTGGACTGTCGGCGATCTCAAGACAACGGCCGAGATCCTGCGCCCCGATGCGCTGGCACGGAAGATCGTCAGCGACGGATACGACGTCCAAAGCGCCTGGTACACGCGCGGATTCGAGCGCCTGCACCCGTTCGCCGAGGGTCGCACCGTTTTCCGGTTTCTTTTCGTCGAGACCGCCTCGCCCTATCTGGCCGTGGCTGCCAGTTGCGGCGGGTTGATGGAGTCGTCTGGCGAGCAGAAAGTTCTGGCGGGCCTGGGCATCTGGGCGCGCTGTCTGGCCGATGCGCACTGGCCCGGCTACCCGACCGAGGTGATGCGGCTGGAGCCGCCCACTTATCTCGAAAACGCATGGCGCGAGCGTGAATCGAGCGATCCATTGGTATTGCGCGCCCTCCATCCATCGAGTGAGGCGGCGTGAATTTGGCCTGGCTAGGCGCGGCTCGGCACGGCGTGGCGTGGCAAGGCAAGGCGAGGGCTGAAAACAGCGGCCTGCTCATTGGTGACAGTGGGCAGTCCGGTGCAAACAGCACCGACGTGGCAAGGCATGGCGTAGCAGGGCATGGCGGGGCACGGCAAGGCGGGGCGCGGCGCGGCCCGGCACGGCAAGGGCCGAAAACGGCAAATCAATCTAGGAGAAGAAAATGGCAAAGAACAGCACGCGGCAAGTCGTAATGCTCCGCCTTACGGGGACAAGGCCGCTGATGATGCAGGCCGACCGCTTAGCGAACCCGCTCGACCCGGAAACGATCAAGCACAAAGCGGTCGCCGGGAAGAGGAAGAAGACAGAGGAAGACTATCGCTGGCTCCTTGAATCCGAGTGGCGGCTCAGCATGTACCACGACGGTGCGGCCCCGTATGTGCCCGCGGTGAACATCGAGGGCGCGCTTCGTGATGGCGGGCGTAAGCACAAGCTGGGGAAAGCGATACAGGAAGGTGTGAGCGTCACTGCCGACCGCCTGCCCCTGAAATACGAAGGGCCGCGCGATCTAAATGCACTCTTTGGCGATGGCCGCTCGCCGTTTGTAGATGTGCGCAGTGTCGTGATCCAGCAGCGTCGGTGCATGCGCGCTCGCCCGCTTTTTCTGCGCTGGTCATGCGACGCGGAAATTGAGTTTCAGGACGACATCATCAGCCTCGGCGACTTGCTCATGGTCGCCAACAGCGCTGGCGAGCGATGCGGCATTGGCACCTATCGGCCGAAGTTCGGGCGCTTCGAGGTCGAGGCGCTATGAGCGGCGAAGTGACCCTTTTGCCAGCATGGCGCGAAGCGGCCAAGCGCCTTGCTGATGCCAAGATTTCTCACGGAGACGCAATCTCCCACGAGCAATTACGGGCATGGCTCGAAATGCCGCAGCCGTCCGGGTCAGTGACATTTGAGGTCGTCCAACAGTGGCAACTGGCAATGCTCTCGCAAGTTGACGCTCTCCGCGACTACCTGCTTGAAGAGCGGCGAATGCTGCTGGTGCCGGAAATTGGGCGCGGATATCGCATCGCGCAGCCATCTGAGCAGACCGACATTGCCACGAAGGACGGCGTCAAGAAGGCGCGCAGGGCCATAGCTCAGATGCAGCGCCAGCTTCTCTATGTCGACACTGGCCAGCTTACCGACGAGCAGCGCAAACAGAATGTCGATGCGCAGGCGCGCGCGGGCGCGCTCAGAGTTGCGCTTGGCAGAAACCGCGTCGCTCAGATCGCTGAACCAAAACCCAAGCGGATCAAAAAGGACTCCGAATGACAACCGAAACTACGCAGACCGCGCTCACCGTCACGCAGCGCGCATCCCTGGCGCTGGGCGTGGCCAACCACGAAAAGGCGCTGGTGGCGCTGGCCGGCAAGCATCAGACCATCGTCGCGATCACCAACGTGGATGGCTACAAGCAGTGCCACGCCGCGCGCATGGAATGCAAAGGTGCACGCATCCAAATCGAGCGGCTGGCAAAGGATGCCCGCGAGGATGCGACGGCATTCTCCAAAGCGGTGATCGCCGAAGAAAAGCGACTCGTTGGGATTATTCAGCCGGAAGAGGATCGGCTGAATGCGTTGCAAGCCGAGTGGGATGCCAAGGTCGAGCGTGAGAGACAGGCCAAGCAAGAGGCCGAGCGCCTGCGTGTCGATGCCCTGCGCGAACGCATGGACGAGATCAGGGCGCGTCCACATGAGTCGCTGGGCAAGTCGGCAATCGAACTGGAGGCCGCGATAGTTGATCTAGTCGCGCTGGAGATCGGGCCGGAATTTGCCGAGTTCGAGATTCAGGCCGGCGTGGCCAAGACCGAGGCGCTGACCAAGTTGCGGAGCATGCAGGCGAACGCGCTGGCACGCGAGGAACAAGCCGAGCGGGAGCGTGCTGCACAGGAGGCTGAGGCTCGGAAGTTGGCCGATGAGCGCGAGCGCCTGACCAGTGCGCGCGCCGAGCTCGAAGCCGAGCAGGCCAAGGCGCGCGCCGCACAGGTTTCGGCAGCGGCCAAGGAAGCGGCCGAGCGCGATGCCCGCGAGGTCGATCAACGTCGGGCGGATGCTGAGCGCGCCGCCAAGCAAGAGGCCGATCGACTGGCCGAGGAAACGGCACGCAAGGAACGGATGGCCAAGGAATTGGCCGACAAACAGCAGCGTGAGCGGGTTGAGGCCGAGCAAGCCGAAATCGCACGGAAGGCGCTGGCGGAAGAACACGCGCGCATTGCCGAGCAACGCGCGGCCCTGATCCGTCAGCAGGCCGAGGCGAATCGCGTTGCACTTGCACGCGAGATCGAATCCGCGACGCTGATCGAGGCGGCGAGCGAGGCATACGCGCTGCTGCGGACCACGCATGCCGAGCACATCGCCACGCTGAAGCTGGGGGCTGCGCTGGATCGTGAGCGGTCGTGTGCGTCGGATGTGCCGCCGGAAGTCGCGGCCCGGCGCGCGCCGCGCATTAAGGCAGCGGCATGAGCGCCCGCACGTTCACCGCAACAGACGCCGTGCGCCAGCAAGTCCCTGTGCTTGTCGGCCTCATGGGCGCCAGCGGATCTGGCAAGACGTACAGCGCGCTGCGGTTGGCGACCGGCATCCAGCGCGTGACCGGGGGCGATATCTTCTTTATCGACACCGAGAGCAAGCGGGCGCTCCACTACGCCGACCAGTTTAAGTTTAAGCACATCGAGTTCCCGGCGCCATTTGGGCCGATGGACTACCTGGCCTCGATCGAGTTTGCCCAGAAGTCAGGAGCCAAGGTAATCGTGGTTGACTCGATGAGCCATGAGCACGAGGGTCCTGGTGGCGTGCTGGATATGCACGATCAGGAATTGGCCAGACTAGGAGGGCGCGCGTCCGACTCGTTCCGCGCATGGGCAGGACCGAAGGCCGAGCGGCGCCGGATGGTGAACAGCATCATGCAGATCAATTGCTCGTTCGTCTTCTGTTTTCGTGCCAAGGAAAAGACCAGGCCGGGCAAGGGGGCGGGTGGGAAGAACGAGCTTGTCGAGCAGGGATACATGCCCATCGCTGGCGAGGAATTTGTTTTTGAGATGACGATGAACGCGCTGCTGCTGCCGGGCTCGTCTGGCGTTCCGGTTTGGCAATCAGACTACCCCGGCGAGCGGGCAATGATGAAGCTCCCGCGCCAGTTTGAAAGCGTGTTTGCCAAACCGCGACCGCTCGACGAAGACATCGGCCAGTCCCTAGCCGAGTGGGCGCGCGGTAAGCCTGTAGCGATCGAGCCGACCCCCGAGGAAATCGAGCGGTTGACCAGGCTGGAGGCTGCTGGCGCTGACGCAGCCGACATGGGCGCCGATTCTCTGCAGGCCTTCTGGAAGTCGCTGAGCAAGACCGATCAGGCGCACTTCGCCGCCGTCAAGGACAGCAAGTGGAAGCCGCGGGCTGCGCTGCTCGGGGCGGCTGTCTAATGCCGCGCTCAAAAACATCCCCGTGGGGCGAGCGCCCCTTTGTCCCGTCGCTCAACGCGGTGCAGCGATGGGACTGGAAATCAGCCAAGGCGCGCGAGGCTGCGCGAATCAAGGCGCAGGACGATGCGAAGACTGCAACCAAAACCCCACAACCCAAGGAATTGACGTGAACCAAGACACCACAAAAGTTCAGCCAGAGAGGAATTTATGATTGACGTCATCCCGTTCACCGCCCCCGACGATGCCAGGGCATACCTGCGCGCGCAGTTTGCGCACGCCGGCGACTTGATCGCGTGCAACGGCCACGTTTTGATCGTCGCGCACGGGCGCGGCAGCGAGGCGCTAGAGCGCGAGGACATTGGGCCGAATTTCCTCGCGGCGATCCAAGACGCGCGCGCGGATACAAGCGCCAAGGTTTCCGTGGCCGGTGTGACGTGGGACGCGACCGTGAAGTGCAGCGATTGCAACGGCGACCCGCCGGGGACGTTGACCGACTGCAACGAGTGCTACGGCTATGGGTGCTTCGAGCACGGCTCGCACGAGTACCTCTGCAAAGAGTGCGGCGGCGGCGGGCGCGTTAAACAAGGCAATTGCGCATCGTGCGCCGGTAGCGGCGTTGACTCGCGGAGCCCGTCGCTGATCGGCACGCAGTACGAATCAGCCGCCGCCCGCTACATCAAAATGCTGCAAGTGCTGCCTGACTGCGAGATCAGCGCTAGGCCGGCAAATGGCGTGTTTTACTTCACATTTACCGGCGGCGTTGGCGCGCTGATGGCGCTGCGCCGTGGCGCGTATGTGCCGACCGAGGACCGCACCAATGGCTGAGCAACTTAAAGGCACGATTAAAGGCGTGCTAGACGCGATCGTGGCGCAAGAAGAACACGAAAACTTGAGTATGTCGCAAGCGGACCTTGAACAGCGGTGGCACTTCGAGTGGGACATCACCGCTTCACTGGGGTGGAATGCCTACAAGTTCCACAAAATGCTTAATTTGTACGGCTCATCCTGCCGGCGGTGGGAAGAGACTCACAACGGCTCGTGCTGTGTTGTTGAGCGTGTACGCGACACCTATCTCATGCCGAAGATTGACGCATTTCTCGAGCGCACCAAGGATTGGCTGGCCGACACCGACACCAACGCCCCGTGGCTCACCGCCGCGCACGCCCTGTGCTCGGACTACGGCATCCCGCATGGGCATATTTCCGCGCGGCTTGATGGGCACATTCCCGGGCGGCTCGGTGGCCTGCGTGGGCGGCTGGCCGAGGCGGAAGCGCGCAATTTGATCGCCGCACGAGATGCCTTGGCGCGTTCCGAATTTGTCGCAATTGACAAACAGTTAAAAAAAATTGCAGCCGAGCGCGTTTACAATGTAATGCGCCGAGCGGACGCGCTGGCGGCCGAACTTGAGCGCGTGAAGGTGGATCGCGACGCAGAGCGCGCCCGCGCCGAAGAGGCCGAAGCCGAACTGGACGCCATCGAGCAGTGGCTCGGGGTGTCCGAACAACCGCTCATCCCCAAGCCGGCGGCGGGGGGTGGGGCATGAGCCGGCACGGACTGAGCGATGACGAGGGCGACGATAACTGGGCCGCCATCTGTAGCGCGGGCGCCTTCAAGCGCGCGACGTACGGCAAGCGCGGGCAGGCGTTCCTCCGAGAACTTGCCGCTGCGCTTGACGCGATGCCGCAAAAAGAGCTGATTGAGGCGGCGCTAATCGAGAACGGCGAATGCTGCGGCCTCGGTGCCGTCGCGCTCGCTCGGGGCACTGATGTCAGCGGAGTGTGTCCCGACGACTATGCAGCGATCGCGCGGCTGCTCGGGATATCGGAGTCGCTGACCCGCAACATCGAATACGCAAACGACGAGAGCGATTGGGACTACCGCCAGACCGAGCAGCAGAACAAAGAGCGCCGCTGGCAGACCGTTCGCGATTGGGCGCAGTCGCATATTGAGCCGGTGGCGGGAGACGGCAATGGCTGACTACGCTTTCGATGATGACGGGACGTCGCTCCGAGTGATTCTGATCGGCGCCGGCGGCCGGGAGTCAGCGACCTGGGTCGACGAGTCGACGGCATCTGGCAGGATCATCGTCGCCGTTTTTCGCCTGATGATCGACCGTGTTTTTGCGCTGGAGCGGGCGGCTGAGCGGGCGGGAGGGATCGGGGGCGTGACGGACGAATCCAAACTAGCCGACGCGCTGGCGGCCGCGCACGAGGCTCGCCTACGCCTGCGCCTGCCACGCGACGCCCAAACCGATGCGTTGTGCGCGGCGGTCGGCGTCGTCGCCGGAATATTCCGCGTGACCGACGCGTACCTCACCGCCGCAGCGGATGACGAACGGTAGTTGCACCGTTAGTTGCGTGCGCGTATAGTTCATACATCGGCGGCGCAACGACCGCCAGGCAGGAGAACGAGATGAATGCGGCCTACAAATTGATTAGCGTGAAAGGAACGCGCCTGTTCACCGGCTCCCTGGTGGGCGCCATTTTGACCGCCCACGCGATGATGGAAGAGCTTCAGCCGGCGTTCGGCGTAAGCATCGAAGACGAGTCTGGTGAGACAGTCGCCGAGATAGCCTGACCTCTGACGGACCCCTGGGGGAGCCGCCAAGCGCTCCCCACCCCACCCCACCCCACCTGCGGAGAGAACGAGATGAGCAACCAAGTTCGAGCAACCATCAGCGACCACACCAGCCCATCCGGCGAGCGCGTGGGGTTGATCCTCCATCACGAGCCAGCCGGACACATCTGGCGCACTGAGTCTGGCGAGGACTGCCAGCTGGGATACTGGGAAACCGAGGAAGAAGCCGCCACCGCGGCGGAAAGCGCCTGGCGCGGCGACATCATCTGGGACTGACCCAGCCCGAGCCGCTTCTCACGAGGCGGCTCTGACGGGGCCAGATGGCCAAATGAGGGGAACGAGATGAAAGTCACAACTCGCAACTTCCAAGTCCTCGTCCTTGACGAGGACGGCATTGATATCACGTCGGAGCTGCGCGGCCGCGGCCTTCTATTGGCCGATGATTGCGCTATCCGCCATCGGCGCGGAGGCGCGGAGCGCGAGGCGCGACAGCTCGCTATCAGACTGCGCTGTGATTACCAGCACAATGCAGATGGCGAGTCATAAGCGATGAGTAAGCCAGGCAAGGGGGCGGCTCCCGCGCGAGTCGACCCGACCGGAGCCGCGCGCAACAAGCGGCTCCGCGACAAGCTCGCCGAATCCGGCGGCCGCGCGATCACTGTGCGACTGAGCGCGGAGGCTGCGATCGCGCTCGACAAGCTGGCAGTCGGGACGAGCAAGAACGCGGCGCTGTGCGCGGCGCTCATTGCGGCGGCGAAAGGCGCCGGTTGAGGCGCCTCAATACCCCAACACAACCAGGGAACGCTCCGCCGTCAGCACGCCGACGCTGACTAGATAGCCGACGCCCTGCAGTGCTGCGTCCGAGCCGAGCCGCACGTGGCTGACCGCCCTCAGGCTCGCGAGAACCGCCTCGGCAATCGGATCCGTCAGCGCCCGCGTTTGCGCGGCGCCAAACTCGGTGGGCGTGAATCGCAGAACGAACTCAGCCACACCGATTTTATCGACGCCTGTAGAGTCCGCCCAAGACTCGCCTAGTGTCTCCAGCGCCTCCTGAACGAAATTGCTGGCTGTCTCATAATTGCCCCCGCGCTGCATCGCCGCGTTCCACATCGCGTTAGCGGCAGCGATATGCCGGGGTTTTGTTAGTGTAGCTGTAATCATTATATGCCGCCTCCAATTAAGCGATCTTCAAGGTTCCGCTATCGTTCCATAATGCGCCGGCAGGCAGCCCAGCGGAGGCGGTTGGCAAAGTGCCCATGATAATGTTCCCTTTACCTCCTCCGCCTGTAACGCCACCATCGAGCGTTACATCCCCGCCAATTCCCGCAGGGTCGGCTGCACCGGACCCACCGGCAATTACCACCGATCCGCCGGTTACGTTGGTGGTGTTGTTCACATGCACTGCGGCGCCTCTCAGGTGCAGGCTGCCGGGTAAACGATCCACAATACCATCCGAGTCTTTGGGCTGGATTAGCAGATGCACCCCAAGGCCAGTGTATAGCCACGTGCTAGTTAGCCCGCTTACCGTAGCGGTAGCTACGCTTAGATGCGACTCGCCGCTGCCGGAGTTGCCGCTGATCCTAACCAGCGGCGCGCGTAGCTCAATGGCAAGGTTGCTAGTCCATAGTCCCGAATCAATGTATCGGGTTGCCGGTTCGGCAGAAAACTCATAACGCCCTAGCGATGCGTAGCCCACGCCCGACACATTGCGCACAGATACGAGCACCGCGCCCGTGCTCGATCGCCACTCCTGGATGTTCGCCGTCTGATTCAGCGCCGCTTGCGCGATGAGCGTGATCTCAGTGGCTCGACTGCTCGCCACGTGCACGGCGGCTGACGGCACTAGCACCGGCCCGACGCTCAGCAGTCCTACAAGTTGCCGGAATTTCTTATTCAGCGCGGCGAACATTAGTATTGTCCACCGGCAGCGGTAACGTGCAGCCCTGCGGCTACGGTTGTGCCGATTGTCACGTTTAACTTAAATCCAGCCGGAAGGCTCAAGTCGAGCGACAGGAGATTATCCAGCAGGGCCGCGACTTCGCTGTTGGTTGTCGCCGCGATGGTCATGTCGACGAGCAGCGTGTTATTTGCCGCCGTCGTATTCGTCAGCCCGTTGTTGACGAATACGCGCAATACCGTCGCGACGTTTGTACCTGCCGCGCGGATTTTGAGGTAGTCGACGCGCCCGCCGTTTGTCGCGTCGGCGGTGAATACGGTTACGACCGTCCCCGTTCCGTCCTTCGCTGTGTTGGCCGTCGCGATCGTGCCCCATGAAACAGCGGGCGTCAGCGGGAAAATTGGTGCGGTATTGGCTGGCATGTTAGAGACCTCCGAATTGGGCGACAGAATAGAGTTTCGGGATCGGGCCGGATGTGCCGCCACCCGCTGGCGTCGCGTAGGTCTGATCGCCGCGTAGGAACGTGGTCGCGTCAGCCGTACCGCTGCCCAGCCGCGCGGTTGCCATCGTGCCTGACGTGATTTCGCCGGCTGCGTGGTTGTGGGCAAGCGGGGTGCGGGCGTCGGTGCCTTGCGCGGCGGTGGCGTATGCAGTGCTCGCGGTTGTCGCGGCAGTGCCTAGCCCCAGCGTCGCGCGTTGTGCAGTGGCGTCGGCGTCGTCAAGCAGCGCCTTGCCCGCGGCGGTCAGGTCGAACGTGGCCGCGGCCCCTGCGCCTGTGAATTGAATGCCCTTGTCAGCCGCCGATGTCAGGCCGGCAATGGCTGCAAGCTCGGCGTCGTACGCCTGCACGTCGGTGCCAATTACCAGCCCAATCGTGGTTCTTGCCGCCGCAGCGCTGGCATCGTCTACGAGCGTTGCGCCGAACGCAGAGATGCCGTGGACGGTTGTCAGAGCGGCATGGGTAGCGACCGATCCGGCCGCCTCAAACGCGCCGGATGCCTGCGTTGCGGCAGTCCCGAGCCCCAGCGTCGTGCGCTGAGCCGATGCGTCGGCGTCGTCGATGAGCGCTGCGCCTGCGGCAGTGATGCCGTGAACGCCAGACGTGAGCGCGGAATGCGCCGAGTCGGCAGCGGTCGCGAATGCACGATCGCCGTGTGGGTCAGCCGCGCCCGCGTGCGTGCCTACCGCCGCCGTGGCAAAGGCGCGGTCGCCGTGCGGATCTGCGGTGCTCGTGAGATGGGCCGCGACCTCCGTGGCGGTGACGGCGCCTTGCTTTATCAGCTTGCCGGTGATGCCGTCGAATGCCGCGATGCGGTCATCGGTGGCGCTGGCAGGCCCGACGACATCGCCTGAGCCGCCACCGCCACCCGTGCCGGCGCCAATGTTCGTCCGCGCCACCAGCTTCTGCGCGTCCGTCAGTACCTGCGGATCGTAGCGCACGAGCCCGGCGAGGCGGTCTTCTTCCACCGCCTCCGTGTCACGGGTCACGTCTCTGGTAATTGTGAAACTGCCCCACCATTCTCGCCGTACGTCTGTTGGCGACGTCGAGCTCTCTACGTCGAACACCCATGTTTCTGTCGGGTTCCCAACGGGGAGTAGCGCCATCACATCCGACCCAACAGCCAGGGAGGCGCTGGAAGGGCCGGTGACAGTCAGGCGCCCGTCAGTGGTGGACGCCGCGAGTTTCACCGTGATATCGCTGGTCTCGGATCGAGCGTGCATCAAAAGCGCTCGCCCCGTAAGCACGCCAACGGAGCCCGTAAGCGCAATTAAGAGCGCCGCCCCCTGCTGTGCAATAATGTTTTGCTGGCCCATTAACGCGCCTCCAAAATCTGCGAGCGGTACTGAAAAACCTGTTGTTTCGTTGACGCGGTATCGAGCAAGTGCAGCTTGTGCTCGCCGACCGACCCGCCAAGATTCACGGGGCCATACCGAAGAGACTGAAGGTATCCGTAGATCGCACGCTGATAGCTGCGCGTTCGGTTTGGATTGTCCGCCGGCATGTAGATTAGCGGCTTTGTGCGGCCACTGTGGGCGAGCATTCGGTCTAGATAATCGAGACGCCCGCCATCGACTGACACCTCGTCATTCCACATCGTAAGACCGATGTTCTGCGCTCGCCGGATGGCTCGCTCAATACTTTGCACTTGCCCGCCGTTGGTTACCTCGACTATCGAAGGATCGTCGTAGCCCATTGAGTCCGGCTCGTAGATTTGCCCGTGTCGCGTCGTGAAGGCTCGCGAAATCCAGACTTTACCGATCTCGAACAAATGCCCGTTCGGCAATCCCTGGATCAAAAATCTAACCTTGGTCGCCGCGTAGGTCGATACGCCAGACGAGTAGAAATCATGGCGGAAATTGCGCCGAATCCACTGCTGCGTCGCGAGGTCACCACAGTCTTGCCAAACTTCGTAGAAACCGGTCAATCCCGGAGTTGTGCTGCCGAGCACCGGAACATCATTGTCGTACAGCATCGTCGCGCCGTTAAAGATCTGGCACGAAAACGTTGGGTTAACGGTCGCGGTTACGCGTAGGGACATCCCGAGCAACCCGGTCATGCCGACAAGATAAGGCGATGCCGCGGCCAGCGTGATATCGATAATCCCGGTGCTTGTGCTGCCGGTGCTGGTAAACGTTAGCCAGCAACTTTCGGACAGGTCGTTTGTCAACAGATTTTGCAAACTGGAACCCGACTGGACGGTCAGTCCGCCGCCGCTGGATCCGGACAGCGCAATCGAGACCGTCGCGCAATTGGGCTCGGTGGTGAGGTCGTGGTATCCGAAAGACGACATATCAGCCCCAGGCTACGATGGTTGCTTTACTTGAGAGCCGGCGGCGCACTACCCCGAGCACACGCAGGTTGCGGCCATTTGCGAGGCTGTACCGCTGGTGTGTCAGCCGCACCGTGTGATCGACGCGAAGAGCAATCGCGTCCGCGCGCGCGAGGGTGGCGCTAAACTGATAGAAATTGCGCTTCAACGAGTAGTCGCCCGTAAGTCGGTTGGCCAGCTGCTGGCCCGCAAAAGCGCCGCGGAAGACGGTTGGAAAGCCGCTCTTTTTTCGCTCAGCTTCAGGCGTGCAGCGACCGATCATCGATGCCCCATAAGCGTGCGCATACTCGGGCGCCAGCACACTGGTTCCGGTGGTGCGCGTACGGTAATCGGCCTGCAGCAGCGCACGGTCTGATGCCGTGATACTCGCCCCGACCGGCACCAACTCGTCATCCGAATACGGATACCAGTTGCGATCTGTCGCAACGATGCTGGACAGGCCGGGCGCCGGGTCCGGCACCTGAATCAGGTCCCCGCTCAGCATGTCCTCGGTTATATCGAAATCGGCAACGCCCGTCGGTGGGCGCAAAAATCCAGTGCGCAGTTTGTCGTCGGCGTCAAAAAACCACCACCCGTTGTAGCTGCCGAGGATCTCGTCAAGCACATCGACGATCGACTCCGACCGTTCCCAAAAACCGCCAATCGATCCGGTAATGCTGGCCGCGGTGTCCGCAATCGATGTTGCGTCCAAGTCCGCAGCGGTCAACCCGGCCAGCCCGGCCAGGAACTCGATCGCATTGGCCAGAGAGTCGGTGCGCCGAATCGAATTAACGCGCACATTGTCGATTGTGATGTTGTCGGCCGCGCCGGTGGTGTAAATCCGGAAGTCTGCATTGCTTGCAAAATTGGTACGAGTTTGATTGCGCCCGGCCTCAGCCAGGGACATTACCGAGCCCGTCGAGTTGCCGACATAAAGAATACCGGCGACGTAGGTGACGACATCAATACGCACCAGGGTCTCTTGGGTCAGCGACAGCACGCCAGTCTTTTTAATCTCGCCGAACGTCGGCCCGCCGCCGGTGTGCAAACGCGCCGTGTCCGCCACTGTCTCAGTTACGGCGTCGCCCCCGGTCTCGGTAGTGGTCCATCCGTCTGGCGCGCCGGCAGTCCACGCCGTGAAGGCGCCGCCATTGACCGCGGTGACGATCTCGGCGTCGATAATGACCGACCCCTCCATGTCGCATACCACGCGCCCGGCCGGAGCTGCCACCAAATCAATGCCGAACGCGATCGGGTCAATCAGGTAGGTCCACGCCGTACCGAACGCGAGATCGACCCCCATATCGCGCACCTTGGTGATAGTCGCAAACTCAAACTCGCTGGACGCGTAAAGATACGTCCCGGACTCAAGCGCGACAATCGGGCAAGACAACGGGCTGCCGATTACCAAGGGGTATCCGTTCGGGTTCGCCGGGCGATCGAGCAATGCGCGGCGATCGCGCAGGACAATGCGGACCTCGCGCTCGCTGGTAGCGCGCGGACTCGATTCTATGTAGGCCGTGGCGGTTTTGACCATGCTGGCCCACTCGGTATTTAGATAACCCTCGTACATCTCGACCTTTGCATCGCGCCAGCCCGATGAGGTCAAAAACAAATCAAGGGCGCCATCGTGATTCGCCAGTATCAACTCGCCATAACTTATATTGGTCTTGCGATTTCCATGCACCGCCGACCCGACCGACTGCTCGACCGTTGGCTCTCCGCGCAGCCGCGGCTTAAAATAGGTGCGCACGCCGGCAATGGATGGCCGGTAGCCAGAGTTGCTGAATCTGTGAATTTCCTGCTCAAAGCTGATGGCATACCAGCCTTGTCGAAACGACGGGATGGTGTCCCATACCGTCGATACAGAATCTTTGATTCGGAACCCGGCCACGCCGTTTGACCACACGCAAGGAAACCACTCATCTCCGACGGGTAAATCGTCGAACGTCGGCAGCGTGCCAAGTTCGGGGTTTCCGCCACCGACCCAGGCGCTAGACGAGTCCGACCACAGCCATACCGAGCGCGACTCAAGGTCGATTGCCAGGCCGATCATGCAGGTGGTTGACGGGCCGGTCTGTGTCGCGGTGGTCTCGATGCCGTTCCAGCGCACCTTTTCGTCGCCGAACATGGCGCCGGACAGCAACGCGCCGCCCGGCCGCACGTCAATAGTGGAGTCAGTGGAGGCAATGCCGACAGCTCGGCCGGCATCCGTCGCCCCGTTCGCCGTGACCTCGATCTCGACGTACCATTTGCCGGCGCGCTTACCGATGTTTGTACGCACGCCGGCCCATGTGCCGGCCTGGTTGAATGTGACGACAGAATTACCGCTGCTGTATGTCGGCGCTGCCCCACCGTAGTCAGTCGTCGACCACGTGTCGGCAGCGCCCGCCTGCTCAATATTCGCGGTAATTACAACCGCGAGGGTATCAACAGCCATAGCGGCCACCGATAGCGATGTGCCGGCTAAGCAGTGACGCCGGGTCCGGGCCGCCAATCGTTCCGCCGCCAATCGCTCCGCCACCGCCGCCAATGATGCCACCGGATCCGCCGCCGCTATCGTTTACGGCATTGACCAAGCGCTCCATCAGCGCATTATTTTTCGTCAACAGGGCAACCATCTCGATCGATTTCGCGTCGCTCAGCGAATCGCTGCCAGCCCTGCCGGGGAGAACGGTCGCGATTCGCTCGGCGGACTTATCGCTCTGCGCGGACTCGCCGGCCTGTTGCTGAGCGAGGTTATTGATCGCGGTGACGATGTCGCCGAGACCCGATGAAGTTGAGGACTGGAGCCCCGCCAGGCCCGCCACGATTGGCGCCGCCACGCCTACAACGGCATCGCGGACCGCTTTGACGGCCTCGACTGTTTCACCGGTGTATTGTGAGACAGACGTGATTTCAGTAAGTATTTCGCTCAGCTCATCGGTTGGATCGATCTCGCTGAAGTACGGCGCGAACACATTCTGAACGTCCGGGCTTGCCCCTAGAATTGCAGCAACAAAAGCAGCGCGGGCCTGGGCTCGCTCTGCTGGCGTCTCCGCGGTCTCTAGGGCAGTAAGCAGCGGCCGGAAGACAGCCTGGAGCTCTGGAGGCAGTGTGTCGATCACCCCCTCTATTGCGTCATTTATCGGCGACATCGCATCTGCAATATCGCCAAGGCCCAAGCCTAGCGTCACATCAATGTCCGATAGGTCAATCCCGAGATTGTTAGCGATCAGCCCCAACTGCATTACGTTGTTAGCCGACAAGTCATCCAGGTCGATGCCAAGGTCGGTAAAGAACCGCTCTAAGTCCACGCCAAATGTTTGTGCAAGCTCAAGCAGCGGCGTTGCGGTGATCGCCGCAAGCTCGCGCAGTTGTTGCGCAAGCTGAGTAGCCAGCAACAGCCGGTCCCCGGCCGCCTGGCCCGCCGTCGTCGACGGTCCCGCGCCGGCGCCCGGATCGGTGAATCCGCCGCCGCCGCTGCTGCCGCTGCCGCCAAATCCAGGCCCGCCAATACCGCCGAGCGAGGTCCGCAGCGCGAGTATCTCGGCAGCGAGCGAGCGCGCAAACGAGGTGTCAGCGCCAAAGTTAGCGCCGCTCGCGTTGATCTGGCGAGATAATTGAAGGAACCGGTTGAGCAGTTCCGGGAACCCGTTTAGCGCCTCCTCGGCGCCGACGCCTCCGCTTCGGATCAGCGCGGCTGCGGCGTTGATCTGCTGCAACACTTCCGAGTACTGCGCCTCCGGAGACAGTCCGGAGAGATCCCCGAAAATGGACTGCGCAAGCCACTGCTCCAGCGACTCAAAGCCGGATTGCAGCGACTCAAAAAACGAATTTGCAGCGTTGCTGGCGTCTTCGTACCCGCCTCCGCCACCGAACCCGCCAGATGAAGGCAGCGCCTCAGAACCTGGAAGTGCTAGTCCAGTCGTGTACCCAAGTTGCGCCACCAAGCCACGAATGGACGCAATAAGCGCGTTGCGGACTTCGGCGATACCGTTGCGGAAGATTCTCGTGGCGAGCGTCACAGAGCGCATGGTCGCGTCGGTATCGCCCGTCGCGCGCCCCAGCTCTTCGGCGGTCGCGATGTTAGCGCGATAGCGCCGGGTGAGCGATGCGATCTGGTCTCCATAGTCGCTCAGGGCGGTGTTTTGGATCTCTTCTTCGAGGCCGCCGATAAAGCCTTGCTGGTCGGTATAAGCCCGCGCTAGCCGCTCCATCGCCTCCGTCGCGGCGCGCTCCGCCTCTTCGATCTCTCTGGCAGCTGCGGCGCCCTCGCCTGCGCGGAAATCTGCCAGTCGTGTTTCCGCGCCGAGCATATTATCGAGCGCCGCGCCGGCCTCTAGCCACTGCACAACATCCTCGGGCGAAAGGGTCGGTAGCAGATCTTCAAACTGCTGGCGAAATTGAGCGCGCGTGACCGATGTATCGAGCCCCACGTCGCCGAGTTCGGTAGTAGCGACCCCACGAGTCCGCGAGACCTCGCGCTCCATGCGTTCGGCTTGAGTGAAAAACCCGTCGAAGTAGGTTTGCCACAGACTTGCCGCGCGCTGGATACCGCCCGCAGCCTCCACAATCCCTGTAGCGAAGCGCACGACATCCGCGCGCATGCGCCCCAGGTTGATGCCCGACAGTGCCAGCGCCTCGTCGAGCAACCGAGTGGCGCCGGACACCCGCGCGTACGTATCGACCAGTGTCTCCGTGTCGCCCTGAAGCTCCTCGATCAGGTCCGTGATTTCCGTGAGCGTGCCATCGCCCAGCAGGCCAACGCCCGCGCGGATATCGACCGCCGCAGCGAGCAGGAACTGCGCGCCGTCCATGAGGGTTTCCGCGTCGCCGCGCCAGCGCTCAGCGATCGCCGAGGCCTCGCCGATCTGGCCGCCTGAATTCTTGATGGCATCATCGACGGCGCCAGTGATGTCGCGCACAAGTCCGCCGACGCCCTCACCCAGCGCGGTGCCGACTGGCGGAAGCGCCGCCTCGATCCCCGCTACCGTGGTCCCAAGAATTGAGTCGATTGTGGCGATGATGCCCTCGGCGTTGATGCGAGTGGCCGCGGCCTCCGCCGTCGCCTCCTCCCACGTGCGCCCCAGGACATCTACAAAAAACTTGGTCGCAAGAAGTTTGCCCTTCTGATCGAATGTCTGCACCGTCCGCAGTGCTGCGTCGATCATTGCGGGCGCGTCGCCCTCCAGCGCTCGCGCGGCGTCGGCCATTACCTCGCGCACGCTGTCGAACAACTGCTGGGCTGCGCGTACCGCATCGTCGCTCGCCGGCACACTGCGCGTGCGCGACTGCCTGCCACCGAACAGCGCGCGCTGGCGCGCCTCGCTGACACTCTGCGTGGCGGATGCTCCGCTCTCGCCGAGCTCAAAAGACGTGGCGCCGGACGTGGGTTTGTAGCGCGTGCCGAACAGCCGGCCGCCGCTGATTGCATTAACCAAGAATGCCGCGGCTACAGCCCAGCCGATCACAGGAATTACCGAGGCTGCGCCCGCCGCGCCCGCGCCCGCCGCCGCGCTTGACGCGCCGGTGATGACATTGATTTGCGGCAGGGCTGCGCTGGCGGCACTTGCGCCGCCGCCGCCGAACAGTCGGCCAAGCACTGACCCGATGGCCCCGATTCCACTGCCCGAC
>Ga0163150_10002238_pt1 | contig 30366 bp, 21 predicted proteins | sample OliLakLV19P2IB_FD_148628 | JGI IMG/M metagenome (GOLD analysis project Ga0163150, IMG submission 148628) | Freshwater microbial mat bacterial communities from Lake Vanda, McMurdo Dry Valleys, Antarctica - Oligotrophic Lake LV.19.P2.IB | ecosystem: Environmental > Aquatic > Freshwater > Lake >...
GCCTGAACAGTACCAGCCTGCTGCATGAACCGGGGAGCAAAACGAAATACTCCAACGCGGCCGTGTCGGTAGCTGGATTCGCAGCGGAACGGGCAAGCGGGATTCCCTTTGCACAATTGCTCGAGGCCAACGTACTCGACCCGATGGGGATGAAAAACAGCAGCTACGTGTTGGATGAAACCATCGCCCAAGATCTCGCCGTCGGCAGCATGTGGTCCTACGACGGACGCCGGTTCGCGGCACCGGGGTTTGCGCTGGGGACCCTGCCGGCCGGCAACCTGTATTCCAATGTGACCGAGCTGGCCGAATTCATGAAGGTCCTTTTCAATGACGGCCGGGCTGGTGAACGACAAATTCTCTCGCCGGAGCTTCTGGCAGGGATGTTGCAACAACAAACGCGGCCGGACGGTCAACAGCGGAGTTACGGAATTGGATTCCGCCTGGGAACACTTGACGGGCATCCGACATTTGAACATGGCGGTGCCGTCTACGGTTTTGCAACCCAGTTTCGGGGTTTGAGCGACAGGAAACTTGGTGTCATTGCGGTTGCCTCGCTGGATGTCGCCAACGGTTTTGTTTCCCATTTGACTGATCATGCACTGCGGATGATGCTGGCGGCCCAGGACCAGCCGGGCGCTGTGGTGAAACCCGAATCGACAATGTCCATCGACCTGGAAACAGCCCGCAAGATGGCTGGACTGTATTCCGGGGACGGACGGCAGATTCGGCTGTTCGAAAATACCGGTCGATTGATGATGCAGAGCGGAACGTATGACCTGGAAGTACGCAAGTTGAAGGACGGGCTGGTGATCGATGACGTCCAGTCGTATGGCCCGGAACTTCGATGGACCGGCAGTGCTCTCGAAATGAATGGCAAAACGTTTTCCCGTGTTGACGACGTCAGACCTAATGATGCTCCGGAACGGTGGCTGGGACTGATCGGTGAATACGGCTGGGACCACAACACCCTGTTTGTCTACGAGGACCAGGGAAAACTGTGGGCGTTGATTGAATGGGTCTTCCGGTATCCGTTGACCGAGGTGTCGGACAATGTTTTCGCATTTCCGGATTATGGGCTTTATCATGACGAGCAACTGGTTTTTGAACGGGACCAGAACGGCAAAGCAGCAAGTGTTGTGGCCGCCGAAGTCGGTTTTGTACGTCGTGATAACGGACTGGACAACGCGAAGACGTTCAAGATTCAGCCCCTGATGCCAGAAGAAAAGCTTCGCGAAATTGCGATGTCCGCCGAACCGCCGGGGGAAGGCCGCGATTTTTTGAAGCCGGACCTGGTCGAACTGACAGCCGTCGACTCAACAATCAAACTCGATATCCGTTATGCAACCATCAACAATTTTATGGACATGGTGTTCTATCGCGAGCCGCGGGCCTTTATGCAACGACCGGCTGCCGAGGCACTGGCCAAAGTCCAGGCCAGCCTTCGGTCGCAGGGTTATGGGTTGCTGGTCCACGACGCCTACCGGCCATGGTTCGTTACCAAAATGTTCTGGGAAGCAACGCCCGAAGCGATGAGGCATTTTGTGGCGAACCCGGCCAACGGCTCCCGTCACAATCGCGGATGTGCCGTCGATCTGACACTGATTGACCTGGAATCGGGAACTGTCATTCCGATGGTCTCGGGCTATGACGAGTTTTCCGAACGGGCGTATCCTGACTATCCGGGGGGGACCTCGCTGCAACGCTGGCACCGCCGGTTGCTACGAAACGAAATGGAGGCCGCCGGTTTCAATGTGTACGAGTTTGAATGGTGGCACTTCGATTTCCACTTGTGGAACAACTACCCCATTCTGAATCTGGAATTCGGGAAAATCGGCCGGGAATGACCAAACGGCAGCTTGACAGAATATGTGACCGGCTGAATCAAACCGGGCCCTTGCCGCATCCTGAATCACGATGCGGCCCGTTTATTCCGGATTCTCAAGATTCTGGAATTCGACGATTAACTCGTCGATGATTTTATGTTCTGCCTCTTCGGAACTCGCCGGTTTTCGACTGGTATCGGGTGAGCGATCCTGAAGTCTGGTGGCCAATACCAGTTTTTTGCCGGCATAATCCCCGTTCAACAGCAGTTCCGAACCGGTATCCAGGGCAGAATCCATCAGCTGAACAGTGCCGCCTGTCCGTTCCTGACCGGGAGGAACCGGGGAACTCTGATCGCCCCTCATCATCCAGGAAGCCTTGATTCCATCCATCGATCCGGGGGACTTTTCCGGAGACGGACTGTTCTCGAAATCCGATCCCAACTGCATAGTATAAAACTCGCCCGGCAATCCGGATCCTGCAATCATCGAATGGGTCGTCGTTGACTCAAACTGGCCATCACCATTTTCATCGATACTGTCATGAATGGCGACCAGAACCTGATCCGTGTCATACTCGTATTCACTGAACATGCGCCATTCGATCACACCGTCGGCATCATGGTCGGATTCCTGCAATAAGAAATCTACGGATCCGTTTTCCAAGTAAGCCCAGGATGTCACATCCAGCGAGTCGACAACTCCATCCCCGTCAATATCCTGGGAAGTGGTCGTCCGGATCAACCGTCCCTGAACATCGAATTCGTCATTGACGTCGTAGTTGAAACTGCGCGGATCCTGGGGAACGTCTTCGTACGACTCATCGAACAGCCCGTCACCGTCGTTGTCAATTTCGTACAGGACAAGTGTCAGGCTGCCGGTTTCGGAATAGGTGAAGCTCGTTCTTGACTGGTAATCCAGGTTGCCATCCGCACCGTGATCCCATGACTCGACAGTAACCGCTGTTTGTCCGTCCGGATTCAGAGTCCATTCGCTCCAATATCGGGAATCGACAATGCCGTCCGCGCCGTAATCGTCTTCCCGCTGATACCCGGACATGTCACCGTCCGGACTGTAGGTGTACCGGTTCGTGACCCGATAATCCGCCGACTGATTGTTGTCGGTATCAAAACTCGACGTGTGGACGGTCAACCGACCCAGTTCATCAAATACAGAATCCTCGCCAATCAGTTCCCATCCCAATTCGGGTTGTCCCAAGACGTTGGCGCTCAGCACCCGGCGGTCCTCGAGTGCTTCATAGGTCAGCGGCACCTGGCTTGCCAGAAAATTGATTCGGTGGCGGATGGCAACTTTTTGTTTTTGGAACATTGGCATTTCACTTTGGAACTACTATGAACGCTGGCAACCAGACAGAATTCTAGACAGGTCATGCAGCAAACGCTACGGATTCCGGCAAAAAAACCGCAATGCCAGCCACCCTTTTGAGGGGGAGGGACTGCGAACTTTGGCTTTCCAGAATTTTCGGATTTTCCATCAAGTCCGTATGATAGAAATCGGCCAATCCCGGGCTCACACTTCATGGATTGGCCGGCAGTTTCGCCAAAAGGTAGTCGGCAATTGCCGGACTTTGGTCCATTTGGGGACCAGTTACCATCTTCGGAATGCTGCAATTTACCCAAACCCAAACGGTGGTGATTTGGCTAAAGCCGGTCCGCCGGTGAGATCCTCGATCCAGAACTGCAAGCTGGCGATTTTCGCCAGGTCCGGCTATTCCGGAAGGATCGGTTTAAAGACTGTGGTCCCGGGATTGGTTGCGTTTTGGTGGAGTTGTTGACACCATTCCCATAACTCCTGCTGCGACCGGAACTCGCCACGTCTTCCGGGACTGGCACGGCGGGAGGTCCCGTCCTGCTGGATGGTCCAGCTGCTGACGTTATCGCGAAAACAGGATTCCAGAACGTAATCCAGAAAACTGCGACAGGATGGATCGTCGATCGGGACCATCAATTCAATCCGCTTGTCGAGATTGCGTCCCATCCAGTCGGCACTGGAGATGAACATCCGGTTGTCTCCCCCCTGACGGAACTTGAAAACCCGTGCGTGTTCGAGATAACGATCGACGATGCTGATGACCTGGATATTCCGGCTGAGCCCTTCTACTCCAGGCCGAAGGCAGCAGATGCCGCGAACATTCAAACGGATCTGAACACCTGCACTGGACGCTTCGTACAGGGCGTCAATGATTTCCTGGTCAACCAGTGAGTTCAGTTTGGCGGTAATGGCCGCTTCGAGACCGCCCGCAGCATTATCTTTTTCGATCCGGATCAGGTCCAGCAATACAGCCCGCAAATTGACCGGAGCCATCGCGAGTTTTTCCATCGGCTGGGGAACGGTCAGTCCGGTAATGGAATTGAAGGCATTCAGTGCATCGCCGGTCAATTGAGGATCGCAGGTAAAGTAACTGATGTCGCCGTACAACCCAGCCGTGGTTTCGTTGTAGTTGCCGGTACCAAAATGGGCATATCGTCGCAGGCCCGTGGGTTCATCCCGCACAATCAGACAAAGTTTGGCATGGGTCTTCAGGCCACGCACACCGTAAATGACGTTGACTCCGGACTGTTGCATCTGTTTGGCCCAGCCCATATTGCGTTCTTCATCAAAGCGCGCTTTCAGCTCCACGACGGCAGTGACACTTTTGCCATTTTCGGCCGCCATTCCCATCGCGCGAACAATCCGGCTGTCACGGCTGGTCCGGTACAGAGTCTGTTTGATGGTCAACACCTTGGGGTCGATGGCGGCTTCTTCGACCAATCGAATTACCGGGTCGTAGCTTTGATAGGGATGGACCAGGATCCGGTCGGCATCGGCAATGATCTCAAAAATACCTGCATCAGCCGGGAAACCAGGGCTGGGTGCCGCATTCCAGGCCGGGTCCTTGAGACCGGAAAAGCCCGATATTCTGGACATCGCATGAAAATCGCCGAGTGCCAGAGGCCCCCGCGCCGTGTAAACCTCCCCGGCCGTAACGTTCAGAGATTCAGCGAGAAACCTGTTCATTGCCGGGCTGGCATCTTCCGAGATTTCCAGCCGCACGCAATCGCTGGCATCGCGCAGGGAAAGCAGTTGTTCCATCTCCTGAAAGAAATCATCAGCTTCTTCGTTCAATTCAAAATCCGCGTTTCGAATCACCCGGATCGATGCGTACTCTTCGATTTTCTCCGCAGGGAATAGCTGTTGAAGGTGCATCGCAATCACGTCTTCCAGCAGAATATAGGGATAACCGGACTGGGCCGGGAGCGGAATGAAGCGGTTCATTCCGTGCTTGCCAACCGGAACCGGAATCACGATGTAACGCGAACCCGTTCCGCTATCGGATTCAACTTCCTGGCAGATCCCGGTTCCACTTCCGAAACGGACACAGAGGCAGAGCCGCAACCCGTCGAGCCAGGGAAACTTCCGCTCGCCGCCGCCCCCGGCAGCAATCATTTCCAGCAGCGGATGAATCCGGTTCTGAAACACGTCGTCCAGGTGGACACGCTGCTTGACATCCAGACCCGACAGCGTCACCCGCCGGATTCCCTGTTGCTCCATTTTCGGCAGCAACTCGTCCAGTAAACATCCGTACTGCGACTGGTTGAACGCGGAAACCGTTTCGCGAATCCGCTCCAGCTGCTGCTGGACGTTCATCCCCGCGATGCCGGTCTTGCTGCTGCCCCGTTCGCCCGCGAATTTCAACCCGCCGATCCTGACGCGAAAAAATTCATCCAGGTTGGTTGCCGTAATGGCGAGGAATTTGACCCGTTCCAACAGGGGAATCGACGAATTGAATGCCTGATCCAAAACCCGCTGGTTAAAGGCCAGCCAGCTGAGCTCGCGGTTAACGTATCGAAATGAAGGGCTGGCTTCGCTCTTACTCTCGGTCTTACTCATTGGTTTCCACACTGTTTCCAGGGACCAGTTCCAGACGGTAACCAAACAGATCCTGAAACATCTGTCCATCCTGACGCAATTCAACCTGTTCCGAACTGACATCCAGCAGTCCATCGGCGACCAGCTGCAGGCTGCGCGGCAGGCTCCTGACAGTAACCGAAGCAAACCGCTGTGTTCTCGAGGCATCCAGAGCCTTGGCAATCCGCAGGATGGATGCCAGTTTCGCCACCGTAATCCGGCCGGCAGGAGACAGCTGCGAATAGATTTCGTGGGTTGGTTGGGGAGTCGCGCGGCGATGATAGCGGGCCACCAGCGCGATCAACTCCTGCTCCGCTTCGCCGATTCCAAACAATTCGGAATTCAAAATCAGGTACATCGAGTGTTTGTGGTGGCTGCGGGAGCTGACAAAGGTACCGCATTCGTGAAGCAATGCCGCGACATGCAGGACAATCTGCATCTTGCGGGGAAGGCCATGCAGAAATTCCAGTTGGTCAAACAGCGAACAGGCCAGCGAAGCCACCTGACTGGCATGCGCAGCATCGACGTCATATTTTTTCCCCAACAACTCGGCTGAACGGATAATCTGCGTTCCAATTGGAAGCGATGTATCCGACTGGCCAGACATGTCCCGAATCAGGCTGTCCCGCAAATTGGTCGGAGCAATATGGACTGTTTCCGAACCGAAACTCCTGGCCAGGATCACGTGGGTCAGCAGGGCTGGTCCTAGCGACTGGGCTTCGGGCAGGCTCAACCGGTACCGCGCGGCAATCTGGTCCGGCTCCTGCATCAAAACCGAGTCGGTGAATTCTTCCAGATCCTTCAGTCGGACAGACGTCATATCCATGCTTCCGGCACCCGGGGATATTCGAGTCGCGGCAAACCGGACGTCACCTCCCATTGCGATATACCCAGCCGAAGAATCGTGAACCAGATGCTGGATCTGCTGAACCGCTGACTGAATCCTCGTCTCCATCAGATGGCGCATATGCTCGCCAGCGGCGTCTGCACTTTCCAGCGAACCCCGCAGGCGCAAACTGCCCATCCGGAACGTCCTGCAAAAGTGCACGTCGATCTGTTTGAGAAAAAGGAATTCGGTCGTGCCACCACCCACTTCGCAAACCGCCGTATCGGAATCAAAGATCTCCGGATTCCGTTCGATAAACGGCAACAAACCGAGATAGGTCACACGATGCAACTCGGCGGCATCAAACGGCTCAATCGTCAGCCCGGTCGCAATCGAAACACGATCCTGAAAGGCCAGCCGGTTGGTCGCCTCGCGCAAACCGCTGGTTGCAACCACCCGCACGTTGTTGCCAATATCGACCCGGTTTTCTTCAAGGATCTTCCGGTAAATCTTCAAAACGTTGACGCAATCCTCCATCGTCGAGCGGGAAATGGATCCTTTGGAAAACGAGTCTTTGCCCAGACTGACCGCCTGCGAGTAGGAACCCTGTTTGACAATCCGGCCGTCTTCGAAAATCTCCGCGATTTGCATACGCACGGACGAAGCACCGATGTCGATCACGGCGACCCGGCGGAACTGGATTTGGGGACTGGAATTCATTGGGTTTGTTCGTTTGGGCCTTTGACCGGGCAATCTGCCGCCTGATCACACGGCAATTGACTCAAGTTGCGGGGCAAACCGGCTTCGGGCCAGAGCTGCGGCGCCCATTACGGCTGCGTCATCGCCAAGTTTGGCTTGGACGATCTTGAAAACATCTTTCATCGATGGCAGCACCAGCCGATCGACTTCCTGCCGAACCGTTTTCAGGTAGATCTCCGGCATCGCCTCTACCAGGCCGCCACCCAGTACCACAACATCGGGTGCCAGAAGATGGATCAGCGTGACCACACCCATAGCCAACCGGGCGGCAGCCGATTCGACAATTGTGGCAATCACCTTGTCACCCTGTTTGATCGCTTTGGCCAGCTGGGCACTTCGAATGTTGGACAGGTCGGTCCCGGCAATTTCCGCCAGGTTGGGCGCTTGACCGCGAAACACCGCCTGGGCTGCAGCTCCGGAAATCGCCAGCCGCGAAGCGATCGATTCCAAAGTCGCCGGGACGCCAGGCCGATCCAGACCGGATTCCGAAGTCACCGGAATATGCCCGATTTCCATGGCTGTGCAATTGCTGCCCGTCAGCAACTGCCCATTCATGACACAGCCGCCACCGATTCCGGTTCCAGGAAAAATGCCGACAACACAACGGGCTTTTTTGGCAGCCCCAAACGTGTATTCGCCCAAAACCCCCATGTCAACATCGTTGCCTACAGCGACTTCAAAACCAAATTTCTCGCTGATCGATTTTCGGACCGGGACTTTTTCCCATCCCAGATTGGGGGCTTCCCGAATGACGCCCTTTTCCAGATCCAGCGGACCAGGGCAGCCGATCCCCAAGCCCCCAACCTGTTCACGGGTAATACCTGCATTTTCCAGGGCCCCTTCAATAACCGAATTGATCCGGTTTAGGCCGCTTTCCATCCCCTCGTGCCCTTTGGTTTTTTTGCGGCACGTGCCAACTACCTTGAATTTTTCGTCCAGCACAACGGCCAGCATTTTTGTTCCGCCCAGATCAAATCCGATCCAGTGCGATGAATTGTCAGGCATTTCAGTTCCTTCAGCCGGTCCGCGATGCATTCCATCCTGTCGTCTTCCCGGGTTGGGGGATGGAATTTGCAAGTGTTAAGTGAAATAACAAACTCGTTTCGACAGATTCTAGCAAAAAAGCATTTCCTGAATGCTTGTGGCAAAATTGCCATGCGCCGATTAATTCGGTTCTTTTTTGGCTTCGTCGGGCCATGCAATCACCTGGACGCGATGATTGTAGGAATCGAGCACCACCAAACGTCCCGAATCGTCAAAACAAAATGACCAGGGCTGGTGAAACTGTCCGGGATCCCGGCCCGGTCCGCCAAAAGTTCCGGCCGATTCGCCGTTTCGGTTGAATTTGTGCAGGCGGTGGTTTCCAAACTCACAGACATACACATCTTTCGCACCACTCAGCAACAACGCATAGGGATATCGCATCTGGCCATCGCCCTGACCCGCCTCGCCCCAGGAATCGACCATCACGGCTGACGGACCGGTAGCATCGAAGACCTGAATGCGATGGTTGCAAGCGTCGGCAACCCATAAAAAATCCCGCTCATCGATAACCAAACACTGCGGACGAAGCAACTCTCCAGGCCCACTGCCATGTCCACCCCACTGGAACAGGAACTTTCCGTTCTGGTCAAACTTCTGGATCCGGTCGAAGTCACCGTATTCGGAAACGTAATAGTTGTTGTGCGAATCCTGGACCACGTCGGTCACAAAACCAAATTGGCCCGGTTCCCGTCCGTTTTCTCCGCCGATCGTTCGTTCTTCGACCAGAGTGCCGTCCGGCCGGTAGAACAAAACACGGAAATAGTGGGTATCGGCGACCATCAGCAATCCATCGTTGGACCAACCCAGCCCACACGGTTTGCCCTGTCTGACTTCGGGCGCTCTCCATTGTCGCAGAAAAACGCCGTCCATGGAAAAGACCTGGATTCGACCGGTCATATCGACGATGTACAGTTCATTGTTGCCGGCGATGATTGCGCGTGGTTTTAACAAATCCGCCGGGCCCACCCCCTGTTTGCCCCAGGTTATCACGTTTTCGGATGGTGGGCTTGCAGGCGCACATCCCAAAATGACCAGGAGAAACACCAGAATGAAACGGCTCGAATCGAGGCCCAACCGGAGCTGTCGAGGATTGAAAGTGCAGGGGTGATTGGACAACGGCATGATTCCGGCGATACTTGTGCAAATCAGCTGGCGGCGAGTTCGGACGTTTTGGGCAGTCTGATTGCAGGGACCATGATAGACCGGCTACAGGCAAATTGCAGACCGGTCAAAACAGAAGTTTTGCCGTCTGCCGGAAATCGCTGTTGTCGGGAGTGACAGCGTGGTGCCGAAGAGTTTTTTGCTGTTGTGACTGTTTTTACCAGGTGGTTTACCCGTTCATGGGATTGGTCGTTTTGAACTTGCGGCTGGAAGCCGATGCTCGCGACGCGATTCACCACGCAGTCGAAGCCATTTCTGCCGGAAAACTGGTCGTTTTGCCAACCGATACCGTGTACGGGATTGCCTGTAGTGCACTGAATTCGGATGGAATTTCGCGGTTGACCGAACTGTTCGAAAAACCCCTGGCAACGCCACTTTCCTACTGCGTAAAAAGCGAGGCGGACGCTCTGGATTATGCCCCGGACATGTCGCCATTGGCGAGGCGGTTGGCCAGGCGGGGCTGGCCAGGCCCTTTGACCATTGTCCTGCCGGGGCCCCACCCGGACAGCGTCATCCAGCGGATTCCGGAAGAGGCCCGAAAACTGCTGCACCACGAATTGGGTATTGGTTTGCGGGTGCCCAATCATCCGGTAATTGAGCAAGTTCACCGGTTAACGGCCGGACCCCTGATTTTGGCCCGGGCGGCCGCCAACGGCCAACCTGACTGTGTTACGGGAGAGGATGCCGCAACGCAATTTGGCCAAAAGGTCCAGTTGATCCTGAATGACGGCAAGTGCCGGTTTGCACAACCGAGTACGATTGCGAGAATTGAGGGGAACCGGCTGGAAGTGATACGCCCCGGAGTCCTGGATGAAGTTTCCCTAAAACGGATGAGTCAGGTGAACATTTTATTGGTTTGTACCGGCAATACCTGCCGCAGTCCGATGGCCGAAGGGCTGTTGAAAAAGAAACTGGGGGCCCTGAAATCCTGTCCTTCCGATGGTCTGGAAGAGAAAGGATTTCGCATCACTTCTGCCGGAATTGCGGCGATGCCGGGGGGCAGCCCAAGTGAAGAGGCCGTTGAGGTCATGCACTGCTCGGGGATTGAAATTGGCGACCACCGCAGCCAGTCCCTGAATGACCGCCTGGTGAACGAGGCCGACCTGATTTTAACGATGACCAACAGCCATCGGCAAATGCTGGTTTCCCAATGGCCTACTGCTGGCAATCGGGTACATTTGCTGGGTCGCGACCAGGGTGATATTTTTGATCCCATCGGAATGCCGATGGAATATTATGAAGCCTGTGCGCAACAAATTGACCATCATCTGAATTGGTGGTTAAATGAACATTCCCTTTTCAAAAGTGACAACTCAAAAGGAAATTCCGGATGAAAGTCTCCGTTGGAAGTGACCACCGCGGAGTGAGTCAGCGTCGTGCAGCAGCTACTGCTGCTGAAGACCTTGGACATTCAGTTATACAAACCGGACCAACCGGCGACGAATCCTGCGACTACCCGGATATCGCCGCTGTAGTGGCCCGCTCGGTTGCCGACGGCAATGCCGATCGGGGAGTGCTCGTCTGCGGAACCGGAATCGGCATGTCGATTGCCGCTAACAAGGTTCCAGGTATCCGGGCAGCAGTTGCCTGGGATCTGGATTCGGCACAGTTGAGCCGGCGCCATAACGACGCCAACGTTTTGTGCCTGCCAGGCAATTCGTTGACCGATGAAGAAATCGATGCCATCGTCCATGTTTGGCTGACGACTTCGTTCGAAGGGGGCCGACACAAGACCCGGGTCGAGAAGATCCACAAGATCGAAGCCGGAAACTGAACGCCAGTTTTAGGGGATTCTCCTTCTACCGCCGGATCAAAGGATCTGGCTGTCCAGGGCCCTCGCTTCTCCTGTCACTCCCGTTTCCAATCGTCAACAAAATTGGGACTTTGTGAAAAGAACCTGCGGGGATTGTCCAGTACAATTTTTCGGATCATTTCTGCCGGATGTCCTCGCCGTCGCATTTCCATAATCAGATCCGGGACGGCTGTCGGCCGGGAGGGGCCCCAGTCACCAGCCGAATTGACACAGATCCGTTCGGTCCCAAACCGTTCGATCATGTCCACCGCTCGGGCAGGCGTACACTTGGTAACCGGGTACAGCGTCATACCAGCCCAATATCCAGCAGCCAGTACTGCACCCAGCGTGTGTTCTTCACAGTGATCGACCAGGACCCGTTCCCTGTTGATCCGCGAATCGTTGCAGAGCATATCCAGGATCATTTGCGTTCCCTGGTATTTGTCTTCCAGATGGGGAGTATGAATCAGGATTTGCTGGTCATGTTCCACGGCCAGATCGAGATGTTCCAAAAACACGGTCGCTTCATTGCGGGTGTTTTTGTTCAACCCGATTTCGCCGATTCCCAGCACATTGGAACATTTCAGAAACTCGGGGATCATGGCGATCACTTCCCGCGAGAGCGATACGTTTTCGGCTTCCTTGGCGTTGATACACAACCAGGTGTAGTGCCGGATCCCGTACTGGGCTGCCCGTCCCGGTTCGATTTCGGTCAGCTGTCGAAAGTAGTCACGGAATCCGTGCACTGTGCTGCGGTCAAAGCCGGCCCAAAATGCCGGTTCACTGAGCGCGACGCATCCCATTCTCGCAAGCGTTTCGTAATCGTCGGTCGTCCGCGAGACCATGTGAATATGCGGATCGATATATTCCATCTTCGTTTTCAGGTCAGAGACCGGAGGTCCTTGTTGTTTCGGGCCGGGAATTCATTTCAAAAGCGACTGTTTCCAGTCCGGATCAAAATCCCTGGAAAACAGCAGCTGGACCTGCTCGGCCCGATTCCCGTCGGAGTGCAGAACCAGCCGGATTGCCGATTCGATCTGCCCTCTTCGTTTGTCTGTTTTTGAAGAATCCGGACATCGCTGAACCCTGTCCAGGGCCGCAGCAAGCTGGACGATCAGCGACCGGATTTCCAGAAACTCCCGATCGAGCACAGGGTTTTTATTCATGGCACGGGGCAAAACCGGTTTTGCCAGGATGGCAACAAGTGAATGGGAATTCGGATTCGGCTAGAATCAGCTGCCGGACTCCGGTCGAAAGGCCTGTCCAAAAAGGTGACTGAATCTCTCTGGTTGCCAAAGGGTCTGGCCACTCCCGGGACAGTCGGCGAGTCCATTTACTGTAGCCATGATTGGTGATTTTATCCACAAGCAGCCAAACAGGCCTGTTCGCAAGCTTTTTCAACAACTGACGTGATGATGTCTGTTTTTCCCATTTTGAAGCTTTGTCTGCTGGTTCTGGCAACCTGTTCCGCCGTTCTTCACGAATTACCCGACGGTTTTGTCGAAAGGGGTCTCGCGATCGTAGTTCGTGAGGACTTCGCCCGAATCGAGTATCGAATCGGAGCCAGTGACTCCACGATGCAAACACAATTGGCCGAGTGGAAAATAGACGCCAGCAAACTGGCCGGAGAGGAATTGCACCGCTGTTTTGCCGATTCTTCACTGGCCCGTTTGCCTGGTGAAATGCGCGTGGTGCTGGACGGCAAGACAATGAAAATCAAACCGGTCGAGGCCCTGGTTGGCGGTCAACACCATCTTTCGGCCATCCTTACGTTCGACGTTCCATTGGCCGATATCCGGGGACTGGCCAGTTTGCGTTTGGAAGACCATTCGTTCGGGACGCTGGATGGCGCTATCCGGCTGGCCATCAAATCGACGGGTGAGGTGATGACCCGAAACTCCCGGTTTGCCCCCCTTTTGGTCCGTGCCGAACGTATGGAACTTCACCGGCAACCAGAAACGGGCCGGCAACTGCCCGTTGAAATCAGGGCCCGCTTGGTTTTTCCTGAACAGGAAGCCCCGCAAAAAACCGGTTTTTCGGCAGTCAAATGGGAGGAAGTGAATTTGCGACTCGGCAGCGACTGGATGAAAGATGATTCCCCTCCACCCGAAGTTTCCCCAAAACAGTCGCCACATCACTCGCAGGTGGGGCCAGGGTAACAGCCTGTAGATGAAATCAACTGTTGTCGGGAGCTCCGTAACCCGGGCAAACGGGCGAATATTTCACGAATAGGGGGGCAATATCGAAGATGCGCGGTTTCGGGCAAAAAATACGTTTTTGTGCTGAATCCGCCGGCCGTTTTCATGGACTCCCAACGTCTGAAACTGTAGACTCCTGACGGCATACGCCCTGGCTATTCGTTCCAGTGCCACTACGTATGCGCCAGCAGTTCTGCAAGACCGGAAATTCGCCTGTCTGGATTGGCGTTCAGCTGGTATTGAGTCGTCTGCAAATTGGTGCCTGCAGACCCAGGCGGTTCAGAAGCCCGGTTGGCTCGCATCCTGGTATGCGACCCTTTGCCAAAATCTGGATGCAGGCAAACCCGGAAACTCGGGTTGCCATTTCATTTCCCAAAATTTGAAACGCGATGCCCAAGCGATTTTATTCCCGACGGATTCCGTTCTTCCAGAACGTGGCGATGCTGATTCTGTGCGTCGTGTTTTTCCTGCTGCCGTTTGCCTTGCGCGGTGCGCGGCTGGCGGTCAGCGACATGAAAAACAATGTCGCCGACTGGCTGCCGGAAGATTACGAAGAGACGATCGATCTTCAGGAGTTCCGAAAATACTTTGTCGGCGACCAGTTTGTCGTATTGAGCGGCCCGTGGTGTAAAGAAGGCAATCCGACCTACACCAACTTGCGTCGCAAACTTTTTGAAGAATCGATCGAATACGAGCCGGTTTTGCGGGAACAGAAAGAACTCGAGCTGATTCGGGCCCACAGGATCGGCGACAAATACGGATTGCTGGCCACTGGCGATTTCCATGAGGAATGGGGCCAGTACCGGGAACGCTGGTTGCAAGGTCGCGACAACAAGTGGTACTTCATCAACCGCGCCGGCGAGCTGTTTGAATGGGAAGGCCACAACAACGTAATCGAAGGAATGAACCGCTTCTTCGAACGGTTGGTCAACGGCCGAAACCGGGCTGATGGAAAGTACATCGATCGCTTCGGGCCACCGCCGGACGACGCCAAAGGAATTGATAACCCCTATTACCAGAACCCGGAACTGATCTGTGCCCGGCCGTTCAAATCCGTGACGTCGGGTCCCGAGATCATCGAGAAAATGGCCGGACCGAACGGTACGTTACGGATCGGGAATTACAGCGAAGAGGATTTTGAAGCGTTTGACGCCCGGGTTGAGGCGAACCAGCGGTTGACCGGTGCCCTGTTCGGGCCGACCCCGCCGCCGACTTTCAAATGGAGCTACGATTCGCTGGTTGCCAATGTCGATGACAAGGCAATTCTCTCGCAGCTGAACTCCGGCGATATTTTTCGCCAGAAGTTCAGCCTGTTCATAGAATACGTGGCCAAAACGGAGTTTGACGGCGATGTCACTGCGATGGAGCGTGCACCGAGCGACCAGCAGCTGAGGCTCTGGTTCCGCCTGTGGGATTCGCTGGAGCTGACTCCGCCGGCCCGACAGACTTGCCTGGTCGTGACCATCAGCGATTCGTTTCTGGAGGAACTGGATCGTGTGGTAGGCCGCCCGCTGATGGGTCGGCCCCGCGGAAGAATTCTGGAGCTTGCGACTGGAAAATGCGGTCTGGAAAGCAGCAACTTTCACATGGGTGGCCCACCCAGCGACAACGTGGCGATTGATGAAGAGGGGACCAGCACATTGTTGCGACTGGCCTCCCTGTCGGGCCTGATCGGTATCATCCTGTCGTATTACAGTTTTCGAAGCTTCCGCATCACCATTATGCTGTTTTTCGTCGGCGGTGTTTCGGCGATCAGCTCACTGGCCTATGTCTGGTTCGGCGGCCATACGCTGGACGCGATCCTGATGACGATGCCTTCGCTGATTTACGTATTGGCGATTTCGGCGTCGGTTCACCTGGTGAATTACTATCGCGACGCCTGCCACGAGGTCGGTCCTGCGCGGGCTGTGGAGATCGCGGTGGCCAAAGGCTGGTTCCCCTGTGCCATCGCGGCTTTTACGACAGCCATCGGCCTGGCTTCACTCTGCACGAGCAACCTGACACCGATTTTCAAATTTGGACTGTATTCGGCGATTGCCACGATCGCGACGCTTTTTTTCCTGTATTCCTATTTGCCTGCGGCGCTGGTGGTTTGGCCCCCCGGTTATCGGAAACTGCGCGAGGGCCAGGTCGATGAACGGGGATCTTTTTTCCGGCTGGCAGACCGGTTTTGGGAATGGATGTGTGACAAGGTCGTGCGCTACAACGCAGCCATCGTCGTCGCTTCCGTTTTGTTGATCGGTGTCTTTGCTTATGGCGTGTCCCAGATCCAAACGACGGTGCAGTTGCTGAAACTGTTTGACAAAGACGCCAAGGTGCTGCAGGACTATCGCTGGATGGAAGCGAACCTGGGCAAGCTGGTCCCGATGGAAATCCTGATCAATATCGACCGGACCGCACAGGCAGAACAGTTCCAGACGATAACGGCTGCGCCCGAAGGGGGCAGTGCCACCGGGCAGGCTGGCCAGGAACCTCCGGTCGTCACGGATGTTCGCAAACCGCGCGAGCAGATTATGGCTTACAACCTGCTGGAACGAATGGAAATCGGCTACAGGATCCGCAAACAACTGGAACGTTTTTTTGGTCCGGAAGGGCAGGACGTGGTTGGCGCCGGAATGTCAACCGATGTGTTCGCGCCATTGCATAAAATTGATACACAGGTTCGAACCGGGTCGGGCATGGACTACCGCCGGTTGTTCAACGATCAGCTGCTGGCCAAAAAAGCGTCGATGCTGGAAGAAGATTACCTGGCCGTCAGTGACGGGCATACCATCGTTCCCGGCAATCAACCGGACAAGACATCACAGTATTCGCTTGACAATGATGGCCACGAAATGTGGCGAATCAGTTTGCGGCTGGCCGCCCTGAACGATGTCAATTACGGCACGTTCGTGACCGATTTGAAAGCAGTCGTGGAACCGATTTTGCGAGCCTATGAAATCCGGACCATGATCCTCAACCAGATCGTGGACGAGTCTTTTATTCAGTCCCAGGCCCGCAAGCAGCAGATTCTGCTGCTGGGCCGCGATCCCCGGAAAATCGATCCGGGCAATGCTACCAGCAGCGACGAGACAGCCCGTATTTCCGACGTCGTAAACCAGACGTTTTTGTTCAGTGACACGCTACAAAGCCTGTTGGAAAACCGGGGATTCGTCCGGGGTATAAAAGCGGGCTGTTATTCCTGGCTGGATCCGGCGAGATTTGGTCCAGAAAAGCCTTTTCCGGACCAAAAGATCTGGAGTGAACAGCTGAAGCGGTTCGACTGCGTCGTCATGGTCGAAGACGATCCGTTGTTTGACGAGTCGTTCATCCGGCAGAATTCGGTGGCCGTGATCGATTGCCGCCAACATACTTTTTCCGAAAGTTCCCGATCGGGACCGTTCGCTTTTTCGAAAACGGCGATGAACCGCAAAAAGTCGGGTGAAACGGTTCAGATCGCGGCGACGTATACCGGCATCGTTCCGATCGTTTACAAAGCCCAGGGGGCACTGTTGCGAAGTCTGGTCGAGAGCATTCTGCTTTCGTTTGTCATGATCTCGATGGTCATGATGCTGTTGCTTCGCCGCTGGCGGGAGCGGGTTTCGCTGACGAATCTGCTGAATTTCCGTGGCGGTCTGCTCGCCATGCTGCCAAACATCTTTCCGATCGTCATCGTCTTTGGCGCGATGGGCTTTCTCGGCGAAAAGGTGGACATTGGCTCGATGATGACCGCCAGCGTCGCGATGGGAATTGCCGTCGACGACACGATTCACTTTTTGAACTGGTACCGAAACGGGCTTGCCGCCGGGAAAAGCCGGCTCGGGTCAATTCGAAATGCCTATAGTCATTGCGCATCTGCCATGACCCAGACGACCCTGATTGCGGGTTTTGGGCTGTCGGTATTTGCTCTCAGCACGTTTGCTCCAACCCAACGGTTTGGTGTGTTGATGCTGTTGCTGCTGGGAGTGGCACTGATCGGCGATCTGGTGGTACTTCCGGCGATCCTGGCCGGTCCACTGGGTCGGTTCTTCGGTTCACCAGCCGTCCCCGGACCAAACCAGATACAGGCGGTTGGCGATTCGGCGGCAATAACAATTCCGTTATCCAGGCCTGCAACACGGCCCAATGAAAAAAGGTCCGGTGGTAAACGACATGCGAGAGATGCGACATGACGCGGGATGAATCCTGAAGCTGGTTGGCTGGTCAAATGCTTTTGAAAAGCCGGATCAGCCGGACGGTTTTGGCAACCAGTGCTACGTTGGAACATTTTTCGCCGGGCCCGATTTCTCTTCGGCTGCGCTCGGACGGATGTATCGCGGAAGCAGTTCAAATGGATCTGTCAGTAGCCCCTCCCGAAACTTCCGCCAACCAATCTTCCCAATCAGTCTTGCGTCTGGCGAAATCGGGGCGACGTTGCCAAGACCGTTCGATTTGAGTTGGCCCTGGACTTCCTGTTTGGCCAGTCCGGGTCCGGTGATCCAGTCTCCCGCGTCAAGATCCATGGTCAAGTCACTGATTTCAATGATTTCTGCTTCCCGAATTTTCGTGACACCAATCTCTGAATGGAAATACAGGCCTCGAAAAAACTGATCGCGATGTGCATCCACTACGACATGTAACCGGACGCCAGGTGGAATGGAATATTTTTCGACCGCACCCAACGCAATCGATTCAAGGGTATCCACGGTAACAAGCGGGCAGTGGGTCGCCCAGGCCCAGGTTTTCGCCAACACCACGCCAATCCTCAATCCGGTAAACGAGCCCGGACCAATCGATACTGCAATTGCATTCAGGTCCTTTGGGAATACACTGTGGGCCTTAAGCAATTCATGGACCTGAAGTGGGAATCGTGCCGAACCGGGCCCATGGGTCAGGCCGGATTCCGTACTCTGCAGCCACTCGCCGTCGCGATAAATCGCCGCAGCAGGCTGCCGCGTCGAAGTTTCCAAAGCCAGGAGATTCATGGTCTGACCCCGGCTTTTTCGTCCCCAAACCAGTTGGGAATCCGCAATTCGGGGCCCCCTGGCCGATCCGCACGTATAATTGAAATACCAGAATTCCCCGGACAGATTGCAGGCACAGGCCCTGCTTTCTAGGATTATTGAATGAATTTCGCAGATCGACAGGGACCTGGCACATTTTAAACGCTCGTACAGCAGGGTATTTTCCGATATTTAGGTGTCCCCGGAAACTCCTGATTGGGGTTCTGACGGGGATTTGCCTGCAAAGGGTCAGGATTTCCACGCGGAATACTCAAACCAGCAACCGAAGGGAACCATCGTGCGACGGGCGTTGATAAGTGACATCCATGCCAATTTGGAAGCGCTGACTGCGGTATTGGCACATATTGACGGACAGTCGGTAAACGAAATCGTTTGTCTGGGGGACATTATCGGATACGGACCCGATCCAGCCGCTTGTCTGGATCTCGTAATCGCCAGGGCCGACCGTACCATTTTGGGCAATCATGATCAGGCCGCCCTGTTTGATCCCGCCGGATTCAATCCGGTGGCCCTGCGCGCCATTTTCTGGACCCGGGAACAGCTCGAGAATGATTCCGATGGATCCGATCACGAGCACATCGACCGGCGGTGGGATTTTTTGGGGGAATTGCCCAAACGCCATGATGAGGGGGATTTTCTGTTTGTCCATGGGAGCCCTCGTGACCCGACGAACGAGTATGTTTTTCCCGAACATATTTACGACCGTGACCGGATGCAAAACCTTTTTCAGCGGGTCCAGAAGTACTGCTTCCAGGGGCACACCCACATTCCCGGTGTCTTTACCGAAGACGGATCATTTTTGCCCCCCGATGAAATTGACTATGTGTATAAACTGGGTGATGAAAAAATCCTGGTGAATGTCGGCAGCGTTGGCCAACCAAGGGACGAAGATCCCCGGGCCTGCTACGTAATCCTGGATTACGACCGGTCCGAAATAGTGTTTAATCGCATCGACTATGACGCACAGACAACGCGCAAAAAAATCCTGGGCATTCCGGACCTCGACAATATGCTGGGTGAGCGTTTGATAAACGGCAGGTAGACGACCTGTTTGGGTTATTCGGACCGGCAACCGGCCTCGATCATTCGGCCGTTGACAATCCAGCCGAATACCTTGCCTGCCCGGAGTTGCTACAATCAGTTGCTGAATACAGCCATTCTGGAAAGATCAGCCGGCCGCTCCGGCTGACAACCCATGCACGACACACCAACAGCGATAATCAGCGACATTCACGGCAACCTCCAGGCCCTGGAAGCTGTCCTGGCAGATATCAGTTCCCTGGGAATTACCCGGATTTATTGCCTGGGAGATATTGTTGGATATGGTCCCAATCCGCGTGAATGCATTGACCGTTGCATGGATTTTGAGATGAGCCTGCTGGGCAACCATGACAATGGAGCGCTGTTTGACCCGGACGGATTCAGTGCCGGTGCGGAACGGGCAATTTTTTGGACACGAAAACAGCTGGAAGATGCCTCAATTGCCGGTGCGGCAAAACGATGGGAGTTTCTGGCCCGGCTTCCCCGTACTTTTCGCGATGGCGACTTCATGTTTGTCCACGGTTCGCCACGCAGCCCCCTGAACGAATACGTTTTTCCGGAAGACACTTACAACCAGCGGAAACTGGAACGGATCTTTACGTTCATCCAAAAATACTGTTTCCAGGGGCACACCCATGTCCCAGGCGTCTTCACCGAGAACTTCCGGTTCTACTCTCCCCCCGACCTCAGCCTTCAATACGAACTTGGGTCCCAGAAAGTGATGGTAAATGTCGGAAGTGTTGGCCAGCCCCGGGATGGCGACCCGCGCAGCTGTTACGTGGTTTTGAAAGACAACACGGTTCATTTTCGCCGGGTTGAATACGACTGGAATCTCACCTGCAAAACCATTCATGCAATCGCCGAGCTGGATAACTTCCTCGGTGACCGGCTGCTCGAAGGGAAGTAACTTTCCGGCGATCACAGGTCCATCAAGTCAATTCCAGATACGGATTTTCTGCAGGATTGTGTTCCCAATAGCAAACCGGTTGCGACGAACTGCATGAGACCGCAGGGTGAAAACGCGTCTTTGTCAGGTTCCCCCCGGATCATGTTTTTGGAAAAGCACTTCGATGCGGTCAGGGTGATGACTTCAAAACTGGATAAATTGCCTGTTTCATTTGCCCCAGTCGGAAATTACCGCTGATTCCGACCTCTTTTTCAGACTTATGTGCCATTAATGCCAGCGAATCCCCCTTTCGCCCAACGGTCAAAACGCCGAAAATGTGCGGTTTTTAGCGAGCAATTCCTGTTCCCATTTGTTTTGAGGTCTGAAGTCTGGTGCAACAGCGACCAATCGGATTTGTTTTTGGACTGGCGCTGATCTTTGCCGGCCTAATGCTGTTCCAACAGTGGATGTTTCCCCCCCGGCCAAACCTGGACAAACCGGTGGTCGCGGCACCCGTTGCGGAAACCAGGGAAGCGGAATCAACCGCCCTGGCTGGTACTGGCGAACAGGAAAGCGTTGCCGCCCCGGAACTGGGAAAGACAGGCGATTCCGCTTCGGCAGAAAATGCTGATGCACAATTGCCCGAAGCCGGGAATAAAGCTCCTTCGCTGGATGCCGGTGAACCTGCAATAACGCTGGCTCCAATCGACATATCGAAAACGACTGCGGCCGATCCCGCGAAGTTTTACACGCTGGGATCTTTGTCGAGCGACGGCAAGGACAGGTACCTGGTAACTTTGACTTCAGCAGGCGCCTGCGTTTATCGCGTCGAGCTGAATGCCCGGGACCGCAACGGACAATACCGCTATCGGGACCTCGACCACTTTGGCGGATTCGTCGGAAAGATGGAGTTGTCACGGGGCGATGGCGGGCTGGAGGTCAATCTGGTTGGGCCCGGCTCGCCAGCCGATGCTGCCGGTATCCGAATCGGAGACCTGATTCAAACAATCAACGATGTGCCAGTCGTGTCCGCGACTGATTTTCAGGCGATCATCACCAAGACCAAGGTCGGCCAGGAATTGAAGCTGGGGGTAGTCCGGAAAATTGGGGATCAGGTTCCCGAGCAGTTGAGCCTGCGGTTGACGCTGACTGATCAGCCGCTGGAACTGATCCAGCCAGAGAAGGGCCAGAAATATCCGGAATTGACCAGCCCGAGTTCTTTCGGAACGCTGTTGCGAAATCCAAAAAGCAATGCCATGGAATGGCCGGTGATCGACAACCTGATGGCCACTGCCGCCTGGGATTGCAGCGACATTGAAATCGATGGACAGCGGGGCCTGGAGTTTCGCTGGACTGTCCCCGATGACAAACTTCAGCCCCTCGGACTAAAGGGCCCTATCACGGTTCTGAAACGGTACTGGCTGAAAACGCCGGACGAAGCCGAACGATACAACTTTGCCAGCCGGTCATTCCATATCAATTTCCAGATGGAGATCCGGACCGAATCAACGGAACCGGTTGCAGTCGCGTTGCAGTTGAGCGGTCCTAACGGTTTGCCCAGTGAGGGTTGGTGGTACCAGAACAAAATTCACGGCGAAAGCACTGCTATTGGCAGCATGGCTGGAGCCCGCGACGTTGTTTCTTCGACCAGCCTCGTCCCCTACAAATTCTTTGGCACACCCGAGATCGTCAGCGAAGCCAAGAAGAAGGACTCAGGCAAATTCCTGACTTTGGTAGACTCGCCAGACGTTCAGACCGGGAAAAACAGTACCGTCAATTTTCTGGGCGTCGACTCGCAATATTTTCACGTTGCTCTGCTGCCACACTTCAACCCGGAGACTCCCACTGCTGGTTTCGAGTGCTTTAGCGCCTTTGCCGCCGTCGTCAGTCACGAGATTCCAAAAAACAGCAAACTCTACCGCCTGGTCGATTGCTCGTTTCTGATGTTTGACCGTGCGACCATCTCCGCTGACTCACCCTACCAGAAAACCTGGGAGATTTTTGCCGGACCCAAAGAGGCTGATCTGCTGGCAACCTACCGGCTGGAAAGCAACCGGACCTTCGGCTGGTTCGGCTGGCTGTCGCAGTTTCTGTGCGGGCTGTTGGGGTTCTTTTACTGGATCACCGGCTCATTCAGTTACGGTCTGGCAATTATTCTGCTGACCGTCCTGGTTCGGACCCTGATGATTCCGATCAGCCGCAAGGCTGCATTGAATGCACAGATGATGCAGCATCTTGCACCGGAGATGAAGGCGATCGCCGACAAGTACAAGGACGAAATGGACAAGCGGTCCCAGGCACAGCGGGAACTGTTTGCCCGTCACAAGTACAATCCGTTTGGTGGATGCTTTCTGATGTTTTTGCAGTTGCCGGTTTTTATCGGACTGTATCGCGGGTTGTCGGTGGACATCGCGCTTCGCGACCAGCCGCTGATTCCGGGAATGCAATGGTGCTCGAACCTGGCCGCCCCCGACCAGTGCTACTACTGGGAGAACTGGGCCTGGATGCCGACATGGCTGGGAAGTGAAACCGGCTGGCTCGGTCCATGGCTGAACATTTTGCCGATCATCACCATTGTCCTGTTTCTGATCCAGCAGAAACTGTTTACCCCCCCGGCGACCGACGACCAGCAGAAATTCGCGCAGAAAATGATGACCTACATGATGATTTTCATGGGGGTCATGTTCTTCCGGGTCCCGTCCGGCCTGTGCATTTACTTTATTACATCAAGTATCTGGGGAATTGTCGAACGCAAGATGTTGCCCAAGCCGCAACTGTCGGCCGAAAAAATCGCATCGATCAAGGGCGAACCCGCCGAGGCTGAACCGGCCGCTCCAGCCAAAGAAAAAAAGGCGCGCAGCGGATTCGGCAAGGATATGATGAAACGCCTGCGCGACCAAATTGAGTACGGTGAACAGCGGCCCGTGCAACAGCAGGTAGACGCCGAAACCAAAAAACGGATGGATCGCGAACGGAAGAAAAAGCGTCGCGACAATGAACGATAAGTATGCTGCACCGCAATGAAATCCCGGCTGACGGAACCATTGTGGCGATCGCATCGGGACGTGGAACAGGTGGCAGGTGTGTTGTCCGGATTTCCGGCCCGGATTCCCTGAAGGTCGCAACGCTGGCTTTCGGTGTTAATCTCGAAAGCGCACAGCGTGGAAAACTGGTTCCGGCAAAATTTCAGCTGATGCCGGTGAGTGGCGATACTGCGGCAACCGCCATTCCGGTTGCCGGACAACTTCTGGTTTGGCCTGATTCCCGCAGCTACACCGGCCAGCCATCGGTCGAGTTTCATACATCCCTTCCCCATCCGGTGATCGACCAACTTGTGGCGAGTTGTTGCCGGCATGGCGCGCGACTGGCCATGCCGGGCGAATTTACCCTGCGGGGGTTTTTGGCGGGTCGATTCGATTTGACCCAGGCCGAAGCGGTTCTCGGATTGATCCATGCCCGGACTGACCGCGAATTTTCGACCGCATTGTCGCAACTCGCTGGTGGACTGGCGATTCCATTTTCCGAAATTCGCGAGACTCTGCTGACGCTGTTGGCGGACCTGGAGGCCGGTCTGGATTTTGTCGAGGACGACATTGAGTTCATTGACCGGGAACGGTTGGCGACCAGCTTGACTGCGGCGCTGACGACCTTGCGGCGGTTGCAGTTGCAGATGGCCTCCCGCAGCGCCACCGGGACGGACCACCGGGTCGTTTTGGCAGGCCTTCCCAATTCCGGAAAAAGCAGCCTGTTCAATGTTCTGGCCGGCGGGAATCCGGCCATCGTTTCCGATCTGGAAGGGACTACCCGGGACTGGTTGAGCCAGTGTATCCGGCTCGGACCATGGACAGTCAATCTGATCGATACAGCTGGAGTTGAGCATTTGGACCTGCCACCGGCAGCAGTAGAACCGGCCGGTTTTTTGCAAGACCCGTTCGACCCTTCCCATACTACAAACCGGATGTCCGGTGAAATGACCCGAACAGTTGTTGCCCAGGCCAATTTGGTGATTTTTTGTATTGATACCAGTCGGGCCGGGATGGATCGCGAATTCGTCCGCGCTGCGAATTTCACCCACCCGACTCTGGTCATCCAGACGAAATCGGATTTGGCAGGCTCAACCATGCCGATCGATGGGGTGATTGCGACCAGTTCCCGGACCGGGTCAGGGCTGGACGAATTGCGGCAGGCAATCATTGAAAAACTGGGGGATTCCAGTCAAAATGTTTGTGAAACAGTCCCAGCGACTTTGCTGAGGTGTTCCAGTTCCCTGCAGCATGCCGTGACGGCCCTGCAGGAAACGCTCGACGCCCTGGAGGCCGGTTTTGGTGATGAGATCGTGGCGGCCGGATTGCGGGAGTCGCTGGATTATATCGGTTCCATTTCCGGTGATGTTTGTACGGACGATATACTGGACAGAATCTTCAGCCGATTTTGTATCGGGAAATAGTCAGGAGTCTGAACTACAACTGAGCTGTGGCTGGACTTCTGGCCGGGCCTCGGGCGCAGAACGAAAGTTTCAATTCAGATTTTCAGCCGGTTACAGGTGCAGGTGCTTTTCGTTTTCCGCTGACCCCCATTCCGCTTTCCTTTCGAAACCAGTCTCGAGTAATGAATATTGATCATATGGCCGTGTCGCGAATTGTCCTGCGGGCCGGATGTGCCTGCCTGTTTTTGTGCCAGGTTCTGGCGAATGCCCTGTTGCCCGCCCAGCAGATTGGTGAAAAGGTCGTGGTCACTCACGACTTTGAAACCAAGATTCGGGACCAGATTGTAGGGGATGTTCGAGACGGTGCCATCCAGACATTGATTGCTGTCAATGGTCAATGGTGTGCACTGGACGAAGTCAAAGGCTGGTTGCCCTTGACGCATGTCATGAGTCTGGATAACGGCGTGAAGCATTACACCGAACGGATTGCAACGCACCGGAATGACGCCGCCGCGTGGGCTTGTCGTGGAATGATCCGGTTTGAGCAGGGGGCCTATGACCAGGCTTTCACTGACTTGAACGAGTCGCTGAAAAACAACCCCAGCGACCCCAATACCTGGAACAACCGGGGCAGGGTCCTGATCGAACAGGGACGGTATCCGCAGGGTATTGCCGATATCGGCGAAGCCCTCCGGCTGAACCCGAAATTCTCCCGGGCCTGGTACAACCGCGGAAAAGGGTATTACTCGATCGGCGATTATGCCCAAGCCATCTCGGACTACACCCAGGCCATGGAGCTGGAAAGCGACAATGCCTGGTTTCATGTCAATCGTGGCAGCGCATTGCTGGAGAGCGGTGATCTCAAGCGTGCCAGGGAGGACTACACGAGGGCAGCCGAACTGAACGACAAATTCGCCGAACCATGGATTGGACTGTCCAATGTTTTCCTGTCTGAAGGAGCATTGGACCAGGCACTGGCGATGGCAACAAAAGCCGTGGAGATAGAACCCAAAAACGCCCTGGCACTGAATGCCCGGGGCTGGATGAAATACAAACTGGACGATATTTCGGGAAGCATGGAAGACCTGAACAGCGCCGTTCGTCTGGCCCCCCGATTGCCGATCGTCTTCAACAATCGCGGCATCGCGTTTCTGAAATTGAACGATACACGAAACGCGCTACGGGATTTTGACCGGGCCATCGTGATTGCTCCCGAAACCTCAGGCACCTACACCAACCGGGCCGCCGCCCACCTGGCCGCCAAGGATTTCACCCAGGCACTCAAGGATCACGAAACTGCGGTGGAAAAAGGACAGAAGTCGCCGGATGCATTCAACGGCCTGGCCTGGTTTCTCGCAACCTGTACCGATGACGGATTCAGAAATGGCACCCGGGCGGTGGAAATGGCACGCAAGGCCGTCGAACTCTCCGAAGGCCGGGACTGGAGCGCGATCGACACCCTCGCTGCTGCACTAGCCGAATCCGGCCAGTTCGATGAAGCGGTACAGGAAATGAACCGGGCCCTCGAATCAGTGCCAGACGGAAAAAGCGCCGAGTGCGAACAGCGGCTGAAACAGTACACTGCCCAAAAACCTCACCGGGACGCCAACGCAAAATAAATCACCGATGGCCAGGGCAGTTCCCGCAATCCCGGGAAGACCGGCTATTAGAGACGAAGCAGTTCCGGAATCAGCCGGGCAACCTGGGCCCGCTCCAGCTGGAGCCACACCACCGAACCCAGAATCAGCATCCCGGCACACATCACCATCACGGCACCGAAAGGATTCGGGCGGGTCCGGTAACTCATCAGGTTTTTTCTCAAAGCCGATTCCAGATCGCGCCAACCTTCAAAACTCTGTTTGTTGCCCGCAGCCAACAGCTGGACATTGCACATCCAGTCGACCGATTCCATAAAGAAATGGATCTTGCGGTTCGGAATAATCATGCTGTCGCCGGTCCAACGGCTTTTCTGGTCCATCTTGCTGGCCAGTTCGGTCAACGCCGGTCGCAAGGCGTCTGTATTCGTGTTGTAAATCACCAGTCTCGGTCGCATCAACAACACGACCAGGGAAATGCAAAGCCCGTAAAAGGTGATCATCAACAGCCATACCCAGGGCCCAAACCGGACTGCTGCCCCTTCCGGAAAGAATAGCTCCATCGGGCCAACCGCAATCAGCCCGGACAGTGAGATTCCGAGCGCAGCCAAGTCCCGTGACCCGGTAGTAACAAAAGGCCGGCGCCGAAGATTGAGAATTCCGATCAGCGCCACATACATGGCCAGCGGAATGATCGCGATGGAAAATCTGAGTGGGTCCATATACCCATTATCTGCGCCAGAGAGGGAATCGTCCATCCCGTTTCCGGTCCGTTGCAAATGCCAGTTGCCTGTCGCGGTCTACCGGCAACTGTTATTGCGAACGGCGCCGATCTGGCCAACCCCCTGGTGCCGTGTCGCTCCGTGCCCGCGAGACCGGAATAAAATCAATCGCCCGAACCGGCGGCAACTCCGACGCCGCTGTACCAGCGGGCAACCAGCACACCCATCATCGCACAAGCCAGACAGCCGACAACCGTGACGCCAACATAGACCAAAGCCATCAGACGGTTACCGTTTTCAGCCATTCCCCAGGATTCAATCGAAAAGGCCGACATGGTGGTCAGGGCTCCCAGAAAGCCTGTCCCAACAAGTGCCTTCGCCCTGCTTTCCCCCACCGTAATACCCCACCCGAACAACAGGCCAATCAAAAAACATCCGGCCAGGTTGACTCCCAGGGTCCCCAACGGAATCACCAGCCCTTCCCGGTTGAAATTCAAATTGCTGACATGCCGGACCACTGCACCCAAAGCCCCTCCGCAGGCAACCAGAAAAACATCCAACCACGATTTGGTATCCATCTTGCCGGATCTCCCGAATAAATAAATGCATTCCACCGCCACGGTCCGATTTGGCGACCGACCGTTACCGGTCCGCTTCAAAGAATAACCTGGCAACGGCCAGCCGTCCGACCCCCGTTGGACCCGGAGTCAAGCCATTCAAGCCACTTTTGGGCCACGCCGTATTCGTCCGTTGCATCAAGTCCTGCAATGCGCAGTCCGGTTGACCATTGAAACGGGCAGTTTTTATAATCGCTGCTTCGCGCACAACACGCCGATTGACAATCGAAGTCACTCGAAACGCCCCGCCGGGCAAATTCCCGCGACCTTGCTGCGATGCTCCCCCAACCGGACAGAAAATGAAAATCCACGAATATCAGGGCAAGAAACTTTTTGCCGACTTCGGTGTCAACGTTCCAAAGAGCAAGGTCGCCCGGTCAGGTGAAGAAGCCGCTGCGGCCTACCGGGAGCTGGGCGGCAAGATCGCTGTCGTCAAATCGCAGATCCACGCTGGAGGAAGGGGCAAGGGAACATTTCGTGAAGAACCCGGCCAGCATGGAGTCCAGCTGGTTCGCAGCGCCGAAGAAGCCGCCCAGGTCGCAACCCGAATGCTGGGGAATACCCTGGTCACGATCCAGACCGGTCCGGCAGGCAAAGTCGTCAACCAGGTGCTGGTCGAAGCCGGTTGCGATATCGCCCGCGAACTCTATTTGGGAATCGTGCTGGATCGCGCTGCCGCCATGCCCGTCGTGATGTGCAGCCAGGAAGGGGGCGTCGAAATCGAAAAGGTGGCGGCCGAGACTCCCGAAAAGATTTACAAGGAACACTTTCATCCGGCCTGGGGCATCGAAAGCTTTCAGGTCCGGAAACTGTGCCAGCAGTTGGGGCTGACCGGAAAAAGTGTCCGGGCCGCCGACAAATTCATGCGGGCCCTCTGCAAAATGTTTGTTACCCTGGATTGCAGCTTGATGGAGATTAACCCGCTGGTTATCACGGGTGACGGGGACCTGATCGCACTCGACTCCAAAATCAGTTTTGACAGCAACGCCGAATTCCGCCACCCCGACCTGGCCGAGTTGCGGGATCTGTCCGAAGAAGACGAGTCCGAACTGCGGGCATCGAATGCCGGACTGAGCTACGTCAATCTGGACGGAAACATCGGCTGTCTTGTGAACGGTGCAGGACTGGCGATGAGCACTATGGACATTATCAAACTGAATGGTGGAGAACCGGCCAATTTCCTGGACGTTGGCGGCGGTGCCAATGCCGACCAGGTAACCGAAGCGTTCAGCATTATTCTCGCCGATACCAACGTCAAAGCGGTTCTGGTCAATATTTTCGGCGGCATCATGCGATGCACGACGATTGCCGAGGCGATTGTCGAAGCGGCAAAAAAAGTCGGCTTCAAAGTGCCGCTGATCGTGCGTCTCGAAGGAACCGAGGTCGAAGCCGGACGAAAAATTCTGGAAAGCTCGGACATCCGGATTATTTCCGCGATGGACCTGAACGACGCTGCCCAAAAAGCGGTCGCAGCTGTGGCTTGAGCCCGAACGCGGTTGAAATCGAACAGCACTCACACAATTTACGTCAGCGGTAACCATGAGCATTCTGATCAACTCAAAAACCAAAGTCATTTGTCAGGGAATCACTGGCAGCGTGGGTGCCTTTCACACTCGCGGCTGTATGGAATACGGCACGAAAATGGTTGGCGGCGTAACGCCGGGCAAAGGTGGCCAGAAAGCGGAGGGGCTCCCCGTTTTTGATACCGTGATCGAAGCCCGCGAAAAAACCGGCTGCAACGCCACGATGATTTTTGTTCCCCCTCCCTTTGCCGCCGACGCGATTCTGGAAGCGATCGATGCCGGAATCGAAGTGGTTATCGCCATCACCGAAGGGGTCCCGGCGCTGGATATGGTTCGTGTTTACGAACGGGTTAAACGGTCAGGTTCGATTCTGGTCGGACCCAATTGCCCGGGCGTCATCACGCCTGGCCAGTGCAAAATCGGAATTATGCCCGGCTACATTCACCAGCCCGGCAAAGTCGGGATCATGAGCCGGAGCGGAACGCTGACCTACGAAGCGGTTTGGCAAACCTCGAATCTGGGATTGGGCCAGTCGACCTGTGTGGGACTGGGTGGTGACCCGATCGTCGGCACTTCGTTTATCGACTGTCTGAAATGGTTTCAGGACGACGACGACACCGAAGCGATTTTGATGATCGGTGAAATCGGCGGAACGGCGGAAGAAGAGGCGGCGGCGTTCGTGAAGGAGCACGTTACCAAGCCTGTCGCCGGTTTCATTGCCGGATCAGCGGCACCTCCCGGAAAGCGGATGGGTCATGCCGGAGCGATCATCAGCGGCGGCAAGGGCACGGCCGCCGAAAAACAGGCGGCGATGCGTGAAGCCGGAATCGAAGTAGCGCTCAGCCCCGGCGACATGGGCAAAGCAATGGCCGCCGCGATCACCCGCGCCATGTCCGCAGTCTAGCGCCACGCATTCGTTTAACGGCGAGCCAACGGCGACCCCGCCCATTGGACAGCGCCTGTGCAGCCGGCGCCTTTCGCTGGGCGTTAAACGAAATCGTATTCCAACCATGCACCGCCCATTCGTTTAACGGCGAGCCAACGGCGACCCCACCCAATAGACAG
>Ga0163150_10002240_pt1 | contig 30362 bp, 25 predicted proteins | sample OliLakLV19P2IB_FD_148628 | JGI IMG/M metagenome (GOLD analysis project Ga0163150, IMG submission 148628) | Freshwater microbial mat bacterial communities from Lake Vanda, McMurdo Dry Valleys, Antarctica - Oligotrophic Lake LV.19.P2.IB | ecosystem: Environmental > Aquatic > Freshwater > Lake >...
TTTCGAAACACTCTTGCGGGTCATCTGCACGGCCTTCATGATGGTGGCAATGTTGCTGCCGGTGTAATACAGCCACAGGACTTGGGCTCGCTGCACCTCCCGCCAGGCGGCCGTCCGCGACTGGCGTAACTGCTCGAGCAACCGCACTTCTTCGAGGGTCAACACTAACTTGGGTCGAGTCGATTTTTTAGCCATGCCCGCCAGCATAGCAGAGAATCGATTATATGGATACTATTCAATGAAACGATATACTAGTTTTGGTGGCTGCCCTGACCGGTGGCATCTACGGGCGTCTGGCTGGATTTGGTGAGCGGCAACTAGCGGAAGACGAATACTACTTTGCGGAGGGAGTCGACAAGATCCGGCAACAAGGAGTGCCACGGTTTGAAGATGGAGGCTACTATGTTCAAGGCCTGTTGCCACAGTATGTGACCGCAGCCTCATTCCGGCTTTTCGGGGAAACGAACACAGCTCTGCGATTGTCGGCGCTCTTCTTCGGCCTGCTCGTCCCACTTTTGGCTTATCGCTATGCACGACCGCATCTGCCCGCTCCGTTCCCTCTGATATTGAGCGCGGCGCTGTTGGCGTCTTCGTGGGAGATTGAATTCTCGCGATTCGGCCGCATGTACACGGCGCTGCAATGCGCGACGCTGGCGTTCCTGTGCTGCTTCGATCGTTCAATCATTGGGCCAGACTGGAAGCATCGCTATCGTGCCCACTGTTGGCTGGTGATTGCGACGTTGTGCCACCTTCAGGGAGCGATCCTCGCTCCTTTGCTGTTTTGGCCCTGTTTCGATTTGGACAATCGCGAACGTTTTCCTGATCGCCGATCGGTCATCCGATATTCCCTTGTTACCACTGTGGTTGCTGCCCTGGTAGCTCTAATCGCAGCCTTTGACTTCAGGCGATGGGGCGTAGTGGATCCATTTCCGATTGGCTACGTGCCGCCCAAGATCGGTTTCTTACGCGCCCCGGAATTTCTGTTCTGGAGTGCAGGCGGCCACCCCTTGATTCCGATTGCCATCCTCGGCGCCCTCGTGGTGACACTCGTGATCGGACACCTCCTCGCCCGGCGAGGAGCGATCACGGGACCCCAACTGGGGCTTGTTCTACTGGTCGTGTCAGCCCTTCTGCACCAAGGCATTCTCGCCGCACTCATAGCGGGCGCCCTGGTTCTGCGATACGGCATTCGGCGCTCTCTCTGGGAATTGCCTCGCCAGAGGCCTCTGGTTATGGTTGCTGGCGGTGTGTTCCTTTTCTGGGCAGCTGTCGGTGTGTCCGCAGGACAAGACTGGATGAAGGTCAGCGGCGCCAGTAGTTGGATGGGAGCTGTGCGCAGAACTTTCTTTAGTTGGCCGAATTGGACCGAGGCACTGGTTCGGCCTTGGGCCGCTGACCTGCCCGTTCTGGGAGTGCTCACCTTGTTGTCGATTGCCGTCCTGTTGATATCAAGGTCCAACGCTTCCTGGATCGGAATCTTCCGTGGGCCAACCGGAATCCTCGTCTACGGCATTTTGGTCTTTAGTTTACTTCGCTACTTTTATGAGTCCACAAGGTACCACTTTCTGTTTTATCCGGTTGTTCTCGCAACTGTGATGGCCGCCTCATATCAACTGGCCGGTCTTTGGCGAGGACTCCTACTGTTTGCTGCCGCCTTTGCGGTGTCCGGGGACTTCAATCCGTCCCATATTGCCGCGGCCGGTAAACCCAGCGCTGAGTTCCGGACGGGGCCATTCGCTGACAAAGAGAACTTATGGTACCCGCGGCTGGACTACCAGAGCGTGGCCGACTATTTGAGGAAGGTTAGCAAGGAAGCGCCCGATGCTCTCTTTGTTGTCCACTACTGCCCCCCTGTGGCACGACAGTTCCAGCCGCGGCGCTACGCCAGCTATCTGCCTCGGTCGAATTTCGTGTTTTATGAATGGAGCCGTGAAAGAGGCACACGTGATGTTTGGAAACGACGGTTGCTATTGAGCACTTGGGAAGAGCTGCTTGAGGCTACGCGAGCAGATCAGGTGGTTTGGCTGGCACGTCCATTCTCTTTAGCAAGGCAACTCCAGCCCGACGCGGTTTGGGGCGAGCGCCTCGAACGCGTGACTCAAGAATTCTTGAGCCGCGACAGCCGGATTGAGGTTCTGCGGGTATCGCTTAGGCGCTGATGGGTCTTGTTCTGAAGATCTGGTCGAGTCTCTTTCGCGCTTGAAGAATTGCTACGGCCTTCACCCAAGTTCGAATCGTCGAGTCGGAACCGTCCGTGTTCCGTTAGATTTCCGGCACAGCCAGATCTTTGGCCCCAACCTTGGACATCACCGCCTCGGGGCAGTAGCGCTGAATCATGTCAAAGGCGATCTTGGCACGGCGGACGCGCTCTTTGGTGAGGGCAATGGCCGTTGCCTCAATATGGCTGCCGCTGGGATAGATATCCGGCGCGTTGCGCAGGCCCAGCTTGACGTACAGCGGAGAGAGGACTCGGATGAATTCAGGGATCTCAAAGTGGCGGATGAACCCGCCAAAGTTGTCGGGCGATTCGACGTAAAAATCCAACGGGATAGAGACGGCCTGGCGGATGGCAGCCAGCAGCGGCAGCGGCTGGTCTGATGAGACATTGAATGTGCCCGCACCGAAGTCTTCGAGAATCTTGACCGCAATTGGATTGGTCGCGCTCAGTTGCACGGAAATCTTGACCACCAGATTCGCTGGGAGTTTGCCCGCTTTCTTCATTTCATTGACCAGCCACAACAGGCCCAGATCCGCAACCAGTATGCCGCGCAGTCCGAGGTCGCATCCGCGCTTGATGTCTTCAATGGCATAAACCACCTGATCCATGCCGCGCAACCCGAGTCCAATGTTCTTTCCGGCCGGCGTGAGCGGCTGTGCTCCAATGTCCCAAGTGGCACGCGGCCCCACGAAGAGGCTGACCTCCATCTGCTGGTCTTTCGCGATTCGGAGCATTTCTTTGATCTCGTCGTCAGTCTGCAACAGAATGCCACTGCCCTGGCTCACACGATGAATGGTGAGCTTGTGTTTCTTGGCCTCATCGATCACGGTCTGCAGACAGCGGGGCCCTTCAACGCTGGGAATTTCAAACCGATACTGCGCGCCGTCAGGGAACCGCTTCGCCGAAGTTGGCAGGTCATAAGCGTCCGCTCGGGGAAAGCCGAGGCTTTCGATAAACTTTCGGGTCTCTTTCATTGGGATATCCTTTATCGCTTCAACGCAAAATTGGCCAGAGAGGTACTGGGGTGCGGATGTAGATCTGGAAAGAGTGTCCGAGGCGAAGGGCCTTCGCGGTCTTCGCAACTTCGCGGCTAATTGGCCTTCTGCGGCTGCGAAACACTGCTAATTCTGTCCAGCACGTGGTCTTTAATCCACTTGCCGTCCCACCATTCCGTCGGGTTGACGGGCACGCCCTGCAAGAATAATCCAAAGTGCAAGTGGTCGCCTCCGGCTAGACCGGTGGCGCCACTCCGTCCCACCACGTCCTTCTTCTTCACCTGCTGGCCAGCCTGCACCCCGTTGGAACTCAGATGTCCATATAGGGAGATCAATCCGCAGCCATGATCGATCAACACCGCATTCCCGTAAATACCGAAATAGTCGGCCAGCAAGACCACGCCGTCGTTCGCCGCTTCAATGGGATACTGCTGCGTCACCGAAAGGTCGAAGCCGACGTGGTCCTGGCGATCGACTTCCTTGCCCTGGTAAACATAGGTTCGATGATCGGCAAACAGTGATTCAACCTGTGAATTACTCAACTGCAAAAAGGCGCCGTCCCACAAAAACTGGGGAGCAGATTTACGGCTCAGCTCGGTGATCTGGTTGTGGTTGGCTTTTCGCAGTTTGGTGTTGATCTCCAAAAACGTCTTAATCAACTCTCCCTGATCCTGGATGGAGGGAGTGTGCGACATGACCTCGGGCACGACCTTCTGCAGGAATCCATCATCCAGCGGGATCGGGCGGCTGCGAAACTTTTTTGGGAAGAGCTTGTACCAAAATCCTGCGATCGCTTCGTTGCCTGCGCCGTCGCGTGCCACAATTTTCAGAGGGCTGTTCTCGGGAATGTTGTACGCAAAGGCAAAGAGCGCAAACCGGAGGTTGGGGTCGCTACCGGCCGGGTATCCGGGGAAAAAATTCGGTCCCGCCTGGACGCCTGACACTTCAGCGTCGGGAGAAACGCGGTAAACCACACACTCGGAGCCGCCCTGGTTGATGTAGTGCTGGCTGGAGAGAACTTCGAGGCGCGGGGGATAGATGTCAAAGACGAAATCGCGTTGCTGTTGCGTCTGGTTGCCCCCGAAAAATCCTCGCCAGGAATGGTCCGAGGCGGTAATCAACAGGCTTGCTGGCCCGTCCTGGACTTTGTATTTCTCTGCAATCAGTTTCCCGAGATCAATCGTCGCCGACTTCTTTTCCCCAGTTCGCCAGAAGGTGAACAGCGACGGTCCCGGATAGGATTCCTCAACCAAGGGGACCGACTGATCTTTTTGTTTCAATGAAACGGCAACCTTGCTCAGACCGTTTCCGGCGTCCTCAATCTGCAATGACAAGGCGGGCTTGCGTCCCAACGACCTAAACTCCCGGTCAAAACGAACCGCTGGAGGCTGCCCCTCCCAACGCTTGAAACTTAAAGCAAAGCCCACAATCAGCATAAGGACAAAGAGGATTAAGAGGACCAGCAGTGCTCCAATGCCTCGACTCGTGTTTGCAGATTCCTTCATTAAAGTGTGGGCTTCCTTTCTACCATCAGTGCTCTGAGGGCCGTAAAGTTATTATGAGTGGTAGCAAAAGTCTAAGCATTTTTCATCGTGCTGCAAACATTGGAGATAGGTGTGTGCCGGCGCCGCCTACAACTCCCCGCAGTTCCAATAACTCCTTGACAGATAAGGGGAAAAGAGGATATACAAACCCGTTTGCTTCAGGTCTCTCGATACTCGCTAAGCCGCGAAGCAAGCGATCTTCAGACAGTATTTTGGATTCCACCGGCCCTGCCGCCCGACTCTCATCTGGGAAGCACTGAGCATATCAAGGCCGCACGGGTATGAGTTGGGAATCCGGCACTATTTGGCTGCGTCAGCCTATAGATTTTTTGCAAGCCTTTGTCCCCTCCGACGAGGGGATGCTCATGGAGGGATCGCGAGTTGAACTTGAAACGAAAGAAAAAGGTGCTGATCGTAGGGGAACTGAACGTTGACATTATTGGAGTCGGACTCCAGACCTTTCCAGTGCTGGGGCGCGAGATTACTGCCCAAGAAATGGTGCTCAGCCTGGGCAGTGCATCTGCAATTCTGGCTTGCGGATTGGCCAAACTGGGTGTGCCGGTAACCTTTGTCAGCAAGGTGGGGCGGGACGAGTTCGGCAAGTTCTGTCTGGACGCACTTGAGGCCAAGAAAGTCAAAACGGACAACATTCTGCGTGATAGCAAGCTCCGCACTGGTCTGAAGGTTTCACTCAACTTCCGCAACGACAAGGCCCAGATTACCTACCCGGGAGCGATTCCTCATCTCTACCTCAAGGATATCTCGCAAAAGGTTTTCCGCGATCACGATCACTTGCACATCTCGTCCTACTTCCTGCAGGAAGGATTGTTGCCTTCGTTTCCGCAGTTGTTCCAGAGCGCCAAACAGATTGGCATGACCACTTCGCTCGACCCCAACTGCGACAACAAGAATCAGTGGAACTCGGGAATCTGGAAGTGCCTGGAGTATCTCGACGTGCTCTTGCTGAACGAGATGGAGGCAATCAACATTGCCAAAGCCAAGAGCTTGAATCGAGCGCTCGACCTATTTGCTCAGAAAGTTCCGACGGTGGTGATCAAATTGGGATCCAAGGGGGCGCTCGCCAAGAGTCGTGGCCAGGTCATCCAGCTGCCCGCTTTCAAGGTGAGAACCGTCGATACAACCGGCGCAGGAGACTCATTCGATGCAGGGTTTCTCTACGGACATCTTAATGGTTTTGACCTCCGGAAAGCTCTCACGCTGGCCAACGCCTGCGGGGCGATGTCGACCCTGGGAATGGGCGGCACAGAGACTCAAACCGACTGGGAAGAAGCTCAAAAGTTCATGAAGAAGCAGCCCGCCGCGTAGAAAGGGTCAAGGCGAAAGGGGTGAAAGGGTCAAGGCGAAAGGGGTGAAAGGGTCAAGGCGAAGGGAGTGACACATGCCTTATGGCCGTCTCGGTGTTCGTCATTCGGACTTCGACATTCGTCATTTCTTCTTGGCTCTTTCGCCTTCAATTCACATCATCCGCTTGTCCGCAAAGCTGAAGTGCCCATCGCTTCCCACCACAATGTGGTCGAGGAGCGTAATCTCCATCAGTTGACACGCCTTTTTTAGATCTTCTGTCACCCGCCGATCCTCAGCGCTCGGCTCCGGGTTGCCGCTGGGATGATTGTGTACCGCAACAATTGCCGCGGCCCCCAGATTAAGAGCTCTCTTAACCACCTCTCTTGGAAAGACACTGGCAGTATTGATGGTGCCGCGAAACAGCTCCTCAACCACAAGCACACGATGTTTGGTGTCAAGGAAGATAACGCTAAAAATCTCCTGCTGCAGATCTCGGAACTTGTGAGCCAGCAGATCCAGCACATCTTTAGAGCATTCGACAAAACTGCCTTGCTGTGCCTTCTCTTGCAGCCAGCGCTCGCTGATCTCTCGGATCGCGCGGAGCGTGGCAATCTTGGCGGTTCCCATTCCCTTGACTCGGCGCAACTGTTCGTCGCTGGCTTTGAACAACCCGCGCAGGCCGTTGAAGTCTTTCAGCAGCTTGCGAGAAAGGTCCACCACGCTCATTCCCTGCACTCCGACGCGCAAGAAAATTGCGAGCAGCTCAGCCTCGCTTAGTTTCCCGGCTCCCTCAGACATGAGCCTCTCGCGAGGCTGCTCTGAACTTGGCCAATAGCTGACCCACTTTTCGGAGATCTTCTTCGGGGCCGACGATGAATTCATGTGCCCCCCTTTTGCCCAACGTCGTGTTGCAGAAGCTCCCAATCTGCCTTGTCCTTGGTCCTGCCAGTGGCCGCCTTGTTGGCAAGTAATTCCCGCTTACCAATCACAAACAGCTGCTGTTCCCCGAAATTCAAAGCCTCTCGACCCTCCCACGCTTCATCCCAGGTCACACCAGTGATCTGAGTCAGAAGGTCGATCCGCATCGGAGGCCTGCCCATCATGATGACTTTTCCAGGAGTGGCTGCTTCCTCTTCTTGCAAGCCGGAGAATCCGAAGGACTCGAGAGCTTGAACGACTCGGTGAGCGTTCTCCCGAGTCGGGCAAATGTAAAGGTCGAGATCCTGGGTCGCACGCGGAACTCCGTGATGGGCCAGCGCATAAGCTCCAACCAACAGAAATTCTACCGAGTGCATGTTGAAGCAACGAATCACGTCCTCGAAATCGCTCTCAAATCTCATGGCCGATCGCTCTCGCTCAAAGGAACCCGTTCCACAATTTCGAGAACCCTTTCGATCGACTGCGGAAGATCAAACACTCGCTCCCTCAACAGTTCAACAGCAGCCAGCCTCTCCTCGGAAGGTCGACTCAGCCAGTAGGCAAGATCCTGCTGGGACGTATCCTCGTCAAGCGATGTAATCGTGAGCACCTTTTCAATCATGGCTTGAGATCTCCATGTTCTAAAGCCCCAGCCTCTCGGCTGCGTCTTCCATGGCCCGAATGCAGAACGCAATGTGCTCGTCGAGATCAACACCCAGTTCCTGCGCACCGTGGATGATGTCGTCGCGGTTCACGGACCGCGCGAATGCTTTGTCCTTCATCTTTTTCCGAACCGAGCGCGGCTCCAACCCTTGAATCTTCCTGTCAGGGCGCACCAACGTGACCGCCGTAATGAATCCAGCAAGTTCATCGCACGCAAACAGTGTCTTGTCCATCAGGCTGTTTCTGGGGCATCCGCTGTAATCGGCATGGGACCTGATGGCGTAGATCACGTCTGCTGGATAACCGTGAGCCTTCAGAATCAGAGCGCCTTTCTCGGGATGATCCGGCGGATTGGGATACATCTCGTAATCGAAATCGTGCAGCAGGCCAACAATGCCCCACTTTGCGTCGTCTTCTCCAAACTTTACGGCGTAAACCCGCATGCAGGCTTCAACCGCGAGCATGTGTTTGATGAGGCTGTCGCTCTTGGTGTATCGCCGCAGCAGCTCAAAGGCAGAATCGCGGCTGAACAGGAATTGCTCCATTGAATCATTGTGTCATTGAGCCATTGCCCATTGACGATTGCCGGTTGTGGCACCCCCAATCGTCAATGACGCAATCTGTCAATCGTCAATGCCTTACGTTTCCATCCAGTTTTTCCCTGTCCCTATCGCAACAACCAGTGGCACGCGGAGCTCGATCACGTTTTCCATCTCGGACTGGACCAGCGCCTGAGCAGTCTCCACCTCTCCATCCGGCACGTCGAAAACCAGCTCGTCGTGTACCTGGAGCAGCATCTTTGTCTTGAGCCGTTCCTGCTCCAGTCGCACGTGAATGCGAATCATCGCCAGCTTGATCAGGTCAGCGGCCGTGCCCTGAATGGGAGAGTTGACGGCTGTGCGCTCAGCAAAATTTCGCAGCGCCGCGTTCCTGCTGTTGATCTCTGGAATCTGCCGCAAGCGCCCAAACATCGTGCGCGTCTCTTGAGTCTGGCGGGTTTCGACAATGGTGGCATCAATAAACTGCTTCACCCCCAGGTAGCGTTCAAAATAGCGGCGGATGAATTCCTGGGCTTCCTTTTGCGAAATTTCCAATTCCTTCGCCAAGCCAAAGGGTGTCTGCCCATAGACGATTCCGAAGTTAATGGCCTTGGCTCGCCGCCGCACTTCACCGGTCTGCATTCCGGGATGCATGCCGAAAACTTCCGTCGCGGTGCGGGTATGAATGTCCTCTCCTTGGCGAAAGGCGTCCAGCAGAACCGGATCCTCGGAAAGATGAGCCAGCACCCTCAGTTCAATTTGAGAGTAGTCGGCAGCTAGCAACACGCAGCCTTCGCTGGGAATGAACGCTGAGCGAATCTTTGCGCCCAGTTCACTTCGGATGGGGATGTTCTGCAGATTGGGATTGCTGCTGGAAAGGCGGCCGGTCGCAGCGACGGTTTGATTGAAGGAAGTATGCACCCGCCCCGTCTTGGGATTGATCAACCTCGGAAGAGCGTCGACATAGCCGGTCTTCAACTTGGCAATCTGACGATATTCGAGCATCACTCGCGGCAGCTCGTGCTGCTGCGCCAGTTGCTCCAGAATTTCGACTGAAGTCGAGTACTGGCCGGATTTCTTGAGCTTTTTTGGAGCCGGCAGATTCAGTTTTTCGAACAGGATCTCTCCGAGTTGTTTCGGGGAGTTGATGTTGAACTCCATCCCGGCCAACTCGAAGGCGCGCTGCGTCAGCAACTCAATCTGTTTCTCAAAGTCCCCTGACATGCCCGTCAAAAGGGCGGGGTCAATGCGGATGCCGTGCGTCTCCATCTGGCCCAGCACTTCCACCAACGGAAGTTCGATGTCCCGGTAAACCGGCTCCAGTTGCATTTCTTGAAGCTTGGGGTAGAGGGCTCGAAACAGTTCGCGCACCAGTGTGCAACGCTCGTCAGGTTCTGGCCCGGGAGCCTTTTCCAGTTGCGCGAAGGCAATCTCTGCAAACTGGTGGTTGCTGCGATTCGGCTGCACGAGGTAGGACATCAGCATCGTGTCCCAATCTGCGCCTCGAAGCGTGATCCCCGCTTGAGCCAGTGCTACCAGAGCTGCCTTTGTGTTATGCATCACTTTTGGGAGACTGGAGCTTTCCAACAGTTCGCGAAAGCTGGCCAGTGCTGCAACCGCTCCGTTTTGAAAGTGCGCAATCCATCCGCCGTCAGCGCCGGCCAGGGCCAGGCTCCGAATTCCAGCTTGCGTGGACGCTTCCTCGTCGAAATCGAAATGACAAAAGATGCGCTCTTCTTGCTTTAGCTTTTCAAGTGCTTCCTTAATCTGCTCCGGACTTTCGACAATCGCGAAGGAGATGGCCGTCTTCGGTTTTGGCGCTTCTGCTTCAAACTCCTTCAACAACGATTGAAACCCCAACTCCGTGAGCAACACTCTCATCTTCTCGAGGTCGGGCTGCTGAACCCGCAACTCGTTCCAATCAACCTCGATCGGAACCTTGGTGTCGATGGTCACCAGTTCCTTGCTTTGCAAGATCTGCGCGCGGTGATTCTGCAGCGACTCCCGATAAGCCTTGCGCTCCACTTCAGAAGCACTGGCCAGAAGCTTATCCAACGACCCAAACCGCTTGATGAGATCGCGCGCTCCTTTTTCGCCAATACCCGGAGCGCCTGGCACGTTATCCACCGAGTCACCCATGAGCCCGAGCACATCGATCACTTGTTGAGGAGGAACACCGAAGAACGACTCGACCCTGGCGGCATCGAACACGATGTCCTCTTTGGCCTGATGCAGCACTTGCACATGCCCGCAGACCAGTTGAAACATGTCTTTGTCGTTCGAGACGATCACTGCTTCCAGATTCTGTTCCCCGGCGCGGCACGCAAACGTCCCGATGATATCGTCGGCTTCGTAACGCTCGAGCTCCAAAATGGGCACGCGCAGCGCTTCACAGAGACGGCGGATGTAAGGAAACTGCACGGCAAGATCCTCCGGCATCGCCGCCCGGTTGGCCTTGTATTCCTGATAGGCCTCGTGGCGAAACGTCGGCTGGCTGCCATCGAACACCACCGCGAGATACTGCGGCTGATACTGTCGGATGAGCTTGCGCAGCATGGTGGCGAAGCCGTAGACCGCGTTGGTCGGAACACCCTGGCTGTTGGTAAGTCCGCGAATGGCGTAGTAAGCCCGAAAGATGTGCGACATGCCATCAATCAGGAAAACTTTGCCTGGCGGCGCTGCACTCATTGCGGTTTGGCCCGCGGTCATGGTAGACAAGCCTCCTAAGCCGGACAAGCCGGAACCAAAAATGGACCACGGGGAACACGGGGAAAATGGCCGCGGATGAACGCAAATGAACGGGGAGTTTTCAGAAAGTTGAACTGCGGTAGAATCGTTGTTAAGCCTCTCTTCATAAGGGTCCCAGCCACATCGAAATATTTTCTGAGCGAACAGAAATCAATTCTATTGCTAAGGCTCCAAGGGTTTCGAGGTTGAGAATCTAGCACAACTGGGTTTGAAAGTGGGACTGAGAGACGGCCCGAAATATTTGCTATTGTCTATTTGGTTATGTAGTACTGATGGGTAGTGCGCACTTCCCCCATGTAGCCGATAGAAAATCGAGAGTTGGACGTTTCACTGACTATTGCGGAGCAGCACCTGCGAGTGAAAGCCCGCTTCTCATCCGCGTTCATCCGCGTTAATCTGCGGCCTTGCTTCTTGCTGCTCATTCGAGGCCGTAGTCGAATTTTTGGCGCAGCTTACACGCGCCATGGAAAAGAGGAGTATGAAACCGAAAACCCGAGTTCGTAGGCCAATCTTCGACAAGGATGGCTATCAGATCAATCTTCCGAAGTCTCTGGCTGCTTCGATGAGGGCTGCAGTCCCAGTCGATCCCAAAGATATCGAGTGGCTACCTTCGCCGGAAGAATTTGCTGAGATGCGAAAGACCACTAAGTTGACTCTTCATCTGAGTAAACGTAGTTTGAAGCTTCTAAAGAGCAAAGCACTGAAGTGCCGGATGCTTTACCAGACACTCATTCGAAGCGTCGTCGACAAATACGCCGAAGGAATGGAAAAGTCGGTTTAAGGTTATCCGGGCATGAGGTCATCCGCGACCCTCCGCCGGCTTCCTCCCTTTTCTGAGATTCTACGTGTTGTAAGTCTCTGAAACCCCGCTTTTCATCCGCGTTCATCTGCGTTAATCTGCGGCCTTACCTTGGTTGCTCATGGGAGGCCCGATGCGCTTTGTTCAGCAAATGGTGTGGCTCGCCTGCCTGTGGCTTTTTCTTTCCGTCACGCTGTTTTCCCAAACCCTCAAAAAGGACTACCTCAAATACATTCAGCAAGCCGCTGAGCTGGGCTGGCAGGAATATCCGGGCGTGATCGCGAGCTGGAAGAAGAACGTCAAACCCAGTCCCCTGTGGGGCTACGACGCCCCGGCGCAACCCATCTATCTGGCCGACATCCTGGGATTTCTCTACCAGCACACCCAGGACAACGCCTATGCGGACAAGGTTCGGCAGATCCTGATCGAGTACGGCAGTCTGCGGGAGGCGTACCCGGAAGACTACTGGAAGACCCGCGCGGAGTACCGCTATGGCATGCCGGCACTTTCCAACTTCTTTTTTATGCCTGCCTATTCGCGAGCCTATCTGCGCATCCGCGAAAGTCAGGCGCTGGATGCCCGATCCCGCGAGACTATCGAACGCGATTTGGCCCAAAGTCTGAATTATGTGTTTACTTTTCCCGAGTGGGGCGCAATGAATCGCGCCATGCTGCGGGCCGAAGCTTTGTATTACGGCGCTCTGGCATTGCCCCGCCACGCAAACGTCGGCAAGTGGAAGCAACTGGCTGAGACGCTGGCAAGCGACAGCCTGAAGCAGTGGGAGATCGAGGACGCCTCGCACTATCAGCCCATCTGGCTGCTGTCGGTGTTTTCCTACGCCGAGATCAGCGGGCGGACGGAATTTCTTGATTCGCCGATTGTCCACTATTACATGGAATACTTTCTCAATCTGCTTGCGCCTCATGGGAACGTCGCGGATTTCGGGGACGCGCACTGGAACTCCGGGTGGGATCGCTTCATCCCCGTCTTCGAGAAAGCTGCGGCCGCCTATCGCAGCCCGCAATACAAGCACGTGGCTCGTGAGATGCTGGTGCGAACGCGCCAGCGCCTGCAGGCTGCCAGACAGAAAGCAGGCCAACCGCTGGAGTTGAACGGCCAGCCGATCCTCTACGGAGGAACCGGCTTCGGGTCAGCACTGACCGATGCTTACCGCTGGGCGGATGACTCCATCGTCCCGCAAGTGCCCACAACCCTGAGCCGGGAAGTGCTGGAAGATGTCATCGGCAAGAAGGTTGTCTTTCGCAACGGTTGGGATCCCACCAGTACTTTCCTGATGCTCAATTACCGCGATGAAGGCGACGGCAGCCTGTTGCAGCGCGACTACTTGCGCCAGACACTTTCAGTGGAAGAAGAAAAGATGCATCACGGCCACGCCGACGAGAACAGCATCTGCCTGCTGATGAGTGGCGGGTCCGTCCTGCTGCACGACGGCGGCTACCGCGACGATCTGCCCAGCGGACGGTGGGGCGCCTACCGTGCCGACTACTTTCACAACCGCGTCGTGGCGCGCAGGAACAAGCGCGCCGCCGGCCAGGATCTGTTCGAGTTCGTTCGCAACTCGGGCGCTTATCGAAAGGTGCAGACCCACAAGATCGATTTTCTGAATTTCAAAGAGGTCGATGTCAGCCGGACCCGTCTGGTGGATGCGGAACTCGGCTATGAGTGGGACCGCGTCATCACTTATGTCAAGGCCCGCGACTTCTTCGTCGTGGTCGATGGCATCCGGGTTCGAACTCCCGGGTACTACACCTTCGCGAACCTCTGGCACACAAAGAAAATCATCGAGCAGGGCAAACAGTTTTTCAAGACCACGATTGACGCGATCGGCAGCGAGACGCTCCCTGCCGACCGATCGCTGCTCGTTGTTTTTCCCGAAAACGAGGCCAAGGAGATCGGAAGCTATCCTGAGAAACGTCATTACCAGGACGAGGTGGCGCTGTACCAGACGGTGTCGAGCCACTATGCAGCGGGGGCCTTGGAGTTTTTCGTAACAATTCTCGTCCCACAAGCAAAGGGTGAGAACTCAGGCAAGACGGCTGACGGGTTTAGGCTCCTGAAAGCCGACCGCTTCCCACAGGCGCTGGGTGTTGAGTTCGAAGAGGGCAGTGCCCAGTCGCTGGTGCTGGTGAAACTCGATCTGGAGATGGACCAGGCGCGCGAAAATATTCGTCCACGCTACCAGTACGATCTCGGCAAGGTCCGTTGTGGCGAGTTGGAAACCGATGCATCCTACGTTTTCGCACGCCAAAACGGGGAGCGCGTGAGGTACTCCGCGGCAACGTTCACCAAGCTATCTTATCGGGGACAAACACTGATCGAAGCGCTACCCACCACTTTCCCTCTGCAGCTTGACGGGGCGCCACCCCGAGTGAGCCTTCCCAAGTGGCGTTTTTGGGAGGATGAGGTTGCGGTCAGGAACTAGGTTCACTTGGTGGCAACGAAGTTCAAGATTCGGTCAAACCGACAGCGGTCGGCAAACCGACAGCGGTCGGCAAACCGACAGCGGTCGGCAAATTTGCATTTGTTTGAACCGCCAAGAGCGCCAAGGGGAATGCGAGCTGTCACTTGGATCTAAGAATTTCAAATCAGGGATCTTAGATCCAGATGGCCGGCCGGGTATTTCTACGAAAGGTTACCTCAGGCAAGCTCTTGGCGCTCTTTGCGTCCTTGGCGGCTCCCTGTTTTGGGTCTCGGCGGTACGAAGTCGCTGCTACGACTAGGGCTGGAGTTCGAATCTGCAATTGCGACACATGGCTTGCTGCTTGTGACCCTACATCCTAGTTCCCTACGAATTCCTGGAAGACCTAAAACGTATTCTCAGATATCTTCCCTTGTGATCCGTCCATCCAGCTTCTCGTCAGCACTCATTTACATTCATAATAAATAGGTTAGCTACGCAGTTGCTGGGCCGCTGTAAGTTGGAGCTATTCTTGCATTTGAACGAGAATCACTAGCCTTTGTTCGTAGTGAACGGAATTCTTAGGCTTCGAGCCGTTCGTCGTAATGGTCTCAAACACGAAAATCCAGCAGTTCAACCATCACAACGAGGTGATTCTAATGAAGAAAGCTACACACAAAGCAGTGTGTCTGCTAGGCATTCTGATGCTGACAGCGTCCGTCGGCTGGGCCCAGATCAGTACTGGGTCCCTCTCCGGCACCGTGACCGACCCAGGCGGGTTGGTTATCGCGGGAGCGAAAGTGACTGCCACGCACGTTCCCACCAGCCGGAACTATGAGACCGTGACATCAGAGGCAGGTCTGTATGTTTTTCCAACCCTGGAAGTCGGCCCCTACACAGTAACGGTCGAGCAGGGTGGATTTAAGAAGCTGACGCGTAGCGGCTTGGTGATCGCGATTTCCAACCGCTCAGTGGTGGACCTGAAACTGGAGATCGGCGAGGTTTCCCAGACCCTTGAAGTCACGGGAGAAGCACCTCGGCTGCAGACGGCAACCACAGAGATTGGCTCCAACTTCGCACCCAAGCTCTTCACTGACGCTCCGATTTACGCAGGCGGTTTTCGCAATGTGGAGACTTTCGTAAACTACCAGGCTGGCGTGGTTTACGGCGCCGGGGCTGAAGGCGGGATTTCCGGTGGCGCCCGCCGCTCGAAAGAGATCCTGATCGACGGCGCCAGCATGACCAACCCCGAAAGCGGAGGTGTCGCGTTTAACGGGTTGCCGACGGTCGAGCAGTTGGGTGAGTTTAAGGTTATCAACAACACGTTCTCAGCAGAGTATGGACGGACGGGAGGTGGCATTGAGTCGTTCGTAACCAGTTCAGGCGGTAATCAGTTCCACGGGTCCGTTTTTGACTACCACACGTCCAGCGCGCTCAGCGCTAATTCCTGGGCCAACAATGCGAACAATGGCGTCAGAAAACCCAAATATCACGGGAATGAATACGGAGCTGCGGTCGGCGGGCCGGTTTGGATTCCCAAGCTTTACAACGCGAATAAGGAAAAGACCTTCTTCTTTTTCACTTTCGGTGGGTATCGCCGCACAGATTCTTCTGCCCGTTTTCTGACCGTACCAACCGCGCGCCAGCGCGAGGGATGTTTTGATGAAGCCGGCGTGCGCCCCATTTTCGATCGCGAGACGGAAGCCCAATTCCCGGGGAACTGCATTCCACAAAGCCGGTTCAGTTCCGTTTCTCGGAATATCCTTCCGCTAATCCCACAACCCACGAACAACGCTCTCCAGAACAACTATCTGGGCGTCACAACCACACAGGCGAAACAGGACTCGTGGAGCCTTAAGATCGACCACCGGATTAGCGACCGGCACACGATCAACGGCTGGTACAGTACCCAGGAAATCAGCAGTTTGGTTCAAGGCCCGTTGCCCGCACCGGTTTTCGGGACCGGCGGCATCAATGACTCGGCCAACCGGCCACAGTTCCTCCGTTTCAACTACGTTTGGATCATCGCCCCAACCACCAGCCTGCAGGTGACCTACGGCAAAACGAGGCTGCGTCAGTACTTCGACAACGACAGCGTGGGAGAGGGCTGGCCGCAGAAGCTAGGATTGAAGGGGGTCTCGGAAGGAGATACCAACGCGTTTCCGGTTGTCCGGTTTACCGACGCGCGTTACGCGAACTATGGGGATACCAACGGCCCGAAGACCAAGGGCACACAATTCAATTACACCGATCAGGTTTCGGCCAACCTGAGCATGGTGAAGGGCAAGTTCAACTGGAAGTTCGGCGGGGAACGCCGCTGGACGAGGACCACAGGCATCAAGCTTTCCACCGGAGGCTTCGACGACGCCGGCGTACAGGGCGACTTCTCGTTTGCCGCAACACCGACCGCTTCCCGCGCTGCTTCCGGCACAACGGGTGATTCGTTTGCCAGCTTCTTGCTGGGTTTGGCTAGCAACGCGTCCAGAACTTTCAATGCCAGTGCATCGTCTGCAAATTTTGGTTATTACGGCGGGTATGCGCAGACCGACTGGAAAGTAAGTCCCAAGCTGACACTCAACCTGGGTCTGCGGTACGAGATTCCGATTCCTCGCTCGACGTCGCCGAACGCGTTCACGTCGTTCGATCCGGAACTCATCAATCCTGCCAGCGGTTTGAAAGGCGCCTTGGCCTACCTGGGCGACTGCCAGGGGTGCGTGAGTGGCAACCGGTTCGGAAAGATCAACTACTCCTCCATCGGCCCGCGCCTCGGAGCGGCCTGGTCCGTCAATGAGAAGACTGTGGTGCGCCTCGGCTACGGTGTGCACTACTCGGCAGGTAACGGGTTGACCGGTGGGTTCTGCATTCGCTGCCAGAACGGATACTCGACGGCTGCCGGTCTTTCAGCTCCAGACGCATTCACTCCAGCGTTGCGTTGGGACAACGGCTTCGTTCCTTCACCCACGTTCCAGGCACCGCCCATCATCAGTGCCTCCGCGGGTAACGCGGCTGACGACATCTGGTACATCTCTCCCGACTCTGGCACTGCGCCTCGCTTCCAGAATTGGAGCTTAAACATCCAGCGCGATCTGCCCTGGAAGTTTGTGGGTGAGGCTGCCTACATCGGCAATCGTGGCACGCGCCTTTCAGCAAACCATAAACCGTTTAATCACCTCGATCCGAAGTACTTTTCGCTCGGCGCTCTGCTTAACCAGCGAATAGACAGCCCGGCAGTGGTGGCGGCCGGTTACACTTCGCCCTACGCAAACTTCATTCAGAATTGGGGCAACGGCGCGACCCTGGGTCGCGCTTTACGGCCTTATCCCCACATCAACGGCCCGTTGAACAACGAGTACAACCCGATTGGCAGTTCCTGGTATGACTCGATGCAGCTGAAACTCGACCGCCGCTTCAGCATTGTGACCATGCAGGCAAACTACACCTGGTCAAAGTCCTTGACCAACGCCTCTGGTTCTCAGACCAGCGGTGACACGACCAATCGCAACCCGAAGGCCGTGAATCCCTTCGACCCGCGCGTACTCGATATCGCAAAGAGCTTTCAGTATAACGACGTGCCCCATATTTTCAACGTCGTCTTAGCGTGGGATCTTCCTTTTGGAAAAGGCCAGAAGTGGCTGCACAGCTCCGTAGCTGAGCGCTTTGTAGGGGGTTGGACGATATCCTTCGCCGGACAGTACGCAAGCGGAGCGCTGGTTTTGCTCAACGCTCCGTACACTTACCCTCAGGGAGCAGGAAACTTCCTTTATGGACGCAAGATGGTGAATCTCACGGGCGAACCCATCCGAACCTCGGTTAAACGTGGGGATCTCGATCCACGCGATACCACCAAGCGATGGCTGAACCCCGGCCTCTATAGCATACCTGGAACCTACGATCTCGGGACTGCACCGGTGTACATCAACGAAATGCGCGATCCGAAAGCCTTCAACGATAACATGGGGTTCATCAAGCGCACGCGCATCTCGGAAACTGTGAATTTCGAGATTCGCGGGGAGTTTGTCAACGTCTTCAACCGCACGAACTTCGGAATCGGTGGGCTACCGGTCAGACCGAACGTTGCCGATCTCACCCGATTCGGAGTTGCCAACGGCCCACGCAGCGGAGCACGCTTGGGTCAGGTCGTGGCGAAGATCAACTTCTGATCCGATCGGGTTGAATTGAATCTTTGGTTCTTTCGAAAGGCTGGCGTTCGCGCCAGCCTTTTTTTTTTGGAATTCCTCTTCAGCAGAAAAGATCACACCATTGGCTCTCGCAGCGTGAGTAGGGTGCGTCGCGCCTTTCGACGCACCACTTCCCCTACCGAGTTCAATGGTGCGTTTGGAAAAGCACAACGCACCCTACGAGATCTCTTGGATTTTTCTCAGCAGACCAGTACCTTCCGTCTGGCACGCATCCAGTCTCACAGAATGCCTCCCAGACGTTCTCTGCCCTCTATTTCTGCAATAGAAAAGGTGCGCCTTACTTAAGCGAGCGATCCAAGAACCGATAGCTTGCTTGCCGAACCGCCGCCGGAAATTCATGCGCGGAATTCGGATAAAGGACCTTCAGCTTTTTCCTTACGTGAAAGACCTTGTGGTACACCGGAAGGGCTGCCTTGACACAATCCCGTACACCGGAAACCTCGAAGTTATCGTCTCGCAAGGGAGCATTGATGAATGTGGCCCTGGGGGCCAGACTGGCCAGGATGTCAGTAAAGTCGAAAGGCATCCACGTCGGATCATTCGCATATCGATCCGCGATGCGAGGCATGTAGCCTTTGTGACTCCAACCGGTAAGGTCACCCTTCATGTACTTCGCAAAGGAAGTGAACCCGGAGCTCGTGACAACCACTTTGACTCGATCGTCAAAGGCAGCCAGAAAGAGCGCATTGTGTCCACCCAAGGAATGGCCAATCACCCCAACGCGCCCTGGATCGACTTCTGGCAACGACTGCAGCAGGTCAATGGCTCGCCGATGATTCACGATTCCCTTCATCGTCGCGCTCGCATAGCCATTGGCATAAGGATCGAACTGATAGTCGCCAAAGTTAGGATAATCAGGCGCGAGCGTGACGTATCCTCTTTGCGCCAATTCCAGAGCATAATGCAGGTCGGGCTTGCCCCCGACGCCTGCAGGTTCTCCTTTGCCGATGCGCGTCGTTTGATGCAGACAAAGGACTGCCGCAGCCTTCTTCCTGGTTGGTTGTGAACCGTCAGGAAGAAGCAGGTAAGCGGAGACCCGATCAGGCTCTCCCGCGAGCACCTCACTCACAAACGTGATCTTCTGCCTATTGATTGCACCCACACGCTCCTCCTCCAGGATTCGCAGATCGAGCGGCGCAGAGCTCTTCTCAGGCAGATTTCCCATGACACTCTGCAGGTTCTCCAAAATATCAGCACGGCGGATGCCCCATTCATCCTTGCTTCCGAGTGGCAGCGACTTACTTTGAGAGCCTGGCTCCGAAGCTAGTGCCAACGATAAAACACCGGATATCAGAACTTGCGCCAAGCACCGCATGGGTGGCGACAAAAGGCCTAGGTTAAGGTTCATAGGTTTAGTGGGTTATGTGCGACGAGCGGGCCAAGCAAAAAAAATGGAAGCGGCGTCCCGGCACTTGCGAAGCGGCGAGACGCCGCTTCCACCTTACCTTGGAGAGTCTGCAATGCACGACAGTCCGCTACCCGTCGGCGCGGTGACATGAGCGTCGGAAGCCATGAAATGCTGGGGGATGAGCCTTTGTTTTTTGACGGACGGCTCAAACTGGAGGACCCAGCGACCCGGAAGTGGCCGGTGATGGCAATGAATTCCCGCCCCGGCTCACCGTCCGCCGAAGTGACGTTGGTTTGCTTGAATGACGCGTCTTTCTGCTGAGAATCAGAACCGCGCCTTCAGTCGTTCTCCCAGTCTTCCCTGCGCCTTGCCGTCGCTGGGGTTCTGTCATGCTTTGAGACGAATACCAACACACCCATCCAGGCCGCTACAATGAGAAGGCCTCCCATTTCGCGGGCCTCTTCCACCACGGGGTTGATCATGTGGAATGACTGAAACATCTCGCCAAAGGATGTTTTGCCGATCACGCCTGGGGCCAGCGAAGCAGCCCAGCCAAACGCCGTCGCACCGACCGCAGCCGCCAAATACCAGCGCAGCCAGCCCAGCAGTTTCAAGATGCAAGCCAGAGCCGCCAGTCCATAAATCAACATCCAACGGACCGGATCCGGATCGTTGTACTGAACTGCGACTGAAAACAGGAAAGCAGCGATAATCACCCAGTTGGCCACACGGAATGCCATCGGATCCTCCCTAATCGCTGGGGCAGAAAATCAACCAATGAAAATTCGTCGTGCTCATCCTCGTTCTCGTCGTCGTCCTCGGCTTCTGGTCGAAGACGAGCACAACCTACTATTGTCCCCCTTGGCAAGGGGGACAGCGAGAGAAGCGAGCAGGGGGTGGCGCGGAGCGCCAGGGGGTTGTCCGTTTGGCTTTCCCGAACCCATCAAGACAACCCCCTGAAGGCTTCGCGACCGCGTGAAATCTTATCCATATTTCACCTTCGCCTTCCCTCCCCCTTTGTTAAGGGGGATTCTCAAGCGACCTCACGCCTAAAGCTGATACCGCTGCTGCAGGATGCCCACGTGATGCCTTTCGTGGCCGGCGATGATGTAAGCCAGCGCGCGGGCGCTGACCGTCTTCCCATCCGCGACGCCGCGCCGCGCGAGCGCTGCTTCGTCCAATCCCCCTAGCAACGCGAGCGTTGCTGCACGCGCGAAGCGAAACTCCTCCACCAGACTCGCCAGTGTGCGCGCCTGGAAACCCGCGCCTCGAACGTAGTCATCCTGCTCGAAACCGGGCAGAGGTGTGGCGTCACCGCGAGCAACCCGCAGCAGCCGGTAAGCCATGATGCGTTCCGTGTCCACCATGTGTCCGGCCACTTCCTTGATGGTCCACTTCCCGGGCGCATAGGTAGCATCCGAGGCCGATTCAGGCACCTTGCTCAGCAGACGACAGGTCTCCTCGATCTGTTCTTTCAGGAGTTGAAAAAGATCCTGGTTCGGCACTTTGCTGATATAGGTGCCGTAATAAGGAGCATACTCATCGCTGCCTGGTCTCGAAATTGTTGCGGGTAACATGAAGCGAATCCTCAGTTCAAGGATAGGATTAAACGGTAGCCACGATTGATGCGACTCTTTGCATCAATCGTGGTCGGTCGTGGAGGAATACCACCGCTGGGGCTTCGTATGCCGGGTCTCCGTCGGGAACAGCTGTCCAACCCAGCGCGACAGAAACTAGCTGATGTGCGCACCGCGGGTTTCAACATACACCGAGTACAGTGACTGGCTGCCACACATAAACAGACGGTTGCGCTTGGCGCCACCGAAACAGACGTTGGCGCAAATCTCCGGGAGGCGAATCTGGCCGATGCGATCGCCATTCGGTGCGAAAATATGCACTCCGTCGTAGCCGTCGCCCACCCAGCCCGCGCTGGACCAGATGTTGCCATCCTCATCGCAACGAATGCCGTCCGCAAAGCCTGACTTCCCATTCAAATCCATGTCCGCATATTTCCGGGCGCCCTTGAGTCTCTTGCCATCCACGTCATAGCCCCAGATGATATTTTTTGCTTCCGGATAGTGAGAACTACCCGTGTCGGCAACATAAAGCTTCTTGTAGTCCGGAGAGAAGCAGAGACCATTGGGCTTGAACGGATCTTCGGCGACTCTCTCCACGGTTCCCGATTGAGCGTCGATGCGGTAGATCGCCTCCTTTTGAAACGGTTGCACCGAATCCAACTTCCCCCGTTTGCCTTCGTAGTCCATGAGACTGCCGTAGCCCGGATCGGTGAACCAGATGGAACCATCGTTCGGATGCACCACGACATCGTTAGGCGCGTTGAGCGGTTTGCCGCCGGCATTTTCCGCCAGCACCGTGACGCTGCCGTCATGTTCGTATCGAACCACGCGATGGGTCCCATGTTCGCAGGCGATCTGCCGACCCTGGTAATCGAAGGTATTCCCGTTGCTATTGTTGGCAGGGAAACGAAATCGGCGGGAAACATGGCCGTCTTCCTCCAGCCAGCGGAGCTGCTCGTTATTGGGAATGTCACTCCACAGCAGATAGCGGCCAACGGTGCTCCAGGCAGGACCTTCCGCCCAGAGCGTGCCCCGGTGCAAGCGCTGAATGGGTGTGTTACCCAGCTTGTACTTGAAACGCTTATCGAGCACCACGACATCGGGTTCGGGATACCGCTGTGGCTCGGCATCAACGCCGAAGTTGCGAGCAAAGGCCGTCGATGCCATGCCTGTCAACCCGGCCAACGTGGTCGCGACGGAAAGAAAGCACCGCCGGTCGATCGTCTTCGACTCAGTCTGCTGGTACGACCCCGGTGTGGCAGCCTTTGGACGTGCTAAATCAATGAATCTCTGCAACTGGACTCGGATCATAGAGGCTCCTCTCACCTTCAACAAAACGGTTGTGTATGAATCATTCGACTCTGAAGAGGTTTTTACTCTGCCGCTCAGCTTTCAGGACCGTACTCAGCGAGACGACTAGCTAGAGGACGGCGATTCCGTGCGATGCACATGGTCTTCACTAACTAGCCAAGGGCTGCCGCCCTTGATATCCCCGTAGGGTGCGTTGCGTTTTTTCAACGCACCAAATCATCTGGCGGAGGCGGTGCGTCAAAAGCCGCGACGCACCCTACAGGTCGCCAACGCGTGACGTGTGCAAAGAAAACGAGAACAAAATTCTCGTTGCAAAGTTCATAACCGACCAAGCCCATCTGAATCCTAATCCCAAGGCAACGAGGGTTCCTCTACAGCCTCGGGGTGGGCGGCTTAACCGGCGCCTGAAACGAGAGCACGCCTTTGGCTTTCGTCTTGCGCTTGTAAACCTTGTCTCCGTTCGTCACATAGAGCTCATCGAATGCGGGACCGCCAAAGACGGCGTTGGAAAGTGATCCGCGTTGCGGTTTGGAAATGATGGCGTTGACCCGTCCTGCCTGGTCGCACACTTGCAAGCCGACCTGACTAGCCACGTAGATGAACCCCTGACTGTCGACGGTCATCCCATCGGCGCCGCTTTGCGTGGCGGCGTCTGCCAGGTGTAGGTGAAAGTAGGGCTGCTTGTGCGCCAACGATCCGTCGGACTGAATCTGAAACGAGTAAACCATCTGCCCCGCGCTGTCTGCCACCAGAAGTAGGCTCTGATCGGGAGTCAGAAGAACCCCGTTGGGACGGGCAATCCCGGTATCGACCACCCGCTTCTCGCGCTTCGCACTGATGAACCAAACCTGTTTATTGGGCGGATCGGAAACATAGATCTCACCCTTGTGGGTGATTGTGAGGTCGTTGGAGTCAAGGCCTTCGGCCACGATCGTTTCTTTGCCATCCATGTCATAAGACACAATCCGCTTCCGGCCGTTCTGGCAGGCATAAAGTTTTCCATCTGGCCCAAACATCAAACCGTTAGCACTGCCTGTGTCTTCCTTGAAGATCGAAACCTTTCCATCCAAGCCAACCCTATGAATTCGGTTGTTCGGGATGTCGGTAAAGAAGACTTCACCTTGCGCGTTTGCCGCCGGACCCTCCGTAAACCGGTACCCTTCACCCACCAACTGCCAGCCTTCGCCGGGAACGAGAAGGTTCGCCAGCAACTGCTTGGACGGGCCGGCCGGCCGAATGGGGGCCGGGTAGTCGCGCCAGAGAAATCGCAAGGCATCCGGAAGAACCGCGCCGCCATGCTTGCTGTTATGGGCGCCATCCCCCCAGACGTTCTTCACGTCGTAACCGGAGAACTCGAACGCGGAGAGCATCTCCTGGTTCGCCAGGAACCAGTTGCCCCCATAACCGTTGTTGTCGTTCGAGCCATCCTGCAAGAACACGCGAATTGGCTTGGCTTCTGTCTTCCGAATCAAGGTTGGATAGTCGTTGCCGCCTCTCAGTCCAACGTAGGTTCCAATGGTGCTGAAGACGCGGCTGAACTCTTCGGGCCGTTCCCATGCAGCCGTGAAAGCACAAATGGCTCCGGAACTGGATCCGGCAATCGCCCGACTGTTGCCGTCCCTGGCTAGGTTATATTCCTTTCCTACTTCAGGAAGGATCTCATCCAACAGAAATCGTACATATCGATCGCCCAGGCCGTCGTATTCAAAGCTCCGGTTGAAACGGGCCAGCGCATTGTCGGATGTGGCGGGCACGACACCCGGATTAATGAAGATGCCGATAATGACCGGCATCTCCTTCTTGTGAATGAGATTGTCGAAGACCACCGGCACGCGCCAGTTGCCTTCAGGATTGATGTATCCAGCTCCATCCTGAAAAACCATGACACACGCGGGTTTGGCAGCATCGTACTGCTTTGGCACGTACACCCAGTAATCTCGGACGGTGCCCGGAAAAATCTGGCTGGTCCACGAATACTTGGTGACCTCGCCCTTGGGAACTCCGGGTTGGACTTGGGAATAAGGCCCAAGCGTGTAGTCGTCAATGGCAGAGGCAGTTCTTCCCACGCAAGCCATTAACAAGAATGCATAAAGCCATATGCGCAAAGACATAGCCTTCTCCTAATTTTCGTGTGATGACCGCGAGTTCAACAAGAGGGCAAGGCTAGGCACCGGAGCTCCTTTTCTTGATAGCCTCGATGGTAAACCGTGCCTGTTGCCGAGTGCGTTCACCGAGATGGGGAGATCTGCCCGTGAAGTTCTGAATCGTTTCCAGGTCTTCGGTCTGGCCCACCAGATAAAGTCCTCTGAGTGCTTCCCATACCTGCCCATCGGAGGGTGCCAGCACGAGGATGTTCTGTCCTTCAGTGACTGTGGCACCGTCCTCGACCCGTTTCTCACTGACGAATCCCGGCAACAATGATCGCACCTCGAAAGGCTCCGCTCCCCCGGTCTCAATCCGGGCCAGCAGGGTTCCAGTATCCACGGAATCGTCTTCCTTCAGCCGATAGCGCAGTACTCCAGCCCTGGGCGAGACCACGGCAAACGGCCGCAGCATGCTGAGCAGTTCGGGACGTCCCTGGGCGTCGGCAAATCGGACCAAGGCCAGAGCGGCATTTCGGCGAACCAAAGGATTGGCGTCCTTCAGCAGAACCGTGAGCGCCTGGTGAAACTCCGCTCGCTGGGTGTCCTGGCCCATCAGCCAAGCCAGCGTGTTGCGAACTTCCGGGACCGGATGAGTTACCAGAGTTAGTATCGAAGGATACCAGCGTCGGACCTGCTCCGCTTGGCCGCGCGTCATCTGGTCTGAAATCTGGAGCAGGGCATGTTGCGTGTCTCTGGGCCTCGCGGAACTCTCCAGGTATTCTGTAAGCTTTTGGTCGTCCAGTACTGTCCCAAACCAAGTGCCTTTCCAAAAAAGGAAGGGTACCAGCACCATCAGAAAGGCCACTCCGAAAACCAACAACTTGGCCTTCGGGCCCGGAGGATTCTGTGGTTTGGTCTTTTCAGTGCTCATGAGATTGGAACGTGACCTAGAACCGGCAGTTCAAGCCACCGCGGAGACGCAGAGAAAAACAGGGATAAGGCATGATGTTCTTCCATTTTCGGTCTCACCAAAAAATGGGTGTGGCTCCACCGTGTTCAAACCGAAAACCACCCGCCCTGAACCCGGACGGCTAGTTATTCTCACAGGAAACTCTCAGCGTCTCTGCGGTGGCTTTTGCTGCTGTTCTCAGGGCGTTCTCGGATTCACATAGCTCTCAGAGCCAAACTCATCCACGGCCAGCCTGGTGCGTTCAAGAGCAGAACGCACCCTACGACTACCACTGATACAGCATCCAATAAATCACCACGCCGGTTACGGAAACATACAGCCATAAGGGCAGCGTCCAGCGCGCAATCCGGCGATGCTTGTCGAAGCGCTCTTTGAGCGCACGCGACAGCGTAACCAGCGCCAGCGGGAGAATGACGGCCGCGAGTGTGATGTGCGTCAGCAGAATCGTGTAATAGAGACTTCGCAACCAACCCGTGCCGGCGAAGCGTACCGACCCGGGTGGAACCTGGAAGTGGTAAATCAGATAGGACGCGAGAAACAATGTCGACGTCGCGAATGCCCCCAGCATGCAGCGTTTGTGGGCTGCCAGTTCCCGCCGCCTGACGAAATAGAAACCCAGCGTGAGCAGGACGGTGCTGATTGCGTTCAGAGTCGCGTTCACCGCCGGAAGATCCGAGACAGAAATCATGCCTGGGTCTCCCGAAGAAGCGCCTTGGCATCGTTCCCCAGTTTCCGCAGATCTTCCTCATCACTGCTGCTGTAGTAACCTCGCACGCGACCCTGGCGGTCTACCAAAACAAAACGAGTCGTGTGCAGCGTGACATCATCCACTCCGCCGACGAGGAATCCAAATTTTGCAAGGTGGTGAATCGCCGTCTTGTCGCCCGTGAGGAAAAACCAGCGCCCTTCTTCAGCCTGATACTGAGCAGCATACTTCGTCAAAACCTCTTGCGTGTCGAACTCTGGATCCACCGAAATCGAAACCAGGCGCAGGCCAGCTTCGCTGCGCAAGTCGCGCTCCAGAGAGGCCATTCGCGAACTCATGCGCGGACAAGGTCCGGGGCAGCGGGTAAAAATGAAGTCGGCAATCCAGACCTTGCCTTTCAGATCCGAGAGACCCAGCTTTTGCCCACTGCGTTCCACCAAACGAAAATCAGGCAACTGCGCGAGCACCGGCAAGGGAGCCGTTCCGAAGAAGCTCTTTCCTGTCAGCCGCAGATTCAGCCACAGTAATCCGCCGAGAGAAAACAGCATGAGGCTGATGGATGCTGCCAAGAGCAAACGGCGAAAATCATGAGAGGAGAGAGGAGTCATGTTGGTGGCAATGCAACTTTCACGTCAAAGTATACCTGAAGCATCAGCAAGGCAGTAGTGGCGGCTCGGGGCGCAGCACCTCGTCAAAGTACCCCTTAACAAAGGGGGACAGCGGTTTCGCAGAAACCGCGCGGGGGTTGTCATGCCTCCGGTTCACCGATCTACCAAGACAACCCCCAAGGCCTGCGGCCTTTGCCCCCTTTACTAAGGAAGACTTGCCCGCACGAAAGCTTCCTGAGAATAACCTTTGACGGAGACTTGTCGCAGCCGGGAACAGGTCAGAACTACAAAGCTCTTCGCGACACAAGCGCGACCGAAACGGCGATCATTCCCAGCCCGAACAGGACGGTGACACCGACTGCCGTCGTGAGCGAACAAATATCCGGGATGGGATTTGCCACGCCGAGGTACAGCACCTGCCGCAGGGCGCTCATCGCATAAGTCATGGGATTGACCATCATGATGATGCGAACCCACAAAGACGCGCCTGACATGGGAAATAGAGCACCGGACAACAGCCACATGGGAATCAGCAGCAAGTTCATCAGCGCGTGAAAGCCCTGAATTGAATCCAGCTTCCACGCAAAGGCAAACCCAAGGGCCGTCAACTCAACGGCGATGAGCGCAACCACGGCCAACAACAGCGGCCACTGTGTCCAGCCTATTCGAATTCCAAGCAGCGGTGACAGCAACAACAACATCCCGCCTTGCAAGACTGCCAGCGTAGTCACACCCAAAATCTTTCCGAGAACCAAACTCAACCTCGAGGCTGGCGCCACCAGCACCGAGAGGAGAAATCCTTCCCGGCGTTCTTCAATGACAGAGATGTTCGAGAAGATGGACGTGAAGAGAACAATCATCAGCACCGTGCCTGGGAAGAAGTACTCGAGGTATCCCGTTTCGAGGGCGCCAGACGCCGGACGGAAGGAACTGCCAAACCCTGACCCCATCAGGAGCCAGAAGATCAAAGGAGTTCCCAGAGCGCCCACCACGCGGCTGCGCTGGCGCAGAAAGCGCACGATCTCCCTTTGCCAGAGACTGGCCAGGGGCAACAAGAATCCGGGAGCAGATGATAAAGAGTTCATCAGAAGCGATTCACGAGCCACAAAAGTGATCAGCCCTGGGAGCGCGGGCGTCTCGCGCGCAACTGCTGATCCCAGCGACTGTACCCCAGGGCCTGCGGCCGTGGATGCGGACGGGACGTCCGCGCTCCCAGGGGGTTACTGCTTGCTGCGGTTTTGCATCAACTGGCGAAATTCCTCGCTCCGCAAGCTCCAGCCACAGTTCAGGAAAAAAACCAGAGCCATGACAAGGCAAACGAGAGTGAGAAAAATGCCGTCCAGCGAGGCAAACTGATGGCTGATGAGCAACCAGCCAGCCAGCACCAGGCAGCCAATCCCGAGCAGAAGGTTCGATACCAGTAATACGATCGTTTCTACCATCATTCGCTCCTTGAATCTAAAATGCGCTGCTGGCCCGGTGCGGGCTCGGATGGACAAAGCTTCTCGGGGAACCAGCAGTCGTAACTCCATCCGAATTTAATCACTCCCGCAGGTTTGTAAGCGTCTTCCCGCGAAAGCGGGAATCCAGTAGTTAAGCGCAAGATGCTGGATTCCCGCTTTCGCGGGAATGACGGACTAGCAACCTTACGCCACGTCCGCACAAGGCTCAGAACTTCCGATGCCTAGATTACGTATTCCTCGCCCAGAAGGCCTGACCGGTCATGTGAATGAAGACGTCCTCCAAACTTGGTTTGGACACCGTGACCGCGTCAATTTGACCGGGGAAAGACTCCACCAGTTCGGCAATGAACTCATGTCCTTTAGCACGCTCAATTCTCACCGTATTGTCCATCACAGCGGCAGGCAAGCCAAATCGACTGCTGATGGAGCGGCTCAACTGCGGCGCGTCCTGCGTTCGCAAAACGATCACGTCTCCTCCGACGCGGCTTTTGAGCGCTTCGGGCGTGTCGAGAGCCACCAGGACTCCTTCATTCAAGATGGCCAGCCGATGGCATCTCTCGGCTTCATCCATTAAATGGGTCGTCAGAAGTACGGTGGTTCCATCCTGCCGATTCAAAGCCTCCAGATACTGCCAGAACTCACGACGAGCGGAGGGGTCCAAGCCTGTGCTGGGCTCGTCGAGTAGCAACAACTGCGGCCGATGCAAGATACTCTTGGCCAGTTCGACACGCCGTCTCATTCCTCCGGAGAGGATTTCGACAATATCGGAGGCACGCTCCGTCAACCCGAATCGGTCCAGAACTTCCGCGATGCGCAGCCGTAACGCTGCCCCGCTCAAGCCGTAGAGGTGTCCTTGGTGGCGAAGGTTCTCAATGACGGTCAATTTCCGGTCTAGACTTTGCGACTGAAACACAACACCGGCAGCACGGCGCACCGAAGCGGGCGACCGTTCGACACTCTCGCCAAATACCGAGATCGACCCCGCTGTGGGCGACAACAGAGTTGTCAGCACCCGAAATAGCGAAGTCTTGCCACTTCCATTGGGACCCAGCAGGCCAAAAATTTCTCCCGCTGAAACCGAGAACGCCACCTTCCGCAACGCCTGGACACGCCCGTACGATAGGTCGAGGGCCCTGATTTCGATGGCGGGTCTTGTATTCACACCAGGAAGGAGAACGTGATCCAGGAGGGTCAAGCAGCCGTGGAGGCAACCTCTTCAATTCCACCGGATGCGTCTGCCTCTTGGGTTGGGCGGGGAGCATTGCGGCAGCGAAACGCAAACAACAGGAGACTGCTCATGATGGCGACCGGCGGTATCAACAGCAAGAAAATCCCCCAATTCAGTGACGCCGCTGCCTCCTTCGACTGCGCAGCAGCGACCGTCTTGCACATGGCACATCCTTGGGCCAGCAGCCCGGGCCCGGTGACAAGCTTAGACGCCAAAGCCACAGCTGCCAGGATGCACCATTCTTTGTTGCTCACGTGTTTCATTGGTGTCAAAGGGCCTGCCAAGCGCTCATGAATGAGCGCCCTGGAGTTTCTACATTTGCTTGGCCAGGTGAGGCTTCTTTGTCCCCCATTGACAAGGGAATGGAAGCTTTGAGAAAGCTTCGCCGCGCCTTTTTGCGGCAGGGGGTCTCGAATTCACCGCTGAAGACCCCCTATGGTCCCCCTTCTCAAGGGGGACAAATGTGATCAGCCAGATTATTCCCGCAAAAGCAGGAATGACAAGGAAACAGCAATCCCCGTCGAATGCCTTACTAGGGCTTCATATGCAACAGTCGGATGCTATCTGGAAAAAACACCGCGAGCGTCGATGCGACCACAACCAAGGCCGGAATGATGGTCAGCACCAACGTTCGTTTTTCAAAACGCAGATGCATGAAGTAAGCCATGATGAGTGCGGCTTTGACGAGCGACAGCCCCATCAAGAGGACGAGCATCACGT
>Ga0163150_10002242_pt1 | contig 30352 bp, 21 predicted proteins | sample OliLakLV19P2IB_FD_148628 | JGI IMG/M metagenome (GOLD analysis project Ga0163150, IMG submission 148628) | Freshwater microbial mat bacterial communities from Lake Vanda, McMurdo Dry Valleys, Antarctica - Oligotrophic Lake LV.19.P2.IB | ecosystem: Environmental > Aquatic > Freshwater > Lake >...
TCTTTGATCGGACATGATGGTTGTGCCGGGAGAAGCGGAAGCGGGCTCTGCTGGGAAGCAACTCGCTGAGGAATATCTCGCTCTCCGATGCGCCAAAGGCGCTCGGCAACCCGCCGGACTGATCGTCTGGTGGGTTGTTTTTCTTCAACTTTGGACATCGGAGTGATGCCTCAAAAATCCAATGCGAAACGGGTGTCCGGTGAAACTTCGGTTTTCTATTCGTAACGCTAAATAGTCAATTTTGACCCACAGATTCTGCGGAAGAGCCACAAATTTAGGCATTCAAAGCCGATCAGCTCAAGACCCGCGATCGTCGCAATGGATGAAGCTCCTCCAGTTTTCTGTTCGGAAGCGTTCATCTTTCCTGACGACTCCTAATACGTCGAAAACAGTTTATCGACACTCGCAATCGGCATGGATAATGTTGGCTCATTCAGCTTCGAAGTCAATGCCGCAGGTGCCGTCTGAGCCGCATCGACGCGGCGTCGCGACGTCGGGGTTACCGCGATAAAAAGCGGATTGAGGGCGATGGACGGAACTGCTGAAGGGTCAGACTTTGGAGGAGCGATCGAACCGGTATCGACGGTTGTTCGTTTGTCTTCGTTTGGCGTTGGTGCAATGACAGATGGGGTGCTGAGTTTAACAGCGCTAGTTGCAGCGACGGGCAAGGCGAGCGACAGATTCACTGGGGCCGTGAAGTATCGCAGGATACGATTCCTTCGATTTTGGTTTAAAACCGCCAAGTCCAACGGATTGACGCGACCGTCTTTGTTGATGTCAAAAATATTTGAAACACCGGCGTTACTCGATTGATTTTGGCGAACGGCAATCGCATCGGCATTGTCGGTTCGAAGGATTGTTGGCGTGCCTGCGTTGCCGACATTCATTTCTCCGACGGCACTACCAAAATAGAATACATCGTTGGCAGTCAGTCCGATGTTGGGGCCGGCCAGCACGGTCACGCGTAGCCATGTGTTGCGAACGGCGTTATCAGCGAATTCAATCTTCAATCGCTGTGAGTTGTTCTGTCCAGCATTGGGAATGACTGTAATGGTTGGCACGACGGAGCTTGCGATAAAGTTCAGCGGTAGTTCTCCGGTGGCTGTAGCAAATTTAAAATCGGAGGCCGTCGGCGTTCCGTTGAGCCCGGCGACGTCGACAATAATCCCATTGATGCCTTTCGAATAGTTGGTGACATTACTGAACGAAGTTGTTTGTCCTGGAAGCAATGCCACTTTCGTCGTATCGATCGATCCGATCGGATTGCCCGAGCCGTTGCCGAAGACGGTGCTCGTCGAACGATTGTAGAAAACTCTTCGATTGGCGACCGAAGCGGGGGTCATCTCCAATACAAGAACCGGGCGTAGAGCAGCTGATGAATTCTCTTTCGAAGCATAGTTCACGAAACCGGGTCCACCTAGATTTGTCGTTGAATCGATGCGGAACGACAAGAGCCCGTTACTGCTGATCGATTCATGAACCAACGGCGTGACCAAAATTTCGAAGGGCTCGCCAGCGTTAACGATCCTGCTTCCGAAGGGAAGTGCTTCAGGCTGATTGTTCCAGTTGATGGTCGACTCGCCCCATGTGTCGTCAGCGACAAACGACGCCCGATTCTCGATCAAGAGCGTCCCAACTGAAGTCGGGACAAGTCGCAGTGTTGCTCTTTCGACTTGCCCGCGAATCGACGATAGATCGAAGCGCAGGTAAGCCCGTCGATCAACATCCGGACTAGTGTCTTCTTTGGTGACTATGGAGGTGTCGCTGCCAAAATTCTGGGTCGCATACGTTCCACCGCGCACGTAGGTGTCGGCTTGGGGGGCAATGGTAACCAATTTGAGCGAGCTCGACGGAGCGACTTGCAAATTCAAGACAGCCCAATCGACGGCTGTGTTTTGTTGTATGGCAACATTCAAGCGACCGTCTTGAAGCGATGAAAGTCGATTGGCGAGATTCAGAACCTTCGTGGTCGTTCCAGTCGAAGCAATGTTGGTCCAACCGAGCGAAGCAAAGGTAGGATTGTCGGTGAGGCTATCGAGATAGATACGATTGTTGCTGAGATCGCTTGCCGTCGCTCGGAGCCCGAAGCTCAACACGGCGCCAACAATCTGGTCGCCGGGGTCCAAACTAAAATTGAAGGTAAAGGGGATCGTTTGCGGATTCGATAGGTTATCGAAATTGCTCAGCGCGGCGGTAGCAACCGACATTACCTGCGATTGCCACGCGGCATCGACGGTTACATTGTTGCCCGTGCCGCTGGAGCTGTAAAAACCGTCGACATCGCCGACCCAATACTCGCGATAGTCGAGTTTGGGATAGGCCATGCGTTCTTGAAGCTGAGCTTGATACAAACTTCTCGGTTGAACGGCGGAACCATGGGATTCGACGGTTCCTGGATCATGCGGTCCGACATAGAAACTGCCGGGACTGATCGGACCGGTTGATCCGATCAACCAATTTTGCGCCGTCGGTGGATTGTGAACGATGAAACCGTCCGCCGTCGAGTTCCAAATGACCATGTTCGCGCCAGCAAAGCCATGGCCAGTGCCGAGATTGCCTCGATTCTGGACATTGATTTGGTGACCGTCGATATCGAGGTTATCGAAAAGTCCGCCCGTCGACCACCGATGGTGTGGGCCACTGTCAGAGTAGGCATTGACGGCGGTATTGTTGAAAAACACATTCGGACCCGGAACGGCCGAGCCGAAGACATAGTCATGCCGGCCTTGAGAGGCATGCGAGTTTTGGACCAAAATCAATTGGCCGTTAACGTTGTAAGTGTAACGTTCACCACCGATGATCGGAGACTTCGGGTCGTAGCTTTCGCACTCTTCGACAGTTACCCATTTGGATGTGCTGGTCAGCGTGACAATGCCTTGCCGAAAGTTGTAAGCAGTCAGATCGCGAACCCAACCGTTTTCCATGGCCGACATCTCGACGAGCCAAGTCGCATGATTCACATCGGTATCGCCGATGTAGTCCGAGATGCCACGTAGACTTTCAATTCCAACGTTGTTGATCCGCCCTGACCAAGTGTATTGACGAATGTTGCCACCGCCGTAGCCAAGATCGAGCGAGTTCGTCAACGGCGCATCGACCGTGATCGAGTTGCCTTCGATGCGCGTGATAACTCTGTCCCAATTGGGTTCGTGATTCCCAGCGACCCACGGATTGTCGAGCAGGTTCATCCCTATGGCCGCCACCCATTCGGTAGTCGTGGGCCGATTCACAATAACCGTCTCACCGACGGCGAGCCCCGACGTTGAATCGACATGGAAACTTCGTGCTCCGACCGGAACATATTGGTCGACGACCTGATGCGTCGTCCCGGAAACGGTGGAACGCGAACCGGAACCGGCGAAACGAACTAAAGTGCGCTGCGTTGTGCCCGTCGCTCGAAGCACTGTTCCCGCCGGACCGTCCCCCTCACCGCGCAAGACAACGCCGCTAGCATTGATCGTTAATTGTCCATTGATTTGATACTCGCCAGCTTTCAGTAACAATGCGCCACGAAAACCATTGGCATTCAATGGCATGGCTGCGACTTGATTGATGGCTGCTTGAATCATGGCCGTATCATCGCCTGCCACGGGTAGAACCGATAAGACGGTAGGGACGTTGGGAATGCCAACGATACCGCCTCGATAGCCGACGGTTGAAAAATCCGGGATGCGGTCGGCAACAGCGGTCGGTGTGTAGATTAAGTCGCCAGTATCATCCCACGCGACACTCGCCAACAAAGCTCGCGATTCAAGCATTTCAAATTGTAAAACACGTCGAAGCCACGATCGCAGAACTCGACGTGGATTTTGGGATCGACCTACATTGAACTGGGATGATCCAAAGCGATCGAGAATTCGCCCAAACGGGGAGGGAAGAATCTTCATGTTATGCCGAAAAAAGGAACTTCCGAAACCGCCCATGCTTACAAGCGGAGGCAAGTCTCGTTAATGACTAGGATAATAAGTCTACCCTCCACGACATGGGTAGTCGATTATAAACTTGAAAAGTACTCCTTCGACTCAATCATTGGCCATATAATGATCAAGTTCCAAGTAAAAGATCCTATTAAGTCGCCGCGCTTTAGCGTCCGATTTCCGGAACTGCCGCCAACACCTCGCCGACCGTCGCGGCTTGCCCCGATTGTGCCGCATCGACGCGGATTAAGTTCTGGTGCATAAAAATTTGGTATCATAGATACTCCACGTCGACTCGACGTTCGCCTACCGTTCGTAGTTAAATAGAGAGAGAACATCAAATGCTAAGATTGCATTTCTTTTGTCAGCGGCTTAGCACCGCTGTCGTTGCTTCGGTCCTGTCTTTGGCGATCGCGTCATTTGCTTGGACTGCGGAACAACCTAATGTCCTGTTCATCGCCATCGACGATTTGAATGATTGGGTCGGAGTTTTAGGTGGCAACCCGCAAGCGAAAACGCCTAACATCGATAAACTTTCCAAGCGGGGTGTGAACTTCTTCAACGCACATTGCGCTTCGCCGGTTTGCAATCCATCGCGAACTGCCTTGATGTCGGGCTTGCGAAGCTCGACGTCGGGTGTTTACAGCAACGGCACCGATTGGCGCAATCAAAAATCGGGCAAAGTTGCGACAATGAATATGCATTTCAAAGCCAACGGCTATTACGTTGCAGGGGCTGGGAAAATCTATCATGAGAGTTACGGTCGATACGAAGAAGCCGATTGGGACGATTACTACCTTCGTCGCGGACCGACGGCTGAAGGCGAAAAGGGAAAACGCAAAGGTAACCCTGGTCCAGCCAAGGGCGAAAGCGGTGGTGTCGGTGGAATTGCTTTTGCGCCAATCGATGGCAACGATGATGATCTCGAAGATTATCACATCGTCGACTACTGTATCGAACAACTTCAGCGGAAGCATGATAAGCCGATGTTCTTGGCGTGCGGTATTCACAAGCCGCACATGCCGTGGTACGTGCCTCGAAAATATTACGACATGTTTCCACTCGAGAGTATTCAAGTGCCGAAAGTTCTTGAATCCGACTTGAGTGACGTGCCACCTGAGGGCGTGAAGATGGCTCATCCAGATGGCGATCATGCTCAAATGCTCAAGTCCGGGCGTTGGAAGGAAGCAGTACAGGGCTATCTCGCAGCAGGTGCCTTTTGCGATGCAATGGTGGGGCGGCTGATGGACGCGTTTGATAAGTCCGCTTATCGAGATAATACGATTTTGGTTTTCTGGGGCGATCATGGTTGGCATTTAGGCGAGAAGCAACATTGGCGCAAATTTACGCTTTGGGAAGAAGCCACTCGAGCACCGCTCTTCTTTACCGTTCCAGGGATCACCAAACCAGGCGCGATCTGCAATCGACCAGTCGACTTCATGTGTCTCTATCCAACGCTTTGCGATCTCTGCAATCTTCCCGTTCCCAGTCACGTCGAGAGCAAGAGCATTCGGCCGCTGCTCGTCGATGCCAATGCCCCATGGAGCAGTCCCGGCATTACCACGCATGGGTACATGAACCACTCGGTGCGAACCGAAAAGTGGCGCTACATTCGTTACGCCAATGGCGGCGAAGAATTGTATGACGAAGTCAACGATCCGACGGAATTTACGAACTTAGCAAGCAAGAGTGAATTCGCGTCGATCAAAGAAATGCTCCGCAAAGAGATGCCCTCGGTAAACGTCGATTCGCCTAACGACAAGACGGGAAACAAGAATCAGACCGATCCTGACAAGCAAGCTCTTAAAAAAGCCAAGAAAGCAAATAAGGAGAAGTAGTCGATCGTCTATCAGATCGCGACTCAAGGTACCGATCCGATAATTGTTTTGAGCAACTTTATGTCGCGAACTTTCCAACTATCGATCGGCTTGAGTTTGCAATGTTTGCTTGCGTTGATATTTATCGTGGCTGTTCGCGCCGAGGCTCCGGAAGTTGATCGAGCGTTGCCGCATTGGATCTGGGCTTCGGAAGAATCGTTTTCATCAGAAGCGTCACTGGCTAGCGATTCGTTCGTACGTTTTGAATCGTCGATCGACGTTACAATTCCTATTCGTATGGCGAAGCTGAAAATTGCAGCGGATTTCTGCCATGTCCGCGTCATCCTCAATCAACGACTTCTGGCGGAGATTGAACCCTATTGCGAAACGATCGAGCTGGATGCAACCGACGCTATGCGGCTTGGAAAGAATACGTTTCAAATCGAAGCCATGAAGCGAGCTGGTCCAACGGCGATCGCTGCAAGTTTGACCTATGGCGTTGCGGATCAACAGCAACTCCATTCTTTAGTTACCGACGACAACTGGGAATACGTCCTCGATTCCAAACGCGCAAAGCCAACGCCCGCGAAAAAAGCCATTTCATCAGGCAAGGTAACTCCTGAATTGTGGGGGATCGGTCGCCGTTCAACTCAAGTCGATGCGACGGAAAATTACGAGCAGTGGCGACAAGCAACTTCGGGGACAAGTGTTGCAGGAAATAGTTTCTGGACAGTCCCAGGATTTGAAGTGTCTCTCGTGCGCCAAGCCAACGAAGAAGAAGGGTCTTGGGTGAGTATGGCCTTCGATCCAAAGGGGCGACTCACCATTGCTCGTGAAGAAAAAGGGCTGCTGCGCATGACGCTCGATGAGTCGATGCAGTCGGTAGCGCAAGTCGAAGTGGTTAACAATGAGTTGCTCGAGTGCCGCGGGCTGCTCTTCGCATACGACTCACTTTATGCAAGTGCCAACAAGTCCAAAGGACTCTATCGGTTGAGAGATACCGACGGCGACGATGCATACGATGACGTTCAGTTGCTGAGAGAATTTCCGGGTGGAACAGGTCATGGCCGCAACGACTTGGCGCTCGGGCCTGACGGGTGGATTTATGCGATTCACGGCGATTCCGTCGAGGTTCCGTCGTCGGACTTTATTGACCGCACTTCACCTTTTCGAGATTTGCTTCGTGGGAAGTCGGTAGGTCAAGGCCATGTGATTCGAACGGATCCCGATGGGAAGCGATGGGAAATACTCGCATCAGGTATGCGAAACCCGTTTGGCATCGCGGTGAACCCCGACGGCGATTGGTTTACGTACGATGCCGACGCCGAGTTTGATATGGGGACGCCGTGGTATCGGCCGACTCGAGTTGTGCAACTGCGTTCCGGAGCCGATTATGGATGGCGATCAGTGACCGGAAAATGGCCTCCGTATTTTGCAGATCATCCGGACAACGCGATGCCGACGTTGGACATTGGCAAGGGTTCTCCGACCGCCGTGATGTTTGCTACCGATGCGAACTTTCCCGAGGCGTATCGTCGTTGTCTCCTGATTCTCGATTGGACCTATGGTCGAATCCTCGCCGTTCATTTGTCACCTCGCGGAGCAGGCTACCGAGCAAATGCCGAGACGTTCCTTCAGGGGCGGCCGTTGAATGTTACTGATTTAGCAGTCGGTCCCGATGGTGCGCTGTACATCATTACCGGCGGAAGAAAAACGCAGTCGGCCCTTTATCGAATTGCGTATACGGGAGCGATCGAACCTCATCCGTTGCCGACACTTCATGAGCAACAATGTGCGGAACACTCCACGCAGAGTAAAGGCATTCGTTCGCAGTTAGAAAAGATGCATGTGCCCGGAAATGAATTGACGACAGACTTTATGGACTTGGCCTGGTTGCATCTGGATTCGGACGATTGGGGACTTCGGCAGTCCGCGAGAGTAGCGATCGAACATCAACCTTTAAGCCAATGGCTTGAAAACGCGCTGTCGGAATCTCGGACAACCGCGTCGTTAGAAGCCTGTTCGGCCCTCGTTCGCAGTGGCGAGGCATCGGTCGTTTCTAGAGTGATCGAGCGATTGCTTGGCTACGATCCCAAGTCGCTTAGCCTGAGTCAAAACTGGATGCTCGTTCAATGTTATCAACTGCTCGAAGCTTCCTCGCCTAATAAACTTGACGATCGAAAGCTCGAGATTATCGGGCAAACCGATTCGATCTTTCAAAGCGTATTACCGAGTGGGACGTCGATCGGTCGCAGCGGCACAAGCCATCAATTGCTTGGTGCTTGCGCGTCATTGTTGGCGACTCGCGGTTCACCGACGATCGTGCCGGAGGTATCTCGAACGCTCTTAGCTTCGTCGGTGCAAGAGCAGCGATTGCACGGACTGTTGGCACTTCGAAACGTCCGCACAGGATGGACCAAAGAAACGCGGGAACTCTATTTCCGAACGCTTCAAGAAGGGGCTAGCTTTTTGCGAGGCGAAGGTATGCAAAAATTCTTGTCACAGCTACGAAGTGACGCCATCGAAACGTTGAGTGAATCGGAACGTCTCGAACTCGCCGGACTCCTTGAACCGAAAGCCGTTGTTGTAGAAGCTTTTGATCCTACGAGGTTACGACCGACGGTTCAAAAATGGTCGATGCAGGATCTGCTGCCGGTCCTATCGGAGGCTTCTTTCAAACCAGATAAAGTACGGGGTGCCGCAATCTTTGGGGATGCGATGTGTAATCGATGTCATCGAGCCGGCGCAGTCGGTCCCGCGGTCGGTCCTGATTTGACACATATCGCAAACCGATTTAGCAAAAAGGATATTTTACAGTCGATCGTCGAACCCTCTCTGGTTATCGCCGAAAACTATCGAAAGGTTCAGGTGTCGACGACGGATGGACGCGTACTTGTTGGACGGATGCTGATCGAAGGTGACTATCGTTCGCAAAAAATCCAGCTTGCGACGGACTCGTTGAACTCCGCCGAAACGATCGAAATTGACAAGAGCGACATCGAATCGATAAAGGAATCGCCGGTTTCGCCCATGCCAGAAGGATTGTTAGACGGCTTTCAAATCAGCGAGATCCTCGATCTTTTAGCCTTTCTGGTGAACGCCGAAGGATCTTGAGTTTTGAAACGCAGAGACAGAGTGCGGGGAGAGAGTTTCGAGGCGTTGCTTTGCGATTTTGAATTGGTTTGTGCTTTGCCAACAACCTAGTTAAGGTGTTCTCGATGAAAGCTTTTTTGATACTTGTTTTTTTGTCTTTTAATTCAGCACTTATGGCGCAAATCCATTCTCCGATCGTGATTGCCCATCGTGGTGCCAGCGGATATTTACCGGAGCATACGCTGGAAGCCAAGGCGATGGCGCATGCGATGCATGCCGACTTCATCGAGCAAGACTTAGTGTTGAGCAAGGACGATATTCCGGTCGTGCTGCACGATATCTATATCGACACGGTCAGCGACGTTGCGACGCGATTCCCCGAACGAAAGCGGGCCGACGGTCGCTACTACGCAATCGACTTTATGTTAGTCGAACTCAAGCAGTTAAAGATGACGGAGCGATTCAATGTGAAGACGGGGAAGCAAGTTTATGAAAATCGATTTCCGAAAGGGCTTGGCAATTTCCAAATCGCGACCTTAGAGGAAGAGATCCAACTCATTCAAGGACTCAATCGAAGTCGACAGCAAGCGACCGGAATTTATCCCGAAATCAAGCAACCAGCTTGGCATTGCAAGCAGGGGCACGACATAAGCCGAATCGTTCTACCGATCCTGCAGCGTTATGGTTACGCGACCAAACATGATGCATGTTGGCTGCAATGCTTCGAATATGAAGAAGTCGAGCGAATTCGCAATGAGTTGAAATGGGAAGGAAAGTTAGTCATGTTGCTTGGCCCATTTCACAAAGATAAGCAAGCGAACGACGAACCAGACCTCAGCACTCACGACGGCCTCAAACTGGTAGCCAAAATTGCCGATGGTATCGGACCGTCGATCGCTCAAGTGCTCTCCGGAAAAACGCCACTCGAGCGTCGCATTACCGACCTCGTCGAAACAGCCCATTCGCTAAAAATGGTGGTGCATCCCTACACGATGCGGATCGACGAGTTGCCGACCAACGTAGTATCTGCCGAAGAACTGATGGAGGTGCTTTTTGCTCAGGCTAAAGTCGATGGCCTTTTTTCAGATTTCCCAGACGTGACGGCAGCCTGGCTTGCAAAACAACGCGCTGTGCGAAACAAATAAACGATCAAGCCAAGATATCTTTGGCGACGTTTCCTGCGACGTCGGTGAGTCGGAAATCGCGACCGGTGTAGCGAAAGGTAAGTTTCTCATGATCCAACCCGAGTAGATGAAGGATCGTCGCATGCAGGTCGTGAACGTGCATTTTATTTTCAACGGCATAGTATCCGTATTCATCGGTCGCACCGTAGGCGAAACCAGGCTTTACGCCGCCGCCAGCCATCCACATGGTAAATCCATGAGGATTGTGATCGCGACCATTGGTTCCTTGGGCCGTAGGCGTCCTTCCAAATTCACCGCCCCATACGACGAGCGTATCCTTGAGTAGTCCTCGCGCCTTGAGGTCTTCGAGGAATCCCGCGATCGGTTTATCGACTTCGAGCGCGTTTTTTGAATGCCCTTGATACAGGTCACTATGTTGATCCCACTGAACTTCACTATCGCTATGGGTGACCTGAACAAATCGAACACCGCGTTCAAGAAAGCGTCGCGCCATCAGGCACTGGCGACCAAAATGGGCAGTCACCGGATCATCGAGTCCGTAGAGACGTTGCGTTGCTTCGCTCTCTCGCGACACGTCTTGAGCTTCAGGCATCGACGATTGCATACGAAAAGCGAGTTCAAATGAACTCATACGGCTTTCAAGTGCTTGGTCGGCGCCGACACGATCTTGATATTGTCGGTTGATCGTATTGATTAAGTCTAACTGCTTGCGCTGAAGCTCCTGCGTTATCCTGGCGTTCTGAATGTCTTTGACGCGAATGTTCGAGATTGGCGAACTTGCATTCCCAAGGGGCGTGCCTTGATAGTAAGCAGGCAAAAACGCCGAGCCCCAGTTGTTGACGCCACCGTGAGCCAACGTCGGGCATATCGTAATGAAAGCTGGAAGATTCGCGTTCTCCGTTCCTAAGCCATACGTGACCCACGAACCGAGGCTTGGTCGAACAAACTGATCTGATCCGGTATGCAATTTGAGCGTAGCGCCGCCGTGAGCCGGATTGGTACCATGTACCGAACGCAAAATGCATAGATCGTCGATGTGTTTGGCGACATTGGGAAACAGTTCGCTTACCGGCAAACCACTTTCACCGTACTGCTTAAATTTCCACGGCGACTTTAACAAGTTACCTTGCTTAGCAAACACGACTTTCGGTAGTTCGAACGGTGGCGGTTTACCATCGTCGAGATCGAGTTGCGGCTTAGGATCAAAGGTATCGACTTGCGAAGGTCCACCTTTCATGAATAAGAAAACGACGCGTTTGGCACGAGCTTCGAAATGAGGGGACCTTGCCAGCAATGGATTGTCGATGATAAGGCTAGATTTGTCCTGGGCGACGACGGAGTTTGTCAGCAAACTTCGAAGGGCTAGAAACCCAAAGCCGACGGCCGAGTTTTGCAGTAGGTAGCGACGGGCTGAGCGATCGTATTCCATGCGGCTAGTCGATTCAGACATGCAAATTACCTCACGAAGACGAATTCATTGCTGGCGAATAAACTCTGACAATAGAGTGACCAAGCCTGTTGCTCCTCGCCTGCCGATGCACGAAGCGTCGCGTCGTCGCGTGTTGCCAAGATGGCTGTCACAAATTCTGTCGCTAAGCGAATATCCGGTTCGTCGGCTGGTCGACCATAAACCAACTCGAATGCCAAGCTAACTCGGGATGCGGGATCAGACGAAGCGTTCATGAGTCGCTTCGCCAAATCGTTTGAACAATCCATGACTAAGTCGGAATTCATCATAGCCAATGCTTGAGAGGGAATGGTCGTTTGGCTGCGATTGCCGGTCGGCATCGTCGGGTCTGGAAAATCGAATTGCTCGAATAAGTTGTAAAGATGGTTTCGAATCACGGGGATGTAAATCGATCGTCGTTGCAGATCGTAACTCGAATGATCTGTCGATGTATGGTTGAATACGAACTGTCGATTGCGAAGCCCGATCGACTTGCCGCCCATCAATCCATCCAGTTTGTTGGCGATGGCAAGCAAGCTATCGCGAATTTGCTCGACATCCAATCGTTGTCTCGGGAATCTCGAAAGCAGGCGGTTTTCTGGGTCCGAGTTCAGCGCAAGTTCATCCTCAGCCGATTCCGACGCCATCTGGTACGTGCTCGATGAAGTGATCAAACGATGCATGGCTTTTGTCGACCACTTCGCTTCGACAAAATATCGAGCTAACCAATCGAGAAGCTCGGGATGAGATGGACGATTGCCTGTGCTCCCGAAATTATCGGGCGTTCCGACAAGTCCCGTTCCGAAATGCCATTGCCACAGTCGATTTACGTAAACTCGCGCCGTCAAAGGATGCGTCGGGCTGGCCATCCATTGCGCAAGCTCTAATCGACCGCTTTCATTGCGAGGCAAAATCGGCTTTATTCCAGAGCTTGCCATGACGACTGGAAAACCTCGATGCGTTGCTTCTCCGAGGTTTCGATGGCTTCCGCGGATGTGAATGGGAATGCTGTGATGAATTTGGTCATCAACGACGCTCATCGCCGATGGAATGTCCGGCGCATTGCTTTCTAGCAACCTGGCTTCTTCTGAGAGACGTTCGTATTCAGTAAGTGATGTCGCATCGAAGATAAACTCCGGCTTAGTTGGAATCGCGAGAAAACCGTCGGCATCGTCGAGATAACGCCGAGCTTCATCGAGATCGGGCGCGTCGAGTTTCTTTGACTTGGGATCGACTTTCTTGCCTTCTGCAACGGCAAGCTCGACGCGTTCGAAATGGGAACTATAAATCTCTTCGATGCCTTTCCAATCCTGGCTTTGAGCAAGTCTAGTCCACGCGGCAAAGAATGGCTCTTGTTGATGATTGGCCATGTACCGGCAGACCCGGTGAAGGAGATGCGAGTTCATCTTCATCGGCTTCGCGATGGCTTCGGCATCCACCAACGAGCATTCAGGGGAAAGTTGTGCTGCGCAAGCAAGGTATTGAGCGGCATGGGATCGAGCCGCTTCTCGCGATTTTTGCAACGCTTGCCGTTTGTAGTCCGCAGCAGCTTTGTTCTTAACGGCAATTTTCGCATCGATGGCCTTGATCGCGTCGAGTTCAACGTCGGAGGCAAAAACATGTTCGTTCCAATGTTTGATGGCTCCGTTTTTGGTGTCGCCAAATGTTTTCGTGCTTTTGAAAATGGCAGCCAAAGCATAGTAGTCCGATTGCTTGAGCGGGTCGAACTTGTGGTCGTGACAGCGGACACAGCCTAACGTCATCCCCCAAAAAGTTTTTCCCATGGTGTCGAGCTGTTCATCGATCGTATCCATGATCAATTTGTCTTTATCAGGCTCGGCAAGAACTTTGGCACCAAGTACCAGAAATCCCGTTGCAATTTTTGTTTCTAGGTTTGCATCGGGCACTAAATCGCCGGCGATTTGCTCGATCAAAAAACGATCAAAGGGCTTGTCGCGATTGAATGCTTCGACAACGTAGTCTCGATATCGCCAAGCGTTGCCAAAGCATAGATTCTCGTCCAGTCCGTTAGAGTCGGCATAGCGGATGACGTCTAGCCAATGCCGCCCCCAACGTATCCCATACTGTGGCGATTCCAACAATCGATCGACGACCCGATCGAAAGCATCGTCCGACTCGTCGTCAAGGAAAGCTCGAATCTCGTCGGGGGTCGGCGGCAAACCAATCAAGTCATAGGTTACTCGGCGAATCAACGTTCGCTTGTCAGCCGGTCGGTTGGGAACGAGCATGTGTTCGTCGAGCTTCGATAGAATGAAAGCATCGATCGGTGTCTTTAACCAATCAGCTTGTACGACTATCGGGATTTTAGAGTCGGCGATCGGCGCGATCGACCAGAATTTTCGTCCGTCTTCAATACTCATACCGGTCAGCGCGATTTCGAGAGCCGGTTGCGTTTCGGTTCTCGGGTCCGGAGCTCCCATCGCGATCCATCGATCGAGGATTTCGATTTCCTTTTCGGGCAATCGAGATTTGGGCGGCATTTGCAAATCGTTGTCCAGATATCCAATGGCGCGGATGAGCAGGCTGGATTTTGAATCGCCTGGCACCAAGGCGGCCCCCAGATCGCCTCCAATCAACAGGAGTGACTTTGAATCAACTCGCAAACCTCCGTTGGATTCGTCGCCGGAATGGCATTCGTAACACCGCTCGACCAAAATGGGGCGGACTTGCTTTTCAAAAAACTCAAATCCCGCTTTTTGCTCTGAGGCGTCTGGTTTTACGAACTCATCCGACCATACCGAGGCGGCAAGTCCCAACATGATGAGACCACTGCTGACGATAAATTGGGATTTTAGAAGAAGGCGGGAGAGCGACACGGGCAAGCGTACCTCGGCTCGTCAAAGGGCGGGTTCCTACGATTGGCAATATAACACACCTGACGAAGAAACCAAAAGCACCACCGCTCGCATATCCTTTAACTATGGCGGAAATCTGTATTGCTCAAGGTTTTCGCGTTGATCGGGATCGCCGAAAGGTCTTTCTTCAATCGCTGGTATAGGACAATGCAGGTTCGCTTGCTTGTTGGTCTTTGTGGTATGTGACGTATAGATAGATGGGGATATCTAAGTCTCCGAGATTCTGCTCAATAAGCGGTTTAACATCATGCCAATCGAGACCACCGACGCCCGTTGCTAGGGCCGGCAATGCCAAGCTCGCAATCCCTTCCTTCTCGATTGCGTGATGCAATCGACGAAGGCAGTGGTTTACGTTTGCCAAGGTGGCTTTGCTGGGACGCGATCCGTGGGTATGTTCGCCTTCTTGGGTCATGAGATTAAAGATCCGAGCACATCCCACTCCTCCCCACATCCAAATCTCTCCCGGTTTAGGATGACTTTGATGTGCATAGTGCCGAAAATCTTTAGCCATTGCTGGCCATCTTTCGCGCAGCGCAAGCGCCAATCCCGAATCGAAATGGTCGTTGGGAGCCACACCATGCGCAATCGCTTGAGCTCCAGACAGGAGAATATCGCCTTCAACCTCATGTATCATCAATTGCCTCGTATTTCACAAGTTACAGGACTAAATAAAAGCTGCACCTGAACGCAACACGCATTGCTAGGTGTATACGCCTAAAGGTGCATACCGCGTTTCACGAGATATGCGAAGATTGTGCCAAGGAAATTTTAAAAGCATTCGCGTCGCGAGGTTTTCACAAATTTCTTAGCGATTTTGTAGCTGTGTGTCCGTCTGAGCATTCATTTCCACAGAGTAGAATTGTGCGCCCAGCCGACACGCTTTCAAATGGACAGCGGCACATTGAGCGAAAACGCACACACGACGTTACGTAGCGCAAAATTGCATTCCAAGTTTTCGGACAGAAAGGAACGACGTTTGCTTGTGAGCAATCCGCACACGAAAAGCGAATAAAATGTTAGTTTAATGAGCCGACGGCGCTGGCCTGGAACGAAACCCAAATAGGAGTAAATGCGATGAAAGTTTTACTGGCGGTCGATGGCTCTGCGTCTTCGATGGAAGCGGCCCAATTTTTTTGCCGCTTACCTCATCAAGACCGATTGGATCTAACGGTTCTCACCGTCATCGGGTTACCGGACGTTCCGTTAACCGCTTCAACCGATCTTTGGTACGCGAAGTTTTTGGAAGGGCAACAGTTGCAGTGCGATGAAAACTATGCCGATATGCAGGAGCTATTCGAAGGAGCCAATGCAGATTTGAGACATGCCTGCAAGCAAGGGCACGTTGGGCATTCGATTACAGCGACCGCCGACGAGATGGGCGCAGATTTGATCGTCATGGGCTCCAAGGGACATTCTAATTTAGAAAGAGTTTTGCTCGGCAGCGTCAGCGACTACGTTGCAACACATGCTTCGATGTCCGTACTCGTCGTACGGAACCAAGAGCTGCCTCGTCATCGCGACATAAAAATGCGAATTGCAGTCGGTTACGATCACTCGACCTACTCCCAGGTAGCGATCGACCAGATCAGCAAAGTTACTTGGGCGAAGAATGCGGATGTGAATGTCCTTTCCGTTGTTCCGCTACATCGCGTCATCCAGCACGGATTGTTGCCAGCCGCTTTTGAAAAAAGCGACGACGTTGTTCGCGAAGCCGCACGCTACGCTGAGCAAGCTGTGAAATTGCTGCGCGATCAAGGCGTCCATGCGACAAGCACCGTTGTCGAAGCGGAGCATGTTGGCGAGCGCATCGTATCGGTCACAGACGAAAGCAATCCTGATCTTATCGTCTTAGGGAATCGCGGACGAAGCGGGATTGCGAGAGCTCTACTTGGCAGCGTTTCTCAATATGTACTTCGCCACTCAAATCATTCGATTTGGATCATCCGAGCAGAGAAAACCTGAGCGACAACGTTTAAGCTGGGAGTCGTGCAATGAGTCGATAAAAAAACCCTGGACAACTGGGGCAGGAAGTCATCACAGGGCACATGAGGGGTAGACTGGGGCAGGAAGTCCGCCACCTCTTGCTTGGTATGGTAACAAACACCCGCATAAAGTCAACCGATTTTCATCGACTTTTTGCGATACCGAAATATCCCTGAATTCCCATGGTTCATGCAGCTTCGAATACCAAAAATGCTCGCCAAAACAAGCGGATCGGTTTTACTGGATTTCTACTATGAGTCTTGAAGGCGACGAGAATTCGGCCCTACTTTCAGCGGTTCTTCAAACAGCCCTCGATGCCATCATTGTCATCGACGCTCAAGGGGTGATTCAGCATGCCAATCAAGCCCTTGAGAAGCTTTTCGGCTATGCGGTCAAGGACGTGATCGGCCAAAATATCTCGATTTTGATGCCCGAGCCAGTCCGATCGCAGCATTCGACCTATCTATCTCGCTACCAGCAGACGAAGAAAGCTTCCATCATCGGAATCGGTCGAGAAGTCTTAGGGCAGAGAAAGGACGGTACGTTGGTTTCGTGCGACCTTGCCGTCAGCGAAATCGAAGTAGGTGGGCGGACGCTCTTTGCCGGAATCCTTCGCGACATGACGGCTCGAGATCGTGCGGCCGCGAAACTTCGGCAGGCCGAAAATAAGATTATTCAGAGTGAACGCTTGGCTGCGATTGGACAAATGATGACAGGCTTGGCCCATGAAAGCCGCAATGCGTTGCAACGTTCACGCGCTTGCCTCGATATGCTCGAACTGGAATTAGAAACCAACGACGAGCAAAAAGACCTCGTACTGCGAACAAAGTCGGCGTTGTTAGAGTTGCAGGTCATGTACGAAGAGGTCCAGAACTATGCCGCCCCGATCGTTCTCGAACGATCAGCTCTTCACTTGAATAGCCTCTGTGCTGAAACATGGGAGCATGTGACGGATGAACGCGGCGAAAACACCATTCGATTGTCGATTCGTTGTCAACCAAGTCCTGCTTGTCGCGTCGACAAATATCGAATATCGCAAGTATTCCGCAACGTCTTCGAAAATTCGCTCGCCGTTGCTCCGGAAGATAGTTCAATTTATTTTGATTGTCGCGTCGTAGATCAATCCGATGAAAGAATTTTGCAAATCAAAATTCTCGATGAAGGCCCTGGGCTGGATGCGGTACAAAGAGAGAAAATCTTCGAGCCGTTCTTTACTACCAAAACCAAAGGCACCGGTCTGGGAATGGCCATTTGTCGACGCATTATCGAAGCCCACGGCGGGAAAATCTACGTCGGACAACCAGCCAACGGTACCGAAATCGTCATCGAATTGCCAGTCGATTGACTTTGTCCAGATCAAATTTAAGCTGGGACAGAAAACTACGGCGATGATTCTGCTTCGAATCTCTCGAGCAATCGATACAAGCTTCGTCGAGCGATTCCGAGTGCCCTCGCCGATCTAGCTTTGTTGCCCTGGTGGCGACGAAGGACTTCCATCACATGAAGTTTGGAAAGCGAACTCAATTCGATCTCGGAACCTATGATGGGCGACGTCGAGTCAGATCCGGTTGCGTCGCTGGCCAATGGCAACGAATCGGTTCGAAGCGAAGCGTTGCGTAGATCGACTGGCAGGTTTTCGATGTGAATCGTTTGATCGTCAGATAGAATCTTCGCGCGTTCGAGTGCATTGATGAGCTGCCGAACGTTGCCGGGCCAGACGGAATTCATAAACAACTCCATGACGCCTTGGCCAAGACTCCATTGACTGTCAAGAAAATAGTCGACGAGCAACGGTATATCGTCCGTGCGATCGCGAAGAGCCGGAAGTTGAATCGATAGGACGTTGATTCGGTAAAACAGATCCTCTCGAAAGCGTCCATTTGCCACTTCGACGGCGAGGTTTCGATTGGTGGCAGCCACCAGTCGAACTTTGACTTTTCGTTCCCGGATCGATCCGATGCGGCGCATCGAGCCATCTTCGAGAACACGCAATAGCTTTGCTTGGAGTCCACCGGCTAGTTCGCCAAACTCATCGATAAAAAGGGTCCCGCCGTCGGCAATTTCGAAAAGTCCAGGCTTCGATTCGTTTGCTCCCGTAAAAGCACCTTTCTCGTATCCAAAAAGTTCGCTTTCAAGCAGCGTTTCGGGCAGCGCAGCGCAGTTGATGACCACCAGCGGTCGATCGGCAATTGGACTTCCGGCATGGATGGCTCGCGCTACTAGTTCCTTCCCGGTACCACTTTCACCTAAAATCAACGCCGGTTTATCGCTTGAAGCAATCCGCGCGACGAGCCTTTTTACGTCCAGCATCGCTGCCGATTGACCGATCAAGTCGCTTTTTCGCTTGCTCGGTTTTTCAATTTCAAGCCGTCGGCGGAGATGCTGGTTTTCGCGTTCGAGTCGATTCAACTTGGTGACGCGACGTACGACTTCATCGAGTTCGCTGAGACCAAAGGGTTTGGTTAAATAGTCGATCGCCCCGCGTTTCATTGCTTCCACGGCCGACGAAATACTCCCGTTGCCGGTGAGTACGACGATCTTGATTTCAGGATCGTCGCGATGGAGTCGTTGCAACAATTCGATCCCATCCATACCAGGCATATTCTGGTCGATAACGGCGACATGAAAGTGTTGCGACGTGTGTACAGCTAACGCCTGTTCCGCATTGGCGGCAGCAACGACTCGGTACCCTTGCCGTTGAAAAAAGCGACAGGCAGGTTCAAGAAAGTCAGGTTCGTCATCGACCAGCAAGAGATCGATGGGTTCCAAGAGTGCAGGCAAAATGATCATCGTTGACAAAGGAGTTTTCTGTTTTTGATCGCACTTACAACATCAACAAACGGACGTTATTGTACAAAGTGCTGTAAGCTTCCCGTGGCGTAAACTTCCAGCTTGCGAAGCAAATCGCTTGCCAGTTTAGTCTTTATCAAACGTTAAATTCAGCTTCGCGCTATCGGTTGCGATTTTGTAGCGGTGCGGCGCGAGCCGCCCGGTGCTTGCTTTTTAGCCGCCATTAACTGCGCACTTTTGTGTATTCTTCTGGCACACAAGCGTGCGGGTAAAAGTCGCGCTCGCTGCGAAAGGGCAAATTCTTGGTCCGTGCGACATCTTGTCCGGTAAAGCAATGAAGGCTGGTCTGATCCGCCTTTTCCAATTGGCGTACGCTTTCAGCTTGCGATTGGGTAAATTAGCCTTCGAGCGTTCGCTCACGGTTGCATTGGAAACCGGACGCGAGCAAGTTGCGCCTAATTCATGTAGCTACGCTTGCAAATCCTTGGCCCGATTGAATTCGCGCAAGCTTGTACATGGCATAGGCATTGCATCGGCTTTATGGCAAAATTGGGCTCTTTGGCAGGAAAGAGCCTCTTGAAATCACGGGGCCGCCCCCAATGAAGAGCTTTGTGCGAGGATCGTTTTAAAAAATATGGCAACTATGACAACCAACGAGTCGGCAGCGGAAACGATGGAAACCTTCCGATACAACGATGCTATTGTTCGGATGTTCGTAACCGCAACGATAGTCTGGGGACTTGTCGCTACGGTGGTCGGGTTGCTGGTCGCCGTCTTGCTCGTCCAGCCGTACTTGTTTGGCGATCTTAAGAGCGAAATTCAGGCGATCTTTACGTTTGCTAGACTCCGACCGTTGCACACCAACGCCGCCATTTTTGCTTTCGGTGGAAACGGGATTTTTGCGGCGGTCTACTATAGCACCCAGCGGCTTTGCAAATGTCGAATGTGGAGCGACTGGCTCGGATCGCTCCATTTTTGGGGCTGGCAGCTTATTATCGTTGCAGCGGCTGCGACGCTGCCGCTGGGTATCACACAGTCGAAGGAATACGCCGAACTTGAATGGCCGATCGATATTGCGATTGCCGTTGTATGGTTAGGTTTCTTCGGTCTCAATTTCTTGATGACGTTGGTCAATCGCCGAGAGCGGCACCTCTATGTCGCCTTGTGGTTTTACATCGCGACGATCGTGACGGTCGCCCTATTACACGTCTTCAATAATCTTGTCTTTCCAATCGGGTTGTGGAAGAGCTACTCGATTTATGCGGGGGTGCAAGATGCGATGATGCAATGGTGGTACGGTCACAATGCCGTCGCCTTCTTCTTGACGACGCCGTTCCTCGGCCTGATGTACTACTTTCTTCCCAAAGCGGCTGAACGTCCTGTGTTCAGTTACAAGCTGAGTATTATCCATTTTTGGTCGCTGGTTTTTATCTACATTTGGGCCGGGCCACACCATCTTCACTATACGGCCCTTCCCGAGTGGGCGAGCACCTTTGGGATGCTTTTCAGCGTCATGCTTTGGATGCCGTCGTGGGGCGGGATGATCAACGGGTTGCTGACCCTTCGCGGAGCGTGGAGAAAAGTTACGACCGATCCGATCCTCAAGTTTTATGTCGTCGGTCTCACGTTCTATGGGATGGCAACCTTTGAAGGACCGCTTCTTTCCGTCAAGAGCGTCAATGCCTTGTCGCACTATACCGATTGGACAATCGCACACGTTCACGCGGGCGCTCTGGGGTGGAACGGCTTCTTGATATTCGGAATGGTCTACTGGTTGCTGCCACGGTTGTATCAAACCAAGCTTTGGAGCACCAAGATGGCCGAGTGGCATTTTTGGATTGCAACTTTTGGTATCCTCCTTTATATCGTCCCAATCTATGCAGCCGGTATTACACAAGGATTGATGTGGCGAGGCATGGACGACTTGGGGCGGCTGCAATATCCGCTCTTTATCGAAACGGTTCAATATATCGTACCGTTCTGGTGGTGGCGTATCGTCGGAGGGGCGCTTTACGTGACTGGAATATTAATGATGGCGGTCAATGCCGTGATGACGTGGAGCATGCGACCGGCCAAATACGAAGACCCGGTCTACTCGGCTCCGCGATTATCTCCAAGCGTGGTAGATGAACCGCTGAAACCAAGCGAACTATCTGGCAAGCCGGTGCTCGACGCGGCATTGAAGATCGATCAATTTGTTGCGATGGACTGGCATCGACGTTGGGAACGGTTGCCGATCAAGTTTACGATTCTTACGACGCTCGCTGTGATCATTGCAAGTCTCCTTGAATTGATTCCAACCTTTCTAATACGAAGCAACGTTCCGACGATATCGAGCGTCAAACCCTATACGCCACTCGAACTTGCCGGACGCGATATCTATGTGAGCGAAGGTTGTTACAACTGCCATTCCCAAATGATTCGTCCGATGGTGGCAGAAACACAGCGATACGGCGATTTCAGCAAGGCTGGCGAATCGGTCTATGACCATCCGTTTCAGTGGGGATCAAGACGCATTGGTCCCGATCTTGCCCGCGAAGGTGGTAAGCAAACCAGCTACTGGCATTGGACGCACTTGGAAAAGCCTGCCCAAATTTCTCCGGGCACTGTGATGCCGGCCTACGAACATCTGCTCGCCGAAACATTGAACTTCAAAGAGATCGGCAAACGCGTCGTAGCGGCGAAGTTTCTGGGCGCACCTTATGTTAAAGAACTTAAAGAGTTCGAAGCAATGGCTCACAAACAATCAGAGTTGATCGCTGCCGAGATCATTGCTCAAGGCGGTCCGGTTGTTTATCAAGACCATTTCATTAAAGATTCGACCGCCATCGCCTTGATCGCTTACCTACAAAGGATTGGAATAGATCTCTATCGTGTCGATGCGCCTGCGAAAACCGATGCGCCTGCGAAAACCGATGCGCCTGCGAAAACCGATGCGCCTGCGAAAACCGATGCGCCTGCCCAACCTAGCGCTCCAGCTCAAACGGAAGAACCGCCGAAAACGGCATCGCTCGGTGCGAAGGAGGATCGTTGACCATCATGTTGAAAGATGTTGTTTCCAAATTGGACTATTCGAACTTCGATGAAATCGCCCTCGTCCTCTTCGCTTTATCGTTTGGTGCGATCGTATGGGGAGCGTTCAGATTGAGCAAAGAAGCGACCGATCGGTTTAGCGCAATACCCCTAAGCGATGCAGTCCAAGATCCGCTGCCAATGAAAAATGAAAAGGCTAGCAACATGAAGGAGGTGCAAGAATGACGCATGAATTGAACGAAAAGGATTCCAAGTCCGAAGAAATTATCGCTCATCTCGGCCATCACTATGATGGGATTCAAGAGTACGACAACCCACTTCCCGGCTGGTGGAAAGGTGCGTTTTGGCTGACTATCGTTTTTAGCATCCTATACCTTGGCTATTTTCATGCAGGCGCATCGGGTCGATCGATTGAAGAACAATACTTGCTGAGCTTCGCTGAGAATACGAAAAAGCAGTATGCGGAAATTGGCGATCTAGAAAGCAATCAGGAAACGATTCTTGCCTACATGAAGCAACCCAAATGGGTCAATGTCGGTGGGGTAATCTTCAAGCAGAACTGCGTCTCGTGCCATGGATCTGACGGTGGCGGCAACGTAGGTCCGAATCTTTGTGACGATCAATACAAGCACGTTCAAAAATTAACCGATATCTTCAAAGTCATCAACGACGGTGTAGCCGGTGGCGCGATGCCGGCTTGGGGGGCGCGATTGGGCCACAAGAATGATACGGTGCTCGTCGCTGTTTATGTCGCTTCGTTGCGAGGTTCCAAACCAACTAGTCCCAAGGCACCGGACGGCAGCCCGATCGAGCCGTGGCCGAAAGCCGAGTGACGCCCCATGTCGGAATCGAAAATCTCCTCTACCGTATCGAATGTTTCGCATGACGAATTAGTCTTGCCAACACTGTGGGGAGACGGAAGTCGCAAATGGTTGAATCCGAAACTGGCAACCGGCAAATGGTGGAATCGTCGACGATGGCTTGCCTATGGACTGATCGCATTCTTCGTAACGCTTCCACACTTGCGGTGGAATGGACGTCCCTTGGTTCTTTTGGATATCGTCAAGCGTGAATTCACGATTCTCGGGCATACTTTCTATCCGACCGACACACCGTTGGTGGCGCTATTGATGCTGCTGGCGATTACAAGCGTCATGCTGGTCACGGCGGTCGGTGGTCGCGTTTGGTGCGGTTGGGGATGTCCACAAACGGTCTATCTTGAATTTCTTTTTCGCCCCGTCGATCGCCTTTTCAAGGGGCTCATCGCCAAAAAGCCGGCGATCGGTATACCATTGCGTTGGTTGACCTATCTCGTTCTGAGTTTGTTCCTGGCCCATACTTTTTTGAGCTATTTCGTCGGCACAGATCGGCTTGCTCAATGGATTCGAATGTCACCGTTGGAACATCCGACGGCCTTCTTGGTGATGGGCGGGGCTACAGCCGCTTTGCTTTTTGATTTTCTTTTTTTCCGTGAACAGTTCTGCATGATCGCATGCCCCTATGGTCGATTGCAATCGGTCCTGCTCGATCGACAATCGCTGATCGTGACCTACGATCCGTTAAGGGGCGAACCACGGGCCAAAGGTAAGCGAGTATCCAATGCGACTGCCGGAGACTGTATTGACTGCGGTCGATGCACGGTGGTTTGTCCGACAGGAATCGACATTCGCAATGGACTTCAGATGGAATGCATCCATTGCGCCCAGTGTATCGATGCATGCGATTCAGTCATGACACAAATTGGCTTTGCACCTGGACTGATTCGCTATAGCAGTACCCAAGCTATCGAAGGGCAACCTTCGTCATGGCTGCGACCTCGAACACTTATTTATCCGGTAGTGATTGCGATTCTCGCTACGCTGTTCGTCGTGGTTTTGTCGACGAAGTTCGCAATGGATGCGAATATCATGCGAGCACCAGGTGGTGCTCCGTATACGATGAAAGACTCTCGCACGGCCCAAAATAATTTTCGTGTCCGTATTGTAAATCGCACTCAGGCATCGCAAAACTATTCCATCGAGCTCGTTAAGCCGACCGGAGGGGTCGCTCAGTGGAGTGCGCAAAGCACACTCCATCTTGAGCCTGGGCAATCGATGCTCGCTCCGATGGAAGTACACTTTCCAAGCCAACAGACGGCCGGTCTGGGCGTAACGCAAGCAACGGTTCTGGTTCGCGACACTAGCGATCATCATCGCGAAATAACCTTTCAACTGGTTGGACCTAGATAGTGATACCTTTAACAACGCAATCCGAAATAGCCAAAGAGAAATCGTCCAAACGCTTTTGGCTAACGCTGATTCTAAGTTTCTTCGCGTTGGATTTGACGATTGCGATCTATGCAATCGTAGTGGCCGTCAGTGATCCGTCCTTTAGGCCGATGCCCGATTACGGTGACCGATCGGTAGCTTGGGAAGTTCATCATCAAGAGCAATTAGCATCGGAGAGACTTGGTTGGACGGTGGCGGTTTCGAGAGTCGAGACGAGCGATCAGGCAATCGAGTTTCGAGTCGTCGATCGTTCCGGCGAACCGATTGTCCATGCAACAGGACTTGCGAGCGCTTACCATTTCACACGCGTTGCCGACCAGCAGACATCGCCCTTGGAAGAGCGCGAAGCGGGTTGTTATGTGGCAAACATCGATTGTCGTCGGCCCGGTTTATGGAAGATTGATCTGCGATTGACTCGAACGCCCGAAACGACTGCCGAGGAATCTCGCCCGGCAGATGTGTTCGTCTATGAAGCGACCATCGAATTCCCGATTACCCATCCGGTAGTCACGTCCTCTTTACCCTCTTCGATTTCAAGTTAAGCGAGCGTTAGAAAAGAATGTACCTAATAACACGTAGGCGAGTCTCTCCGAGACTCGCACAGCGGCGCTACGAGACGCTGCTATTTGGTTGAAACTCATCAGCCATTCATCCGAAGAATAACCTATGAATTGGATCGAACTCCTTGCTGCTACGCTATCGGCTTCGCTGATTGGATCGCTTCATTGCGTAGGAATGTGCGGACCGTTTGCCATCATGGCTACCACACGCCCAGTCGATTCCAAGGAGAGCACGTTCTCGCGGATTGCTGGATATCATTTCGGAAGACTGACGACGTATGTAATTTTAGGAACGATCGCCGGAATTGCCGGGACAATGCTGAACATGGCCGGCGGAAGCCTCGGACTGAGCCACTCGGCAGCTAGACTAGTCGGGGCATCGCTGGTGATTTTGGGCATCGTTCGATTTGCGAGCATGCTTCGCTTGCACACTCGGGTCGTATCTCATTCAATTTTCTTGCAACGCTGGACGAAAAGTATCCTAGCGATTGGACGATGGATGCAACCAACTTCGCCCGTCCATCGAGCCTACGTTGTTGGGCTCATCACGACATGGTTGCCGTGTGGTTGGTTGTATCTCTTTGCTCTGGCGGCGAGCGGAACGGGAAGTGTCTTCGCGGCGAATATGCTCATGGTCGCCTTTTGGTTTGGCACGCTCCCGCTTCTATCCGTGGTTGCCGTTGGCAGTCAATCGCTGCGCAATCGACTCGCATCCACCGGGGCCGCGTTTTCGCCATTGCAAATACTGCTATCAAAGCTTACTGTTCAAGGCTTGGCGGCAACCCTTATGATCGTCTTTGGCGTCTACACTTTTTACCATCGCTCCCAAATCCAGCTCGATTCACTTACGGAAACTCATCGGAGCGGCGTTCTAACTCGATCGAGCATTCAAGGACTTGCCGACCAACCGTTGCCCTGTTGTAGTCAATCGTTGCCCGATTCCCAATCGACCACCCAAGGCTCGCCATGACGAGCGTTCAATCGATTGTCTTCAAACGGCAAAGCCAAAACGCCTGTGATGCCGCGCTATCGAAAGATGTTCCATGTGACCATTGCGGGCTTCCGACCACGGCCATCCGTCACAACGCTCTCGTTTTTTGTTGTCATGGATGCATGGGAGCCTATTCCTTGATCCATGAGATGGGGCTTGATGATTACTATTCGCTCCGCAATACATCGTCGCATTCAGAAAATTTGCGTTCCGACTCAGTCTTTCTGAAACCTGAAGCCGCTAGGTCGGCAGTTGATTTGCTTGTCGACCTTGAATCGGCTGGTGTTAAAGTCCGAACGACACCGGAAGGTTTTTGTGAAGTACGTTTGGGTGTCGAAGGCATTCACTGCAACGCTTGCTCGTGGTTGATCGAACGATTACAAACGACGATGGATGGCGTCCAAGCAACACAGGTCCGAATGAGTGATCGTTCAGTCAAACTCGTCTATGACCCAGCAACCACCAATCCGGCTAAAATTTCGAAGCGATTGTCGGAGTTTGGCTATCTGCTCGTTCCATTTCACGACGATCAAGCGACTCAGAATTCCAATACTCGCCAGCAGCATGAGCATCTCGTCGCGATTGCGGTAGCCGCATTTTTAGCGGCTAACGCGATGTGGATTGGCATTGCATTGTACGCCGGCGAAGCGACCGGAATGTCGATCGGAGATAGGCTCTTCTTTCGATGGATAGGCACGATACTTGGCCTGCTTTCCGCAATTTTTCCGGGACGAGTGTTTTTTCGTTCGGCAATTCAAGCACTTCGATCGCGAACGGCCCATGTCGATATTCCCGTTGCACTCGCTTTGGGAATTGGAACGCTGGGATCGGTCTGGGGAAGTGCGATCGGTCGCGGCCATATCTATTTCGATTCGCTTGCTTCGCTCGTTCTTTTGCTTCGAATTGGACGATACATTCAATTTCGTTCTCAATATCGCACCGGGCTTTCGCTTTCAAAACTGTTTCGTGGGAGTCAATCGACGGCGACCCGTATCGAGCCCGACGGAACGGCGAAAACGGTTGCGACGACGCAACTCAAAACGAGCGATATCGTATTGGTGCAACCCGGACAAGTCCTTCCAGCCGATGGGTTTGTGATCGAAGGAAAAAGTCATCTCAATGTTTCGTGGTTGACCGGTGAAAGTCTACCAATCTCGGTATCCGTCTCCGATCAGGTCGTTGGCGGAACTTTGAATATCGATTCGCCGATTCGAATTCAAGTAACCGAGTGCGGCCAGCAAAGCCGGATGGGACAGCTTGAAGAAGTGATTCGCGATGCGGCGGGCGAACGCACGCCATTGGTACGCATTGCTGACAAGCTCGGGCGGTGGTTTGTGATCGTTGTCCTTGGGCTGGCGGTTGTTTGTTGGTGCTCATGGTTCGCAGTGGCCAATATCGAACTTGCTACGCTTCATACCATTGCGTTGCTGACGATTGCTTGTCCCTGTGCGATTGCGTTGGCCGCTCCGCTTGTGATTACCGTAACGATAGGACGGGCGGCAAGAAATCAAATCTGGATTCGAGACGGCGAGTCGATCGAGCGACTTGCCAAGCCAGGCATCGTTTGGTTCGATAAGACCGGAACACTTACCACCGGAGAATTGCAAATCGATTCATGGCATGGTTCGAAGCGCAGTGTCGAATATGCGGCCGCCGTCGAATCGCAGGTCAATCATCCTTTGGCCAAAGCCATCGCGCGATCCGTCCTTGCCGAACGAGATACGCAGCTACGTCGAGCGACATCCATACGCGTCGAAGAAGGACTTGGCGTTGAAGGTTTTATAGACGATCAATTTGTTTTGGTCGGCTCGGAGCTTTGGATGCAGGAAAACGGTATTCCGGTGGAGAAATCCTGGCTCGAACGGCAGTCAACAATTATCCGGTCTGGGCATACGCCGGTTTGGGTGGCTATCGATGGCGTTATCGAAGGAATCGGAGCGGTCGGTGATTCGTTGCGACCGGACACTATTCAGACTCTTCGATCGCTTGAAAATCGTGGCTGGAAAATCGGGATCCTGTCAGGTGACCGCCAAGAAGTCGTCGACTACTGGCGCGATCAATTGCGGCAATCGAGCCTTGAGTTTTACAAATGCCTCGGAGGATGCAGTCCTGAAAGTAAAGCAACACATGTTCGAGCTTCATCAAAAGAAATTGATGGAACGGTAGTCTTTGTCGGTGACGGGATCAACGATGCGGTATCGCTCGCCATCGCCGACGTCGGAATTGCGATTCGAGGCGGAAGCGATATCGGATTGCGCGCAGCACCAATTTACCTTGCTAGTAACCGACTCGCATCGGTTCTCCAGTTGCTGCAGGCCTCGGCATCGAGCGTTCGCTCCATTCAATATTGTTTTGCCATGTCGCTAATCTACAACGCCATCACGCTCTCTCTCGCGATGATGGGACTCATCCATCCGCTGATCGCGGCCATTTTGATGCCGATAAGCGGCCTTACAGTGCTGACTTTTGCCATCGCGCGACGCACCTTTCCCAAGGAGGCGAACCGATGAGCGTCCTTTATGTTACTTTGCCGATTGCTTTGGCCCTGGGGGCGCTCGGGCTCTTTGCTTGCATCCGATGTATACAAACGGGTCAGTACGATGACCTGGATACCGACGCGTTTAGAATACTTCAGGACGATCAACCGGCAACGACTAGGTCCGCAAAACAAGCACCGGGCAGTGTGCAAGCCGCACAATCCGTTCAGCAACCGAGCCTAAAAGAAGATGCTTGAGGAAGCCATGTCCGTGCGACGAAACGACGATCAAATCGGCATTTACGTTTTTCGCATACTCGGAAACTTCGTGTCCCGGATCACCGATGGCAACTTCGATCGAGAGTTTTGCAAACTTGGGGACAGATAGTTTTTCGCGAATGATGGTTTTGATCGAATCGATTCGCGAAACATCTGATATGTTTTCATACATCGTGACCGGATCAACGACTCCTAAATCAGCCAGCACATGAATAACCGATACATCTCCAACATCGCCGGCAATTTCAATGGCTTTATCGAGCGCGCTCATTGCCAGATCGCTAAAGTCGATCGGTACAACTATCTTTTTCGGATGCAAACCGGACATCGGTATTCTTCCTTTGAATAAAAACTTTTAAATGGACCTGTGCCGTCTTCGGTTTACTCGGTTGGATCATTTCCTACGTTTCTCTCGACTCGCGTCATTGGTCGATCGCAGCTTGGATTGTAGCCTACATCGCCGGTGGATGGGCACCGAGCCTTGAAGCACTTTCGGCGATTCGACGCGGAGTTGCTAGAAGTTAGCGATTTAATCCGAGTTCGACCTGGCGAACGATTTCCAATCGATGGAAATGTCATCGAGGGCGAGTCATGGGTCGATGAATCGAGGTTGACCGGCGAGAGCCATCTGCCTTTACGGCTAGGCGTTATGGGACACGAAGGGAGCACCGTCATAGTCGTACTGAACGGATTAAGAATCCTCTGGGAAAAAGTACCAAACCTGAACTCGGGGGAACTTGATATCGGGAGGAAGGCCCCACGAATTCAGGGCGACCACGAATAGTGCGCACGTCAATCAAATGGCATCCTGAAGTGCAGAGTTGGAACGGATACCGAAAATGGGAACGATTGCGGCTGTTCAGAGAAAGTCGAACATCTTCCGCGAAAGTTCTTGACTTCGATTCGCGTAATGCTCAACTTTAGGAATTCCGGGTGCAAGTTTGATCCCGTGGCAGCGTTTTCAAAGCCGAATGGGTAATAGGTGGAAAATGGGAATTCAAGCTCTCAAGCTCTCAAGCTTTCAATCGCTTAATATCGGTTTCGGCAATTTATCTTGTACCTTTGCGTCAAACGTTTGGGTTAGGGGATTGCGCAAGCGAAACCTGCGTTTGCTTTCGTCGATACGTCTTTGCACATTGCGATCGATCCTTCTTGCCTTTATCAATTTTACGCTGTTACTTAATATCGTTGGCGCGCAGTTCGATTTTTCAGAAACGCTGCCTGTTTTGCCGCCGGGCAAGAAGGAACACTCAGTAATTGTTCCGCTCGACAATGTATTCAGCGGCAAAATTTTGGTCGATTCAATCAAGGCATCTTGTGCGTGCAGTCGCGACGTAAAAGTTGCCAAGGTGGTAATTGACAAGGCTCTTCCGCAGAATCTGTGGGGCAAAATTAACTATTTATCGTTACGAATAGAAAACCGAAGTTTCAACGGACACCCGTTTCGCATTGGATTTTTGAGGCATCACTCCGATGTCCAAAGTTGAAGAAAAACAACCCACCAGACGATCAGTCCGGCGGGTTGCCGAGCGCCTTTGACGCATCGGAGAGCGAGATATTCCTCAGCGAGTTGCTTCCCAGCAGAGCCCGCTTCCGCTTCTCCCGGCACAACCATCATGTCCGATCAAAGACTTTGTGGCAATACTTTGGACATCGGAGCCATCCCTTGTAAATCCAT
>Ga0163150_10002248_pt1 | contig 30300 bp, 27 predicted proteins | sample OliLakLV19P2IB_FD_148628 | JGI IMG/M metagenome (GOLD analysis project Ga0163150, IMG submission 148628) | Freshwater microbial mat bacterial communities from Lake Vanda, McMurdo Dry Valleys, Antarctica - Oligotrophic Lake LV.19.P2.IB | ecosystem: Environmental > Aquatic > Freshwater > Lake >...
CGATGAGCGATTCATCGAGCTGATGGAACGTGCCGACGAAGAAGCCTCCGCGTCTGGCGAAGTATCCGAGGCACTGCTGATCGATATTACGGACTACTTGGAAGCCTTCCGCAGCAAGGTGGATCGCATTGCTGGGTACTGGCGCTGGCAGGAGTCCATCGCAAAGATTTGTGGCGAAGAGGTTGAGCGATTGGCAGGGCGTAAGAAGGCTGCTGCCGGGCGGGTGGACCGTCTGGAGGACATGTTGATGACGTTCCTGTTGACGCGCGGCCAGAAGAAGCTCGACGGGGAGACGAGCTCAATCGCCCTGCAGGCAAATGGCGCCGCATCTCTCGTGGTGGATGATCCGCAGCAGATTGGGAATGGCTTCTATGAATGCCCGATCCGCTTCACCAAGCCCGAGATGCAGGAGATCGTGTACCAGTTGGCGGAAGGGGAGACTCGTCGACGGTTGGAGTTGACGCTTCAAGGGGATGGTTGGGAGATAAACGCGTCAGCGGCAAATTGTGCCCAACCCGCCAAAAATGTAAAATCAGCATCGGAAAGCTTCACTCCCTGTCGGCAAACCGTTGATTTATAATGTTTGGCCAGGCCGAACTTAGCGGGGGAATCTGATCCGCGTATGCTCTCACAGTTTTCGTTAACTCTATCATTCTATCGAGCGTGTATGGATCATTTTACCTTTTTGGCGGGTTGGGCAGTAATAGCCGATACGCGGCCTTCATCGAACGCCAGGCCAATTCTCGGTTCGCGCATTGGCGGCACGGTTCCGCTCCCCGGCGGAGTTGTCGCTGGAGCGGTACAGCTTCACTAGTTCCTTGGCTTGTTTCTGAAGTTGTTCCAGGGAAGGGCGCGCGGGCAGGCGCGACGTGGAATCAGACATAGGGATCTCATTTCAAATATGGCCCGCGTCCGCACGCCGGGCTGAAAGAAGATCGAATATGTTCAACGGACGACTACCAGGTGGGCTCGGCCCTGTCCCGCGGACTGGAAGCGCCCTGTGCGCGGAAATTAATGTAGCGCTCTCATCACCGTGAAGTCAAAATCGTGAAGTCAATGATGACTGGACCCAACGTGATTTTGCACCGGAGCCTTTTAAGTGTATTGTGATCGATGTGAGGTGCATTGGAATTGCAACTGCGCTCTTTGTCGGCATTTGCTGCCAGGTGCGCGCCCAACTACCCGAGGATCCCGTCGCGCAAGCGGAGATCCTGATCGGACAGGAGCAGTTTGCAAAGGCCGAACAGGTGCTGATGACCGCCCGCCGGCAGCAGCCCGATAACATGGAAGCCCTTTACCGGTTGGGTTATGTGCAGTTCCGGCAACGGAAGCTTGCCGCCGCTAAACAGTCGTTTTCCGCCGTAATTGCCGCTGCGCCGCCGGCTTACTTCTCACGGTATTTTCTCGGACGTATCAGTCTGTTGGAGGAAAACGCGGCCGAAGCCATCCGTTGGCTGGAGCCGGTGGCTGCGTCCAAGGAAGCTGTTTTCGATGCGGCCGTCCAACTTTCGGGCGCCTACGCCCAAATGGGTCAGTTGCCCAAAGCCGCGTCAACCCTGCAGGCGGCTATCCCGCGGAGCCCCTGGGACGGCGCGCTCTACTTCCGGCTGGGACAAATTCAGCAACGGATGGGACAGGCCGGGATGGCCCGTGAATCGTTTGCCGCCAGCAACCGGCTGAAGAGCGCAAATAGAGACGATGTAGAGCGGTTGATGGAGGTATCGGCGGCTTTACGTAAAGGAGAATTTGCTGCCGCGTTCGCCGCCGGCGGCGGCGTGGAGGCGCGGCAGCCGGCCGACCCTGGCGCCCTGGTAGCGCTCGGAATCCTCTACGGTAACGCCGGCTTGGATCCCCACGCGCTCAGCGCCTTCGAAGCGGCCGCGCAATTGGATCCGAAACTGTTCGATGCCCACCTGAACCGCGGGCTCGCCCATCTAAAACGAGGCAATCTGACGGCAGCTATCGAGGCGCTGACCGTAGCCGGGAAGCTGCTGCCCCAATCGGTGGAGACCAACCGCGCGCTGGGCCTCGCGCTGGTGATGGCAAAAAGATACGCCGATGCGCAAACGCCTCTGGAGCAGGCATTGCGCGCCGACCCTGCGCAACAGCGCCTCGGCCTGATGCTGGCGACCGCCTATCTCCGCACAGGCTCGGCGGCGAAGGCCTTGCCGCTCCTGCGCCGTCTGACGGCGCAGGAGGCAGAGGATCCTTCGGCGCTACTGCTGCTTATTGATGCCCAAACCGCCAGCGAAGATTTCCATGGCGCTTTGCAGACAGCGCGTTTGGCCCGGCGGCGATTTCCCAACGCCGCTGAGCCGGCGATGGCTGAAGCACAGCAACTGGTTCGGCTGGGACAGTATCAGAGCGCGCGGCCTATTTGGGAACTTGCTCTCGGGCTGAAGCCGGATTCGATGGAGGCCGAACTCGGACTGGCGGATTGTCTGCAGAAGGCTGGCGAGCATGATCAGGCGCTGGCGCATTATCAGATCGCGGCGCGGGGCCGCGGGACGGTACTGGGCGCGAAGGTAGGCATGGCGCGAAGCTTGGTCGCGCTGAAGAGGCTCGACGAGGCGCGCGCCGTGCTGGAGGAGGCGCTCGGCGGAAATTCCGGGTCCATACTCCTGCGGCAGGAACTGTCGCGTGTTTATGCGCGGCTAGGGAGAAGCGATCTCGCGGCCGAACAAGCGCGTTTAGTTGACCAAATGCGCTCCGCCGGCTCACCATGACGCGAGTGATCTGCTTTCTCGCCTGGCAAGCCGCGGTTGTCGCGCCCGTGCAGCCACGCTTCGCCGATATCGCGTCCAAAGCAGGGCTGAACGACGTGATCGTCTCTGGCGGGATGCCTAAACGTTATGTGCTGGAAGTGAACGGAAGCGGCGCCTGCTGGCTCGACTTCGACCGCGACGGCTACCAGGACTTGTACCTTGTAAATGGCGCCACGCTGGCCCAATTGCAGGGGAAAGCGGTCCGCAACACCACAAACCATCTCTATCGCAACAACGGAAAGGGCGGCTTCATCGACGTCACGGCAAAGGCCGGGATGCCGGGGACGGGCTGGGGGTTTGGCTGCATCGCGGCGGACTATGATAACGACGGAAATACGGACCTTCTGATCACGCAGTTCGGACCTAACGTGCTCTACAGGAACATCGGAAACGGAACGTTCGCCGATGTGACCGGAAAAGCCAACGTAGGTGGCGGAGCCGTGTGGCACGCGGGTGCGGCCTTTTCCGACTATGACCTGGACGGGGATCTGGATCTGTTCGTGCCGGGTTATCTGGACTTTGACAGCAAGAACCCGATACTGAAAAACTGCGAATATCGTGGCGTTAAAGTTCAGGCATGCGGCCCGCTGGGGTATCGGGGGGCGCCCGATTCGCTCTATCGCAACAACGGCGACGGGACCTTCACCGATGTAACAAGGCAGAGTGGCGTTTTGGACGCCAAGCTCTACTTCGGATTTCAAGCCGTCTTTGAAGATTTCGACAACGACGGCTGGCCGGATCTGTTCGTTGGCAACGATTCGAATCCGAACTACCTTTACCGTAACAATCGCGATGGAACCTTCACCGAGAACGGCATCGCGTCCGGGGTGGCGCTCAGCGGGGACGGGAAAGAGCTATCAAGCATGGGAATCGCCGTCGCCGACTACGATCACGACGGCTGGATGGACCTATTCGTCACCACTTTCGCCGGCGACAACTACGTGCTGTTTCACAATGACGGCGACGGCTTCTTTTCCGACGTGTCATACCCTTCCGGGATCGGGGAACCCACAGTTCCCTACCTCGGCTGGGCGGCCATGTTCCTGGATTTCGACAACGACGGCCATCCCGACCTGTTTTGCGCGAACGGGCACGTATTTCCCGAAGTGGACGGAAAATTGACGGAGACATTCAGGCAGCCGCAACAACTCTTTCGTAACCTGGGCGCCGGAAAGTTCAGAGATGTTTCCGCCGCGACCGGAATAGCCAAACTGCCTGCCCAGTCGGCACGCGGAGGATCGGTGGCGGATTTCGATAACGACGGCGACATGGATATCATCGTGTCCGTAATGGATGGAAAGCCAATGCTGCTGGAGAATCGGGGCGGACATGCGTCGGGGAACTGGCTCCGGATCGTATTGCAAGGGACGCGGGCGAACCGTATGGGAATCGGGGCGCGGGTGAAGGTGAAGACCGGAGGTTTGACGCAAACCGCGGGGCTGCGAGCCGGCGAAAGCTATCTCTCTTCTAACGACCCTCGGCTTCATTTCGGCCTGGGAACGGCGGTCGAAGCCGACGTGGAAGTAGTCTGGCCGGGCGGTGGGATTCAGCGCGTGCGGAGCGTGGCTGCGAATCGGGAAATTGTCGTCCGCCAGCCTGAAAAGTAATCTGGGGTGCATATCAAGAAAATGAAATGAATTCACGCCGCCTTTTGCTGCGCGCGCCGCTCAAAGAACTCCTCGAATTTTCCACTCCGCTTGTAGCAGCGAATCGCGAGGGTCTTATTCGCGCCGCAGACACTCCAGTGCATGGCGGAGTGTTTGAAGCGAGTGGTGAAAATCACTTTGCAGCCGGACTCGACGATGTTGCTGGTGGTGCATAATCCCATCGCGTCAAACTCCGGATACCGCATTCGATGACGGTTACGTTCTACGTAGCCGACGCCCGTTTTCGCCTCTTTGCAACTGTCTGCATGTACACGCAGCGCGGCCAGCAAATCCTCCACCAATCCGCCGTCAAGTTCGTCTTTGCGCAGCGTGGCCCATTGTTCCGCTTCTTGGCTGCCTTTGCCGTGGAGGGCATTGGCAACTTCGTTGATGTGTTGTTTGGCGTGGCAGCGGTCCAAGATCTGGATCGCGGAAGGAAACAACTCGGAAGCGACGTTCCAGTTGTACTTTGCGCCATCGGCGACTACCACCGTCCTTGGGGCCTCGGTAAATCGGCGGCGGGCGGCTTCTCGCTGAACGCGAGTGGCGAACTCCGAGGGACATTCGCCGGTGTCGAGCGCGGCCGCGCTCTCAATGGCGGCCGAGTACGTAATCGATCCCGGATCGCGCACGGGCAGCCCCTTGTCGTCACGCGACTCAGCACTCCAGACGATGACCAGTTTCCCCTCGCGCGTCTTGGCTTTTCCGTCCGCTTGCTTGCCAGCGCGGCCGATTAATTCTTCCGCCCGCACTGGGATGCCAGAGCCATCAATGCCCAGATACATGGCGGGAGGAAGATCGCCATTGGCGAAGGGCGTTGTATCTTGACGCTCGTCCTCGGCCATCTCTTGCCCTAACCGTTCGGCGATGCGTTGCACTTGCTTGGGGTCGATGCGTAAACCGGCCAGATCCCAGAGGAGTCCACTACTGGTCTGGAAACTGACCTCGGCGGTGGCGCTGCCGAGCATGCGGAGCACGCCGGGAGAGACCGGGTTGCCGTCCATGCCGAGCGCACGGTCGCGCGGACAAGAGCCCTTCGTGCATGCCGCACAGTGGTAATAGGCCCGTTGCAGCGTCAAATCCCCAAGCACACTGGTAAATGTTTTCTCTCGCCGGTCGACGTAGCGTGCGGTTTGTCCGCAGGGGCAGGGCCGTTGTGGACCCGTGTAGTCGGAGGTGTCGGCATTGATGCGCTGTTGGAGCGCCCGTGCCGCGATCTGAAAAGCGGTATTGCGGAGATGGATTTCAGCGGCTTCGAAATCGAGTTGGTCGACGCGCATCCCGTCTATGAGCGGTTGAACTTCCTGGAAGGCGGCGGTTTGGAACTCCGATTGGATCTGCGTTTGGAACCCTTTTCTTTGACCGCCTCTGCTGAAGCCGCCTGAAGGTCGTCAAGTTCTTTATCCGCCGCTTGCTCGCAGAGTTTCCAGAAGTCGTCGAATTGGTTGCGAACCAGCTTTCCTTGCTCGATCTGGCGGCGGACGATATCCGCTTCCTCTTCCGAGAGGAAGCGTGATTGAGTGCGGCCTTTCACGGCGTGGGTGTAGCTAAAATACGGGCCGTGGCGAGCATTGGGATCGTGCGCGCAAGGGCAAGATGCTTTGCTGCATTTGACGAAGCGCGGGGTGAGCGAGCCGCGCCGCACGGGGACGGGGTTGCTGAAAGAGGATGAGCCATTGGGGTTGGAGTCAGGCATAAATCAATCTTACGTCGTATCATGCCGTAAGATAAGGTAGAAAATAAAGCCACCGGCTAACGATTCTACTTTTTTGACATGCACCCCGTTGGCGTCGGCCGTTCAGCGAGTTTGACAGCGATATCGCGGACATGCTCCGGCGCTTTTCCGAGACCGAAAATGACTTCGGGCATGCCTTGGCGCAGGGCGCGGTGGTGATCGACCTTGGCGAAGCCCACGTCCTCGAAGGGCATGTGTTTCAGACGGTCCATCGCGCCGTCGACATCGACGCCGCCCGTGCGCACTTGTTCTAATAATTCGCGAATCTTATCTGCGTCCATGTTGATCAAAAGTCCAGCCGGTCGCCTGATTTCAGGTTGTGTTTGGCGGCAACGCCGGCGTTGAGTTCAAGTACAAAGAGGGAGCGGCGGGTGCCCCCGATTTGGGGACACTTGACTGCGCTTTCGCTTTTGCAGGGTTCCACGTTGGGAACGATCTCGGTCACCAGCCGGTTCTGGTCCATCCAGATCAGGTCGAGCGGGATGCGCACCTGGTACATCCAATATTGATACTTGCCGGGCTCTCCGTGGATGAAGAGCATGCCGCGGTCGGCTGCGAGCGAGTCGCGGAACATCATGCCGCGCGACATGTCGAACTTGCTGGTCACAACCTCCGCGCGATAGCGGACGCCGTCAGGCATCTTCACCTCGCGCGTGTATAGATCTTCGAGCGTTGCCGTTTTCTTCTGGTCCGTACAACCGGCAAGACCGGAAAGAACAACTAGCACCCAGTATGTATGCGACCGCATCCGTTAAAATGGTAGCGTAAGATGTTCTTTCAGCGCCTGCGATTGACGCTCGACATGATCAAATTCGAGCATTCTATTTTTGCTTTGCCGTTCGCTCTAACGGGCGCGCTGCTGGCATGGCGAAACGCCGGGTTTCCGGCGGATGGCGCGGCATGGAAGCTGATTTGGATCGTGATGGCGATGGTCGGCGCCCGGTCGGCCGGGATGGCGTTTAATCGGATTCTGGACTCCGCCATTGACGGGCGGAATCCGCGAACGAAGATGCGGCATCTGCCGGCGGGTCTCTTGTCGGCGGGCTTTGCTTGGGGTTTTTTGATTTTCATGGCGGGAATGCTGGTGACGGCGGCGGCCATGCTGGGGCCGTGGTGCCTGTACCTTTCGCCGCTCGCGCTGGCGATCGTGATGGGCTATAGCTACACAAAACGGTTCACTTCGTGGTCGCATGTGGTGCTGGGTTTTGCGCTGGGAATTGCACCGGCGGCGGCGTGGATCGCGGTGGCGGGGTCTTTGGATCCGCGCATTTTGTGGCTGACGGCGGCGGTGACATTTTGGACGGCGGGGTTCGACATGATTTATTCGTGCCAGGATTTTGAGTTCGACCGGGGGGCCGGTCTGCACAGCGTGCCCAAGCGGTTGGGAATTGCCGGCGCGTTGACGCTGTCGCGAGCGTTGCATCTGGCCATGCTTGTTTGCCTGGTGATGCTGCTCCAAAGTTTTTCACTGGGACTGCTGGGCGCTATTGGGATTGGGATCGTAGCGTTGTTGCTCGTGTATGAACACAGCCTGGTGAAGGCCGACGATTTGAGCCGTGTAAATGCAGCCTTCTTCACGGTGAATGGTTACGTCAGCGTGCTATTCTTCGTGTTTTGGGCGGCTGACGTTTGGTATGCCCGCCATGGAGTTTAACTGCCCTTTATGAACCCGCACTTTGAAGATGTCCGCCTGCTTCCCATGCACGATAAGGTATTGGCTGGGGAACGGTTTTCCTTCGACGACGGTGTGACGCTGTACCGCTCCTCCGATATCCTCGGCGTGGGCTGGCTGGCGAATGTAGTCCGCGAGCGGCTGAACGGGAACATCACCTACTTCAACGTGAACCGGCACATCAACCCCACCGACGTTTGTACGGCCTCCTGCCGCTTGTGCGCGTTTGGCAAAAAGGCGCGGGATCCAAAGGGTTACACCATGTCGCTCGACCAGGTCTGGGAAGTGGCCGGGCATGGGTATTCGGAGGCTGTCAGCGAGTTTCACATTGTCGGCGGGCTGCATCCGGAATTGACGCTGGATTGGTACTGCGAGATGCTGCGCGGGTTGAAGGAGCGATATCCGCAAGTGCATTTGAAAGCATTCACGATGGTGGAGATTTCCTATCTCGCCAAGCGCGCGAAGTTGCCGCTGCGGGAGGTGCTGATTCGTTTGCGCGATGCGGGCATGGACTCACAACCGGGCGGGGGCGCCGAGATTTTCAGTGAACGCGTGCGGCGTATTATCTGCGACCACAAGATTGACGGGAGCGAATGGCTGGAAGTGGCTCGTATCTCGCACCAGTTAGGAATCAAGACAAACTGCACGATGCTCTATGGGCATATTGAAGGGCCGGAGGATCGGGTGGATCATCTAGCGCGGCTGCGCGCGGTGCAGGACGAGACAGGCGGATTTCAGACGTTCATTCCGCTCGCGTTCCACCCGGCGAATACAGCGTTGGCGCATATCCCGAAAACGACCGGATTCGATGATCTGCGCAACATCGCCGTGGCCCGGCTGATGCTCGATAACATCCCGCACATCAAGGCGTATTGGGTAATGATGTCGGAGGCGATGGCGCAGATTGCGCAGCAGTTTGGCGCGGACGATTTGGACGGTACGATTGTGGAGGAAAAGATTTACCACGATGCGGGCGCGACGACGGGCCAGAATCTGCGACGCGAAGATCTGCTGCGATTGATTCGCGAAGCGGGGCGAGAGCCCCGGGAGCGCGACACGCTCTACCGGCCGGTGACGCGGACCGAGAACGCGTTTACGATTTTGGTGTAGTGGGCTTCTCGCCGTCTGATTCTACCGAGGAGCGACCGTCAGGGAGCGCTTTTTGCGGTCAGAGCACTAATCCCGCGGATCCAGCCGGATCATGGAAATGTTGACAGTAAGCGTCCGGTCGTCGGGCGGGGCCTTCCAGGTTGGCGCCGCGGCGATCTCTATGTTGTATTTGGGCGCGCTGGGGATGTCGGCTTCCAGGATGAAGAGACCGGTGCGTTCAAGGGTCCAGGTTTTGAGCGGGGCGCTATTGACGCTGATGGCGATTTGCGCCGGCGAGCCGCCGGCGAAGAGTTTGGCGTGGGCGTGGCCGCGAATTCTGAGGCGTTGGGGGGCTTGGCGAACATTGGCGAGACTGGCCTGAGCGTGTGCGCCGATCCAGCGGTATTTGTTGCCGTAAACGCCTTCCAGGTCGTACCAGCCGGGGCCCAGATGAGTGGTGTGAGCGAGTGTGGAGAAGTCGATCACGTCTTCGCGATCGCCCGGGTAAAGTTCCTTTTTGTCGGCACTGCACAGCAGGTTATAAACGCCGCCTTCGATGGTAGCGGCATATTCGCACTGCCCGCAGCAGACCGTTTGCTCGGAGTCCAGGTGGACAACTCCACCGCAATCGGGACACCGCAGGCGAGACTCGAAGGGAGCGTTCGGATCAATATCGACAGGCGCTCCAGCCTTCTTGCAGGCCGCCGCGAGCGTACCGCCGAGCAGCCGTGCCGGTACCCAATCGGATCCGTGTTTGTCGATCTTGCGGGCAATGTTCTTGACGACGCTCTCAGCCCAGCCGCGTTCGGGGACGAAAAGATCAAACTCATGTTCGACAAAGTGGCGGGTGATCAACCGGTCCCAGTCACGGAGTTCCATTGAGTGGTTCTGGCGGATACCGAACCCCTCCTCCTGCGCGGCGCCAATGACGTCGCGAACCAGGAATCCGAGCAGCCCCCACTCATGGAGCTTGCGCTCCCAGGGCTTCATGGTGTCCCAATAGGGGCAGCGGTAAAGGTGCATCGACAGTTTGCGGCGCAACGGTTCTTCCGCGAACAGGAATACGCCGCCGGGGGCGAGCACGCGCTTGACTTCGATGAATATGCTCTCGATATTCATGAATTGACTGAGCATTTGGAACGCCATGACGCACCGCAGCGAGTTATCGGCAAACGGAAGATGCAGTGCGTCGGCGGTAATGCGGACGGGGGCTTTGTGCAGACCCCATTTGTCCATCAGCACGATGCCGTGGCGAAGCGAATCGGCGGAAATATCACTGGCGAAGCCGTCGGCGCCGAACTCGTTTGACAGCATGTAGCTGGAGTGGCCGGCGTTGGCGCCGATTTCGAGATAGGGCGTCATGTTGCCGAGGAATTCCAGGTGGTTGCGGATGACGGCGCCGCGGCGGACATTCTCCTCGGCGTAAACGCGGAGGGCGCGTTCCGGCTCGCCGAGGGAGGCAAAGTTGTGGAACTCCACCTGGGCGCGTTTGACGGCCAGGGATTGGGCTTCTTGATTCATTAAGAAAGGATTTCTTCCAGGGGGCAGTCGCGCAAATCCGAGAGGAGAAAATCCGGTTGCAGTTGGGAGAGCGCGGCGGGCCGCGAAAGTCCGGTGGCGACGGCGACGGAACGGATGCCGTTGGCCTTCGCTGCCAGGATATCATTCTCATGGTCGCCAAACAGGACGATGGTGGAGTGTTTAGCGATCCACTTGTTGCGGCGGGCGTGGGCGATTGCGTGGGCGGCGAGGGTGGCACGATCCTTGCCCTGTTCGGCGAAGGCGCCGAAACTGAAGTGCTGCTTGATGCCGGCGCGTTCCACCTTTTTCCAACCGATAAGGGAAAGGTTGCCGGTGACGAGGCCGGTCTTAATTTTACGGCGAGCAATCTGTTGGAGCAGCGCGCGCACGCCGGGGCAGACTTTGCGGCGCAGGTCGGGGCAGCATTCTGTGTAGAGGTTTTGCGCGTGCTCCACGACGGCGGGCATGGCCTGTTTGATCAGGGATTTATTGGCGCCCGCGTCGCGAAGCATCCAGGCGAGAATGTCGCGGTCGAGCATCCCTTGAACCGGGATATTTTCGGTGGTCGAATCCAGGCCGGTGACGATCCTGACGGCGTCAACAAGAACCTGGCAATGATGCGGCCCGGATTTGCGCATAAGGGTGCCGTCGATATCGAAAAGGAAAAGGGGCGGAGCGCCGGCGGGCATCTTTTCAGGATAGCGGAGCGGAACAACCGTGCCAGGCCGCATTCGCGTGAGCGGCGCCGTGCAGGCGGCAAACCTGATCGGCTAAGCGGATCCGGTCTATCCCGCGCTGGCACGCCAGGCGCGGCTTCAGGGGACGGTTCGATTCAACGTGACGATTGATCGCGCCGGCGCGATAAGCGCGATGGAACTCGTCTCCGGTCATCCGCTGTTGATTTCGGCCGCGCAGGAGGCCGTGCGGCAGTACCGCTACAAAGTGACGCAACGAAATGGGCAACCGGTGGAAGTCGCGACGCAAGTAGACGTGAATTTCACTCTCTTATATTCCCCTCCCTGTCCGATGAGAGGAATATGCAGGCGCTTGAAGCAGTGCGAAGTCCTCTAACCGTTTGCGTGGAGCATCTACAACAGAGTGCCGGTCCGGCGGCGAGCATTGAGAATGCGGGGGCGTTGGCGGCCAAGCTGTTAACGGATCAAAACACGCTGCAGGCGTGTTCGCAGATCATTTTGCGGGATCTGGGGCTGACTCTGCGCTTGTTGCGAATTGCGAACTCGGTCTTGCTTAACCCGGGCGGAAAAGCAGTGACCAGCGTGACGCACGCGGCGGCGCTGCTTGGTACCGATGCCTTGGCCCAGATCGTCGACACGGTGCCGCGGCACAAGCTGGCGCATCCGGCGCGGGAACTGGTCGCGCTGTGCCATTTGACGGCGGTTATGGCGCGTAACCTGATGGGGCGGCTGGAGCCGCGCTATGCGGAAGAGGCCTTTGTTAGCGGGCTATTTCGAAACATTGGGGAATTGTGTTTCGCGCTCGAAATGCCGGAAGACTATCGGAAGATCCTGGCCGGGAGTCAAGGGCAAATGATTGGGCTCCGCGCTTCGTGCCAGCGGCAAACGCATTTCGATTTCGATGAATTGTCCGCCGGTTTGCTGCAGCACTGGTCGCTCCACGGCCCGCCGGTGCTGGCGGCGCAATCGACGCCGGAGGCATTGTTCGCACAGCATGGGAACCCGGAGGCGGAGATTGCGCTAGCGGCCAGCCTCGCCCACGTCATCACCGTTGCCCACTTTCGTTGCGAAGCCAGTGAGCGGGAGAAGCTGATGCGTCCCTGTTGGGCCGCCCTGGCGAAGCACTACATTATGCGCGAGGCACAGGTAGAGAATCTGTGTGCCGCGTGCCTGGAGTCGACTGAGGGACTGCTGGCGGGAATGGATGTGTCAAAGGACAAGCTGCGCTTGCGGGAATGGGTCCCGGCGGTGGCGGGGGCGGAACCGCGCGTCTCGACCGCGGCGGCGGCGCCGCCATCCCAGACGACAATTTCCGCGCTGCTGCAAAGCGCAATCGCCAAGGGGATTGACCGTGCGGCGTGGCTGCGATTTGCCGATCCCATCATCAGTATGGGCGCCTCGGCCGGCTCTGGCTGGCCCCCAGACGGCGCTTCGGAACTGCCGCGGCTGATCCATCCGCGAAAGCCGCCCTATTTATTGGCCTTCGGACAGCGGCAGGATGTGTGGATTGACTTCGTCAAAGACCACCGGTTCCGTGAAACGCCGTTGGCCGCCACACTCCAACCGTCGGCTTTTTTCCTCCTTCCGGTCTGTGACGGCCGAAGGGTTCGCGGGTGCCTGTACTTCGACTGGGCGTCGAAACGGGACTACTCGCCCGAGACCGTGCTGCCGGCGCTTTCCGCCCTGCGGGACTACATGGCTACGAATATGCTTGCAATGTGAAAAGCAGCGCACGCGGAACGTGAAATATTCCTTTATAAGGGCCGCCCTTCAGCGGCGTGGCGATTTCTCCCCGCCGGTCACAGTAGCCAAACCATTCGCCGTGTTTGGCATCGGCGAATACCCGGAAAGAGTAGGCATCCACCCGCCGCCACCATTCCAGGTATCGTTCGTCGCCGGTGCGCTTATACGCCAACGCGCAAGCATAAATGGCTTCTGTGTGCGGCCACCAGAGCTTCATGTTCGATTCAAGCGCCACGGGCGGGCGGCCGTTCAGATCCTGGAAATAATACAGCCCGCCATACTCCTTATCCCAGCCGTATTCGAGCGCGCCCAAGATCGATTCCAGCAGCATCTGCTCCATGGTGGCGTCCGGCCACTTCCGCAGCATGTGCAGAAAAAGCCAACAGACTTCGAGCGAACTGCCCGTGCAGATCAGCCGGCCTTCCGGAAGCTGACGGAACTGGCGCGCGTCGCCGGTGGCGGCGTTTTCCATCAGTAACTTGTGTTCGGGGTTGAAGTACGCCATCAGCCGCCGCAGACAGTTTTGGATGATCTGGGCGTAGCGCGGATCGGCGTGTACCGCATCAAGCTCAAAGGCCAGCCAGCCAAGGACGTAGAGATCGGCGAGTTGCGTGTAGCCCTCGCCGCCGGGCAGCGCCGGACGGCCTAATAATTCGGGCTTGCGAATCCACTCTTCCATGCGCCAGAACAGGTCAATGGCTTCGGCGAGGTGAGCCGCGTCTTTGGATATTTTGGAGTATTCGACGAGAGCCAACGCGACGAAGAAAGCCGTGTACGGCTTGCGCTGGAAGGCGACGGGCTTGCCGTCGGCGGTAAGCGTGTGCCAGCAGCGGGACTCGCCGTCTCTGGCGTGCCGTTCGAGAAAACGGAAGATGATTGCCGCCGCTTCCTTATATTCCGGGCGCGGGTCGAAAGTGTTGTAAAGCCGCGCGAACATCCACGCGCCGCGCCCCTGCATCCAGACGTGTTTGCGCGTGTCGTAAACTTCACCGGCCGCGTCCAGGCAGTTGTAATAACCGCCGTGCTTGCGGTCCAGCGCGTGCCGCAGCCAGAACGGCAGCACGCGCCCATCAAGTTCTTCGCGGTACTTGGCGAGGAGATCCTCCACTACTCCGCTAGACCTTCAATTGCGGACGGCCGGGCTCCGGCCAATCCAAATGGAAGGCCTCGCCCCGCGGCTTGTCGGTACGCTCATACGTATGGGCGCCGAAGTAGTCGCGCTGGGCTTGCAGCAAATTAGCGGGCACGGTGGCGGAGCGGTAGCCGTCGTAATAAGACAGCGCCGAATAGAAAGTTGGCGCGGGGACGCCATACGTGGCGGCCAAGGCGATCACCTGCCGCCAGTTGGCCTGCGCGTGTTCAATCTCGTTCTTGAAAAACGGATCGAGCAGCAGGTTGGCGAGCTTCGGATTCAATTGATAAGCCTCGGTGATCTTCTGCAGGAACGCCGCGCGGATGATGCAGCCACCGCGCCAGATCTTAGCGATATCGCCGAAGTCGAGGGTCCATTTATATTCGATCTGCGCGGCGCTCATCAGTTGGAAACCCTGGGCGTACGAGCAGATTTTGGAGCAGTAAAGGGCGTCGTGGACAGCTTGGACGAGTTGGTCCCGGTGGCCTGCCCAGGCGCCTGGAGGGCCGGAAAGCTGCGTGGACGCGGCGACGCGTTCTTCCTTCACGGCGCTGAGGCAGCGGGCGAAAACGGCCTCGGCGACAGTCGGCGCGGGAACGCCCATATCGAGCGCGTTGACGCTGGTCCACTTGCCCGTGCCCTTCTGGCCGGCGGCGTCGAGGACAATGTCAACGAACGGCGCGCCGGTTTCCGGGTCCGTCTGCTGCAGAATATCGGTGGTGATTTCGATGAGGAACGAATCGAGCTTGCCGGTGTTCCATTCCCCGAAAATCCTGCTGAGTTCGGCGGGCGAAAAGCCGCCGAGCTTGCGCAGAATATCGTACGACTCGCAGATCATTTGCATGTCGCCGTATTCAATGCCGTTGTGAACCATTTTCACGTAGTGGCCAGCGCCGTTGAGGCCGATGTGAGTGGTGCATGGCACTCCGCCAACAATCGGATTTCCCGGGGTGGCGCCCATCAGCGGCTTGCCCGTCGCAGCGTCCACTTTGGCCGCAATCGCCATCCAAATGTCTTTAATCTCGTTGTAGGCCGACGGGTCGCCGCCGGGCATCAGCGAGGGGCCGAAACGCGCGCCTTCCTCACCGCCGCTGACGCCGGAGCCGACGAAGCGGAAGCCCTTCGCAGCAAGATCTTTTTCGCGGCGAATCGTGTCGGTCCACAGGGCGTTGCCGCCGTCGATGATAATGTCGCCGGCTTCGAGCAGCGGGAGCAGGCTGTTGATAACCGCGTCAGTCGGGCCGCCGGCCTTGACGAGCATAATGATCTTGCGCGGCCGTGAAAGGGACTTCGCGAACTCTTCGAGCGTCTTAGCGCCAGTCACGCCGCCCGGCGTGTTGGGATTCTCGGCGACGAACTTCTCCATCGTTTCCGTGGTGCGGTTATAAACGGAAATCTGGAAGCCGTGGTCGGCGATGTTGAGAGCGAGGTTCTGGCCCATGACGGCCAGCCCCACCAGCCCGATATCAGACAAGGGTTTCAGCATAATTAGCTCTTACAGTGTAACTTTTCCTGGGCCGCTAGCGCGCGGTACAAATCGGCCTGGACGCGGCCGATCCGGTCCCAGCCATACTGTACTTCCGCGGTGCGGCGAGCGGTTTGCTCCAACGTTTTTCGCTCCTGCGGGTTGCCGATCAGCCGTTCAATGGCCGCGGCCATTTCCTCGCCGGTGTTGGCGATCAGCACGTCACGGCCGTGTTGCAGATCCAAGCCGTTGATGCCCGCGGGAGTGGAAACGATGGCCTTGCCCATGGCCATGGCTTCCAGGATTTTGATATTCGTCCCGGCGCTGGCGACCAGCGGCGCGATGATAATGGCGGCACGATTGTAGGCCGTGCGCACGTCGCTGACGAAGCCATCGACTTCGATGTTCGGCTGATTGAGATCGAGCGTGATGCGGTCCGCGCAGCGCTCCAGAAAATATTCATGGCGCTGCCCGGCGATCACGTGGAGGACGGCTTTTTCCCGAAGCGGTGGCCACGCTTTCCGCAGGAAAAAGTCGAGCGCCATGACGTTCGGTAAATGGGCGAAGGAGCCAATGAAGAGGATCCGGTCGTTGACCGGCTCTTCGTCCGATGGCGTGAATCTGGCGAGATCGACGCCGTTCATAATCGTGTGCGCATTCGGTCGATTCACGGTGCGCCTGTCCTTTTCGGACATGGTGACGACGGCGTCGACTTTGGCCCAGACGTCCCGCTCAAACGCCACCCATTTTTCGAATTGCCGGCGCGTGTCGTAGTCCTCTTTGTCGTTCAGCAACTGTTCGTAGAGATCGAGGGTTATGTCGTGCTCGACGAGCATGGTCTTCGCCGGACGGCAGGTATCGGCATAAACGCCCATTTGGGTGAACTCAAGCTGCACGATGTCCGGCCGCCATTTGCGGAGCGTGGCGGCGAGGGCGGCGCGGAACTCAGGACTGTCGTGTTCTCCGACGACATCGGGGCGCGGGCTCGATGGAATTAAGTGCGAGCCTTCGCGGCGAACGAGGATGATTTCGTTGCAGATTGCCAGCAACCCAGGGGCGGGCGTGGCTAGTTCGTCGACGAAGACGATTAATATCTGATCGAATTCGCTGGCGGCCTCCCGCATGAGATTGAACATGCGCACCGCGCCGCCGTGGGAGAGCGGGAATGGCAAATACGGCGCGGCGATGAGTACGCGCTGGCGGCCGGTGGGCGCGATCCCCGGGAAAACGGCGACCGCGCCGCCGCAAAGCGCCAGTGGCGCGTCATCGCCGGCGGCGGCGAGCGGCTGGCGCCACGGCTCATGCCAGGCGCGGAATAGTGCGCGTTCGGCGGATTTTACGGGCTCCTGCTTCGCGGCGAGAAGGTTCAGCCGGTCAATCGCTTCGCGCCAAATCGCCCGCGAATTACTGCCCGCCGCAAATTGCATATAGTTGCGTTCCAGCGTGTTTTCCAGGTCTTGCGGTGAGAAGTATTTCGAAGTTGTGGAACGGTGCAGATGAACCAGCCGCGCGCCCGCCGCGAACACCGTGGGCCAGCCGCGGCGCCAGGCGCGCCAGCCGATATCGAGATCCTCCACGTACGCCGGCGTGTACTGCTCGCCGATACCGCCCAGCGCGCGGAGTTTGGCCGTGTCATAAAGCGTGCAGCCGCCGCTGCCGTAGAGGACCCATGTGCCATCCTCGCCTGCGAGAGGCGTTTCGCACCAGAGCGGGAATTGGCCCGTTTTATTGTGATGATACATGGCCTTGCCGGTCTCTTCGCGGCGGGCGGTTTCGGGGAAGAAAATCTGCGCGGTGGCGGCGAAGAGATCGGGTTGGTTTTCGAACGGTTTGGCGAGCGCGGTGAAAAAGCCGGGTTCCAGCACCATGTCGTTGTTCAGCAGACAAGTATGGGAGTGGCGGGCGCGCGCGATACCGCGATTGACGGCGGCGGCGAAGGAAAGCGGCTGGCCACTGTGTTCGATTTGGACGCGCGGATGGTCTTGGCGCAGCCATTCGGCGGTGCCGTCGGTAGAGCCGTTGTCGACGACGATAATCTCGTCGGGCGCTTGCGGAAGGAGCGAAGCGAAAAGGCGTTCGAGCAGTTCGCGACCATTGCGGGAGGGGATGACGACGGTGATGCCGGCGGGGAGTTCGGCGCCCGGCGCGGTTAACGGGGCCGGTGATTGGGGCGCGATGGCGGCGCTGATCCTCGCCATGGCGTAGGCGGCGGGACGCAAAAACGCACGCGGGTGAAGCAGCCGCCAAACGATGGTGTAGGCCGTCCCGCCAGGCCGCGTCTCCCAACGTACGAAGTTCTTCGTACGCCAGAGGAAATGTCTCGCCATCACGGGCAGGCTGCGCGGGCGGAGCATGAAGTGATCGAGGTTTTCGTTGAACACCATCAACTGCACCGGGAAGCGGCGCGCGGCGGCCCAGCGCATCGACCAATAGGGCATGCGCGGTTGCAGGATAATGCCGGCGAGGACCACTTCCTTGCCGGCGACCGCGGCTTCAACGCGAGCGGCGTTGTCGCCAAGATCCTTGGCCGGAAACCACCGAATCCACGGCACTCCCGCGACCGGCGGAGGGAACTCGGAAACCACATGCAGCGGCAGGTCCGGATAAATATCGGCCATTTTTCCCAGCAGCGTAGGGATGAGGTCGTCCGACCCGGAGGCGAAGGCGAGTTTGATGCGTTCCGCCACGGGCTAGATTAACTCGACCAATTGGCCGCGGAATGCGCCCTTGTTCCAGTCGCTCCACCACTGCATGGCTTGCATGCAGAAGGCTGTTGAGACCGGGTTCATATAAGGAAGCGGGACGCCATCGCATGTGCCGAAGCCGAAGCCGCCATCAATGATGGGCGGGCCGCCAATCCGCTGATGCGACGCGCAGCGGGCTGCTTCCACGCCGGCCTCGACGGCATCGAGCGGCACCGCGCCCAGCGAATCCGCCAGCAACCGGACGCGCAGCAATTGCGCGCAAACATCGGAGCGTTCGAAGCGCGGACCAATCGTCCGCAGATAGCGTCCAACATTGCCAATGCCGGCCCGCAATGCCTCGCGCACCTCGGCCCGATGCCAGCGTGCCAACAACGCTTCCAGGAAATACAAATACGCGTGAAGCCGGTCCATCACCTTCATCTCATCGTCATCGCCAGGAAGAAAGTCCAAATGCGAAGACAGCGCAAAGCGCAGCGCCCGTTCGAACCACGCCTCAAAAGCCTCGCCCGGAAAGAGAACCGCCAAGTCCGCCCAGGCCAACGCGGATTTGAGTTGCAGACACCCTGGCTCACGGGACCAGCGCTTTTCATACGGCCAGGGGGATTTCGACGGCAGATCCAACGTCGGATGCAACTCGCCGTTGGCCGACCAGAAATCGCGTCCCATCGCCAGACCAAGGTCGCGGGCCGTGTTCAAGTAATCAACCCGCCCTGACGCCCGCCAAGCGGCGAGAAGGCCACGGACGATGATCCCGCAATCGAAGAAGTACGTTGGCGGCAGCGGATCGGCAACTTCAAACGGCATCGCCCGCAGCGCCGGTTGCCAGGCGTCGCGAACGAGCCAATCGGCGGCACGGAAGGCGTCATCGACGGCTCCGCCCCAGATCAAGGCGCTAACCGCGTAACCGGTAATCTCGGTGGAAAGCGGCATGTTTCGCGCCTCGGCCAGCAGGTGATACCGCGCCACGCCGCCGTTCGATTCCTGAATGCCGGAGTGTTGAAACCACGCCAAAGCGCGAGAAGTTTGTTCTGTAACGTCGAAGGGCCGCAAAATGGACATTGTAGCAGCAGTAGAATAAGAGGCATGTGGGAGCGTGCGCTTTGGCTCGTCCCGATGCTTATCTGTGCACAGGAAGTGCCGGTGGGCGTAGTGTCGGGTTACATCAGCGATATACAGCCCGCGAGTTTTCTGTTGAAAACAGTCGCGCAAAAGGAATTTCGCTGCACCTATGACCACCGGACGTGGTTCGAGCAAAGCCGCCTGCGCGTGCCGGTGAAATCCTTCCAACCGACCGATCTGGTAGAGATCGTCGCCGACCGCCGTTTAATTGATGGAACTCCCTGCTACGTCCGGACCGTGCGGCTTGCCGACATGGCAAAGAAGGATTCCGGCCGGATGCGCATCACCTACCGGGCGGTGACGGAGAACATTATTCCCCGGGGCGAGTATCAATGGGCGGGCACGGTGAGCGAGTTGACGGCGGAGAAAATGGTCCTGCGCACGCGAACCGACGGGTACAAGACAATCGCGCTGCGCCGCGACACGCGGTATCTGGAAGACGGCGTGGTGTCGGAGTGGGAACGGCTACACCCGAATACGCGGGTGGCGATCCGGGCCGGCCGGAACTTCGAAGGAATCGTCGAGGTCTACCAGATCATTTGGGGATCGGTGACGCCGCGGTGAGCGGTGACATTGTTAAAAACTAGGGGTAATTTGTACCCGTCGCGGGGATTCCCCGCGTCGCTGTTATACTGAAAGTTTGCGTAATGACGAACCTCCACGTGAAGCATTTGGTGTTGTGGCTCGCCTGCGCGGCCATCGCTCCCTCGGCTGAATTCTACAGCGGGCAGGCCGCCCGGCTGCTTATTGGTCAGAAGACATTTACGGCGCAGCAGCCGGCCACGACGGCCGACACGCTGGGCGGAGTGGGCGGTTTGGCGTTCGTCAATAACACGCTTTTTGTGGCTGACTCCAACCGGGTCGGCTCCTTGCCGCTGAACCACCGCGTGCTGATTTTCCGCAATATCGACCAAGTGACGCTCCCCGTTAACGCGCTGATTCCGCAGATCAATCGCTGCCCGGCGTGCCGCGGCATTGCCGATACGGTGCTTGGCCAAACCGACTTCACGAAGAACGAACTGCGTGCGGTGGCGACGGCTTCCGCGATGCGCAGTCCCACGGCGGTCGCCTCCGACGGCATTCGCATGGCGGTCGCCGACACCGACAATAACCGTGTGCTGCTGTGGAACTCGATTCCGAACAACAACAATCAAGCCGCCGACATCGTCCTTGGCCAGGCAAATTTCACGACCGTGAACGCGCCCAGGGGCATTCCCGGGCAGCGCATGCGAGGACCGCAAGGCGTTTGGATGCAGGGGCAGCGCCTTTTTGTCGCCGATAGCGGCCACAGCCGCGTGCTGATCTGGAACAGCATGCCGACGCGCAGTTTCCAACCCGCCGATATCGTTCTGGGCCAGCCCGATTTCAGCACAAATATTGAACTCGATCTCGCCCGTACGACCATCGATCCGAAGGCCGAAAACATGGTGAACCCCGTTTCGGTGACATCCGACGGGCAGCGCATGTACGTCGCCGACCTGGGCCAAAACCGCGTGTTGATCTGGAACATAATTCCAACACGCAATGCGCAGCCGGCCGATCTGGTGCTGGGACAGAAAGTATTCACGACCGCCGCGGCCAACAACAGCACGCAGGTATGCGCTTCCAATGGCATCGGCAGCGACGGGAAGGAAGGTTTCCCTCGCACCTGTCTCGCGACCATGGATTTCCCCCGATACGCGTTAAGCGATGGGAATCGCCTGTTCATCGCCGATGGCGGGAACGACCGCGTTTTGGTTTATAACTCGATGCCGCTCGACAACGGCCAACCGGCCGATCTTGTTCTGGGCCAGGCGTCCGGCGACTCCAATCGCTCCTCCGATAGCGCTTACCCGCTATTCCGCTCCTCGGCCGATCTGTTGCGCACGCCGATGTCGCTCGCCTGGGACGGAACGAATCTCTTCGTCAGCGATACCTATAATCGCCGCATTGTCGTCTTTTCCCTGCACGATCAGCCGCTGCCCTTCACCGCCGTGCGCAATCTTGCCAGCCGGGACGTTTTCGCAACGGCGTCGATTGTCCTTGATGGCACTATCAAGGAAGGAGACGAAGTTTCCATCACTGTTTCCGGCCGGGTCTATAAGTACAAGTTCATTCGCGACGATACATTCGCCAACATCCTGTTGCAATTAACACAACAAATTAACGCCGACATTGACGGCGCGGTGACGGCCAGCGTCATTCCCGACCTTCGCGCCATCCTCATAACCGCCCGGTCCGGCGGCGAGGGCGGCAACGGAATTAACTTCACCACGGCCAAAACGCCCGATACCTCCACCATAAATTTGACCACCAGCGGCGCGACGCTGGTCGGCGGCCAAAACGCGGCGCAAGTGGCTCCGGGTACGCTGGTGACGCTGCTCGGTGAAAACCTCTCGGAGGGCACGGTTTCCGCGCCCGCCGATGCTCGCGAACTGCCGCGCGTTCTGGGCGGCGTCCGCGTCTATTTTGACGGTATTGAGGCGCCGCTTTTGATGGTGTCACCGAACCAGATCAACGCGCAGATCCCGTGGGAAGTGCGCGACTCCAACAGCGCGAATGCATACGTGCGCATAGAACGCGCCGGTGGCCGGGTGGTGACAACGTCGCCGGTCGCGGTGCCTATTATCGCGCAGAACCCTGGGATCTTCGCGGTCGAAGGTCTCGACCCCCGCCCCGGTGTAGTCGGCCATTTTTCGGACCGCGCGACGGGCACAGTTTCCGTCGACGGCTCGGCGAACGCGAATGACGTCGCTACGGTCGTTATCGAAGATCGCGAATACTCCTACACTGTGCAGACGGGCGACGATCTGGCCAAGATTCGCGATGGCATCATTAAGAAGATCAACGAAAACGAGGATGAAAAAGTGGAAGCCTTCGCGGCCGGCGTTTTTACGCGCATCCGGCTGCGGGCCAAACAAGCGGGGGATGCGGGCAACGGTATCACTTACACCGCCAAATCGAAAGAAGGCGGGCAGGTGATCATGACCGCCACTACGCCCGCGCTCTGCTGCGCCAACACGGCCGGCGCTTTAGTGACCGAGGCTAATCCGGCGCTGCCCGGCGAGACGATTGTTTTAACGACCACCGGACTGGGAGCATTGAAAAACTCCGATGATCAGGCGCTGATTCGCACCGGCATCGCTTTCGACGGTCCGTCGTTGAACGAGCCCTTTGAGTTCGTTAGCTCGCTCGCGGGTGGCAAGACGGCGAACGTGCTCTACGCGGCGCTGAAGCCAGGCGCCATTGGCATCTACGAAGTCCACTTGGAACTCAATTCGGACCTGCCGACGAACTCGAAAACGCAAGTCACTATCGCGCAGGACATCTACGTTTCGAACGTCGTGACCTTCGCGCTGAAAAATCCGAACGATCCCGTCGTCGAACCGTAATGCGGAACCGGCGGGCATGTCTGCGCGCTGCCGGGGCCGGAAGACACCGGAGACCGGCTTGGATCTCTTAATACCAAACCCGCCGGGCCGCGCCACTTTATCGACGAGGGCCGTCCATGTATGAGCCGCCGATTCGTATTCCTTTGTTGATTCGCGCGACGGGCGGATGAGAGGAGGTAAGCGGACGACTGTGTGACCCGGGCCCGCATCGTGCCGATCCTCGACGGCTCCGCCGGGGCGACTTGACCGCGCCGCCGTCGGACACAAATCGGGGTGTGTCTGCCTCGCCGGTATCTCAATGACGGCGTAACTTCCAAGCGTTGCCGCATTCACCACAGCGACAATTTTCGGAATCATTCGCTGCACTGTCCGCCATCGATTCCGACTGAGAACAACTATGGCGATTCTCCGGCCTTTGGATTCTGCTGATGCGCAACACTGTTCTCAGTGGTGAGCAACTACTCAAATCCCGCTTCCTCGGCAACTTGCGGGAGGCGCCCATTTTTGAGGGTGGCGCAGCATTCCTGTCGCGTCGTTCGGACGCTGTGTCCAATAAGAAAGCGTCTGATTGTGAGCGGCGTTCCCTGGTCAAACAGGATGCGCATTACTGAGCGAGAAAGCGCGAGGAGGGTTCGAGACTGCGGCCGGCAAAATCAAGAACGGCATCCACCTGCTCTCGAGTCAGGCCGTCGTATAGCTCGATGAGTTCGTCAATGGTAACGCCGTCCTCCAAATTCTCGAAGACCGCCGAAACCGGCATTCGCGTATCTCGAAACAACCATGCGCCGCCTAACTTTCGGGGGCCGCTCTCCACAGCCTTGCATTGTGACCAGTCTAGCGCCGCAATCGAGAATTTAGCGGGAAGCTCAATCAGCGTCATGGCCAAATCCTCCGTGGGTGCGTCACCCTCTTTCAGCGTAAAGCATTCCTAGCTATCCTTGCCCGGCAGCGCGGGCTGCGGCTTATAGCCGCGCCCCTGCAAAAACTCCCGCGCCTCCGGCGCCTTCTCCAGCAATACATAGAAAAACGCGCCCGTCCTCTGCGTTGCGAACAAGAAGCCGCCCCGGTACTCGTCCGCTTCCACGTAGTATTCCCAGCCCGCTTCGGTCAGCAGTTCCTCTAATGCTTTCGCGTCGGAAAGGCGCTTGCCGATGTATATCAGATCAAGTTCGCGATCCTCGAAAAACTCGCCGTCCTGCCGCACTATTTCCCCAGAATTGCGCGCATACGCGACCGGAACGCGCCGGCGGCGCCGGGGTCGTTGCGATCGATAAAGGCGGCGTAGCGCTGCGCAACGGCTTCCAGGTTCTTGTAGGCTCCAGGATTCTTAAACGCTTCCCGTAACTCGCCCAGGAATGGCTCCAAACGAATAAAGACCAGGAACAGTTCGCCGCCGCTCTGGAAATAGAGCTCTTCATTCAATACGCCGCTGGTGATGAAACTCGCCACCATCTCGTAGTACGACGAAACCTGGCGGAACGACGCGTTGCTGTCGCTGCCCGCCGGGCACATCTCGCGGAACTCCTCCAGCGTGTCCGGGCCGAAATGTTCCATGTACCACTTGCGCGCGGAGCGCATGCGCTCTTCCCGGCGCAACTCGTAGAGGCGAAGGATCAGATTGGCATCATCGTAAGTGGACGCTGTAGACATAGACGAAACTTCCATCGTAGCGCACCTCTCCATCGGTCTAAATAAAGAATCGCCGTACCGGCCGGATGTGATCCCACACCATGGCGGCGAAGCGGCGCTGCACGGTGAAACCCATGGATTCGTACAGTCCGATGGCGTTCCGGTTGGCCGCGGTCACTGTCAGGCTTGCCTGCCGGCACCCGGCTTCGCGAAGGCTCTCCAATGACCGGGTGAGAATCTCGCGCCCGACTCCCTCGCCGCGGCTGGATGGCGCTACACAGATCTGAGTAATGTGGCCGGCGTCATGCGCCACCACGCTGGCCAGCGCGGCGGCGCACATCCGGCCGGTGTCGCGCCGCCAGGCCAGCCAGGACGCCGCCGCGCAGAACGATCCGCAGCCCGGATACTGGACGATGTTCCGCAGGAATCGCCTCGCCCCGGCTACCGACCGGTACTGATCGTTAATGTTGCCGTCAACGTGGCCGGCATAGGCATCGGCGACCAGCGCCGCGGCGTCTTCCTGATACCGTTCGCTCCAACCGTCGATGTCCAGCGCACGGGAAGCCTCGCCGGCCCAGTTGTGCAGCCGGCGCAGATCGCACACCATGAAATAGCGTTCAAAAAGCCGCAGATCTGTAGCATGTACCGGCGGCGCCGGGCGGGGATGGGTCAACAGTATCACCTGCGATTCAATGCGCCGCACGCCGGCGGTGCGATAAAGCGTTTCGACAGTGGAATTTAAGAGTTGGTCCTCCATCGCCGGCGTCGCGTACTCGCCCAGTATGTAGAGATCGCCAATTAGTCCCTTGTCCTCATCTGTAACGGTGTATGTGTACCCGATGACGCGTCCGGCGTGAAGCAAAGCCCGCCCATTTAAGGACTGCGTATCGACAAAGCCCTTTACCAGCGCCGCCGACGCCCCAAAGTCCCACGCCAAGGTCTCCCGCCAGCGCCGCGTCTCCTCCTCCAATACCTCATCAAGGGCGCCAGACGCCAAATGACGCAGGTCGACAACTTCTGTTAAAGGCGGTTCGGGCCGGGCAGCCATTAGGCCACAGTATAAGAAACTGCGGCCCGATTTGGGAAATCACCCGGAGATTTCGCTACTGCCGGCGCCGGCGCCAAACAGCCAGCGCGAACAGTCCTGCGGCGCTCAAAAGCAATCCCGCCGGTTCGGGCGCCGCATTGCCTACGGGAGCGGCAATGTCCATGACCGACACACCTCCGCCAATCGTGCCCACCAGGGTAGTTCCCATATAGAAAGACGAACTGGAATTTCCTACCGTAACGGAGAAATAAGGTTTGCCCGTCAGTCCCGAGATGTCATAGCCGGTCAGTGCGCCATTGGAATCCTCCGGCAGGGCCATCTGTGTCTGGAGCGTGCCGCCATTCGGATTTTCGTGAAGGGCAAGGACGTCGGGCGTCCGGCAGGTATCGACGCCTCCCAAGCCCGAACTTAAGTTGACGCCCAGGCTGTAGAGGGTCCCATCCAGCAAGTTTGTTGACGGCCGGCGGTCAATCCCGATCAGAGTATCGCCCGCCAAAATCCCGGAGAGGCCGATGGGCACGGAGACAGTTCCCGGCGTCGCCGAATCGAAGCTGATTAGAGTGTTCTGACTTGTCAGGCCGACGATCAGCTCGGCTCTGACAACGTTTTGCGCGACCGCGAAGACAGCGGCCAATGCGACTAGACGCGCGGAAGCGCGTATTAATTCGTTTTTCATATAATTCCTCCTGGCGATTCATGTTTTTTGGCGGGTAACTGCCATACGGAAACGCGGAGCAAGAATTGGACCAAATTAGCAGGTATGGCCCGGTTAGTGCCCCGGGGCGGCACGTCTTTTGCCGAGCGGAGGACGGCTGCCGGCAGTTGGAGGATTGCGGGTGGATGTGATCCGCTGCGCCATAACGGGGTGCGAATCCCGTAGAGGAGAGGTGAACCCGCGAATTCGGGTTTCGTGGGTAACGGCGGTCATCTGGCCCGGAGAGGCCCATCGCTCCCGGTACTGGCGGGAAATGGTTCCCAACTATTTGTAGTGTTCGCCCCGTGGTCCATTACATGCTATGAATCCCATGGAGCTATCCCTATGCCGCTAGAATTACGCCCGCTGATCGATGAGTTGAAGGGCCTGCACAGTGACATGTTGGATCTGGTTAAGGAGAATCTCCCGATGTTGGAGCAGATCCAGCCGGATCGCCGTCTGAGTGCGACAAACCTCCTTCACTATCTGGCATTGCGGCGCCGAGACGTTCGGGGACTGCAAGACCAGTTGGCCGGTTTGGGACTGTCGTCACTGGGCCGGACAGAAACGCATGTAATGAGCGGCGTGCGTGCCGTAATGAGAATCCTGGCTAGTTTACACAAGCTGAAGCCAAGTCACCATCCCGCTGCCGAGCCGGTTTGCGATGGGGACGAAGGACGCCGGCTACTGGAACGTAATACCGAATTTCTGCTGGGACCCGAGCCGGAAGGCCGCAATGTCCGCATCATGGTCACGATGCCGTCCGAAGCCGCCACCGACTATGGACTGGTGCGGGACCTGCTTCATCGGGGAATGAACTGCATGCGGATCAATTGTGCGCATGACGGTGAAGAGGCTTGGTCTGGAATGATCCGCAACCTGCGGCAGGCGGAGCAGGAAACAGGCAAGAGTTGCAAGATTGAAATGGATGTGGCGGGTCCCAAGCTGCGTACCGGACCAATAAAGCCTGGCCCGGCGGTGTTAAAAGTTCGCCCTATGAGGGATGAACTCGGCCGCATCGTCAAGCCTGCGCGCATCTGGCTGACACCGCAGGCGAAGCCGGAAGAATCTCCGGAGCGCGACGGGGCCTGCCTTCCTGTACCAGGCCGATGGCTGGCGAGCCTTACGCCAGGCGATCGCATTCGATTTACCGACACCCGCGGGGCGCGGCGCTCCATGAAGATTACCGAAGCAGCCGGCAGGAGCCGTTGGGCGGAGAGCACGCATACCGCCTACATCGCCCCTGGTCTCACTCTGAAGGCCGTCTATCAGGATGAGACACGGCCCCGCCTTCACGCCCGGGCCGGACAGATTCCTCCCAGGGAGCAGACACTATTTCTCCGTGTCGGCGACACTCTTGTTTTGACGCGCAGCCTTGAGCCTGGTGAGCCAGGGCAAGACGGCACGGATCGGGATCCGGCCCGCCCGGCCCGCATTGGCGTGACGCTGCCTGCATTCTTCGATTGCGTGCAGCCCGGCCAGCCCATCTGGTTTGACGACGGAAAAATCGGCGGAGTGGTTCGCGGCGTAACGCCGGATGAGGTAACGGTTGAGATTCAGCACGCGCGAGTCGCGGGGGAAAAGCTGGCGGCGGAGAAGGGCATCAATCTGCCGGAAACCAACCTGATTACACCCACGTTGACCGAGGACGACCTGCAAGCATTGGCATTCATCGTGAAGAATGCCGATATGTTGGGCTATTCCTTCGTGCGAACGGATGAAGACGTCCGCCTTCTGCAATCCCACCTTACTGAATTGGGCGCCCATAACTTGGGAATCTTGCTCAAGATTGAAACGCGGGCGAGTTTTGAGAACTTACCCAGCCTGCTGCTGGCGGCGATGGGCAGTCACAATGTCGGAGTGATGATCGCCCGCGGCGATTTGGCCATCGAGTGCGGATATCAACGGCTGGCCGAAGTCCAGGAAGAGATTCTTTGGATCTCAGAGGCGGCCCATGTTCCGGTTGTGTGGGCCACGCAGGTGTTGGAATCACTGGTCAAAAAGGGAACTCCCTCACGGTCGGAAATCACTGACGCCGCGATGGGCGTGCGTGCGGAGTGCGTAATGTTGAACAAAGGACCCTATATCGCGAATGCCGTGCAGACACTGGACGATATTCTTCGGCGAATGCAAGCGCATCAGGAGAAGAAGCGGTCGATGCTGCGCAAACTGGATGTTGCCGCCGGATTCGCGGGCGGAGTACCCGCCGGGCCTGACAGGCCCATTTCGCAGACTTGATGCCGGTGCTTCGTCATCACTTTGTCACTTTCCGCGAAGTAGTGTAGGGTATGGGCGAACTTCGTAGAAGGCAAGCCTTGGGGATTCTGCTCACGTATTGGATACTCACGGAGAGCTGCGCCGCCAATCGGAGCCGCCGTGGCGACACGTTGCGCGTGCGGGGTTCAGACACAATGTTAATGCTCGCCCAGGCATGGGCGGAGTCGTATGTTTCGGTAGATCCAACCGTGGCCGTCGAGGTCTCTGGAGGCGGCTCGGGCCAAGGTATAGCGGCGCTCGTGAAAGGGAACATAGATGTTGCAAATTGCAGCCGCAACTTGCAACCCGAAGAAGCCGCCGAAGCTCGGAAAAATACCGGGAAGGATCCCCAGGAGTTTGTCGTTGGCTACGACGCCTTAGCGGTTTTTGTCCATCGCGAAAATCCGCTGGAGGAAATCACAATCTCCCAACTGGCCGAAATCTACAAGGTGGGCGGCAATCTTAGCAAATGGTCCCAACTGGGTGCCCGGATTCCGTCCGGGCGTGACCGGATTGTGCGGGTGAACCGGCAATCCAGTTCCGGCACCTATGAGTTCTTTCGGGATCATGTGTTGAACAAAGAGGACTTTCAACTGGGATCGCTCGACATGAATGGGTCGAAGGAGGTAGTGGAGTTGATCGCCTCCACGCCGGGCGCGGTTGGATACAGCGGAATGGCTTTTGCGACCGGCGACGTTAAAGTGTTGCGCGTAAAGGGATCCGCAGGGCCTGAGGCCTACGCGCCCACCGTTTCCAACGTGCTTTCCCGGCACTACCCGATCTCCCGCAGTCTCCTGATTTACACCCTCGGTGAGCCACGCCCTAAAGTTCGAAAGTATATCGATTGGGTTCGGTCCCCCGCCGGCCAGCGAATTGTCGCCGATGTTGGATATGTTCCCATTGCAGCCGGCGGAAACGGAGTACCCAATTGACAAGACAGCGCTTGCGTAAAGGGAAAGAAGTCCTCATTGAAGGCCTTATCCGGCTCTGCGGAATAAGCGCCACCATTTTCGTGCTCGGAATATTCTTGTTCGTTTGCCGGGAAGCGCTGCCGCTCTGGAACACGGAGTCCTTTCACCTCACCGAATTTTTTTTCAGTGACCAGTGGTATCCGACGTCGGAGGTTACGAAGCGCTACGGCGTGCTGGCGATGATCGCCGGTACGTTCAGTGTTACGCTGCTGGCGATGCTCCTGGCGGCGCCATTGGGGGTGGGCGCGGCGATCTACATCTCCGAATTCTGTACACCGCGCTGGCGCGAGATCCTGAAAGTTACCGTAGAACTTCTGGCCGCGATACCCAGCGTGGTCTGGGGCTTCGCCGGACTAACCATGACCAGCCGCCTGATTGTCCGTTACACGAATGCCGACGTGGGTGTGAACATGTTGAATGGAGCCTTACTGCTGACGCTGATGAGCGTTCCGATTATCGTTTCCCTTTCCGAAGACGCCCTGAAAGCGGTACCCGACTCCTACCGCGAAGCGGCCCTGGCGATGGGCGCCACGCGCTGGCAGACGACGTGGCGCGTGCTGCTTCCAGCGGCCAGGAATGGCCTTGCCGCCGCGATGCTCCTGGGTTTTGGGAGGGCCATCGGAGAGACGATGGCCGTTCTCATGGCGACGGGCCATGCGTTGACGATCCCAACCTCCGTCCTGGATCCGGTGCGTACATTGACCGCCAACATCGCCGCTGAATTAGGCGAGTCGCCGGTCCATTCCACCCACTATCAGGTCTTGTTTCTGACAGGCGTTCTGCTGTTCCTGATCACCTTTGCCGTCAACCTTAGCGCCGGCCTCATCATTCGCCGGGAGCGGCGCAATTGAGCCGTTTCGCGGTCACGCCGGCCGTCAAGGGGAAACTCCGTCAGGAGGCGATGGCTCGATCCATCTTCCTGGGAATGCTGATCTGCATCCTGTTGCCGTTGGCAGCAATTGTTGGAAATCTAGTGTGGCAGGCGGCTCCCTCCTTACACTGGCAATTCCTGACCACGGCGCCCACGCACGGAATGCGGGAAGG
>Ga0163150_10002250_pt1 | contig 30294 bp, 23 predicted proteins | sample OliLakLV19P2IB_FD_148628 | JGI IMG/M metagenome (GOLD analysis project Ga0163150, IMG submission 148628) | Freshwater microbial mat bacterial communities from Lake Vanda, McMurdo Dry Valleys, Antarctica - Oligotrophic Lake LV.19.P2.IB | ecosystem: Environmental > Aquatic > Freshwater > Lake >...
CCCCCGACCCCCGAACTCCCAACTCCCGTCTCTATGTCCACCGCCGCCGCAAACCCGTATCTCCGCACCAAGATCCTCACCGCCAGCCCGCAGGAGCTGCGGCTGATGCTCTACGACGGCGCCATCAAGTTCTGCCGGCAGGCGAAGGACGCCATCGACCGGAAGAATTACGAGCAGAGCTACCACGGCTTGATGCGGGCCCAGAAGATCGTGCTTGAGCTATCGACCAGCCTCAACTCCGACCTCGACGCCGACCTTTACTCGAAGCTCAGCGCCCTTTACACCTACATCTACCGCCTGCTCGTCGACGCCAATATGGAACGGACGTCCACGAAAGTGGACGAGGCCATCGGGCTCATCGAGTACGAAAAGGAAACCTGGCAACTGCTGATGAAGAAGCAGGCGGTCACCGCTGCCGGCGTTGACACCGGCGCCCAACAGACGGCGATCAGCAGCTTGTCGACGAACGCGTAGCACCATCCCAACAGGGTGGTGCCAATTGCGGTGCCACGGGTCGGCTCTGCGACCCGTGACGCGCAGCACCGAATAGCACGGGTCGCCGAGCCGACCCGTGGCACCTCCAAGGCAACTTCCGATATTCTAAGTCAGCCCACCTGCTTCACGGTCTGCTTCGCGGCAGCCGGCTTCACCTTGTTGAGGAACTTTTCGATTTCCTCGACGTCGTCCTGCTCGTCCTGGATCTGGTCTTCGAGCAGGTTGCAATACGCAAAATTGCCTTCGGCGAGGTGGCGGGCCTCGGTGTAAATCTGCACCGCCCGGCGCTCGACCTCCAGGCTGTTCTCCAGCATCTGCACCAGGTCATTCGTCTGCTTGACGGGCGCGGGCTCGACGCTGGGCACGCCGCCGAGGGCGACGACCTTCGCCGCGAAGATGCGGGCGTGGCTGTAGGCTTCCTTCGCGGTCTCTTCAAACCACTCGTGCCAGACGTGCCGCTCGGGGCCGGTGAGCACGTGCGAGTACTGGTTGTATTGCAGCAACGCGCCCAGCTCGAGGCTGACGGCCTGGTTGAACTTCTCGATAAGCTTCTGCTTGTCCATGAATGGCTCCTTGATCTAACGGGACTCTTGGTACAACTGTAGGCTTGGCGAGAAGGGCCAGCAAACGCCTCGGCTTCTCTCCGCGGCGAGCAGGGCATCGCATGTACCGGTGCCACGGGTCGGCTCGGCGACCCGTGTGGACACATGCTGACACACACGGGTGGCAAAGCCGACCCGTGGCACCGTCGAGCGGCTACATGCGATTGCTTTCCGGCAGCGCATCGCCGTTACTCTCAATGACGATACTACCCGCGCCGGTGAAAGTGTGTTCCCATGATCCAATACCTTAGCCAATGGCTGTTGATTGCCGCATGTCTGTTGCTCACCAGCCCCTGTTTCGCCGGGCCGAAGGAGCCGCCGATGCGGGTGCTGTTCATCGGCAACAGCTACACCAGCGTGAACAACCTGCCCGCGATGATCCAGTCCCTCGCCGCGGCGGGGAAGCGCGAGCGACCTTTCGAGTTCGTGACGCTCGCCCCCGGCGGGTGGACGCTTCAGCGCCATGTCGAGGACGAGAAGAGCGAGGCGCCCAAGAAGATCGCCGAGGGGAAGTGGGATTTCGTGGTGATGCAGGAGCAGAGCCAGATGCCGTTCGCGTACCCGGACAAAACCATCGAGTACGGGAAGAAGCTGGCGGAACTCGCGAAGGAGGCGAAGGCGACGCCGCTGTGGTTCATGACCTGGGCAAGAGAGAACCAGGCCGACAAGCAGGCGGCGATCGCGAAGACGTACAACGAGCTGGCGAAGCTGACGGAATCGAAGGTCTTACCGGTGGGTCTCGCGTGGGAGGCGACCCGCAAGCAGCGGCCGGACCTGAAGCTTTACAACAAGGATCAGAGCCACCCATCCTCGGCGGGGACGTATCTCGCGGCCTGCGTGTTCTACGGTGTGATCTACGGCGTCTCGCCAGAGGGATTGCCCGGCAAGCTCATGACCGGCGACCCGGGCAAGATGCGGCCGCTGGTCGAATTGCCGAAAGTTGACGCCGCGTTTCTACAGAAGGTGGCGTGGGAGATGGTGAAGGCGAAGATCGATGCGAAGGACCCGGGCACGAAGTAAGCGGGATCGACCGCAAGGTTGTGCGCGGTCCGATGCCACTGGAAGTCCGCTGCCAGTGCCCAGGATCAACGATCGTCGGGGCGTCGAGGCACTGGCAGCGGACTGCCAGTGGCATCAAGCAGTGCCGTGCGCTGCGCTCAACTGTTCGCGGGCATCCGCCACCAGCTCGCTCACTTTATCCGGCAGCGCACCCCATCGCTTCCGCAGCGCCCCCTCGTGCTTCTCGATGAGCACCTCGGCCCGCGCGATGCCCAGTGACCGCTCGTCTGCCTTCAATTCCTGCAGATGCTGCAAGGCGAACCACACCGCCTGTAGCATGATGATGTCCGGGATCGACTCGCGCATCCGCGTGCCCTCGGCATCATTCGGCAGGGCTACCGCCCCACGCGCGAAATCGATCCACCGCCCCAGCAGCACCGCCCACGTCAAACGGTCCGCGTGCAGCCCGGCCGAGGCGTCTTCGCTTTCCGGCCCGTCTTGATTTTGCGCTTCCGAAGGCTTCGGCATTGGCGTAGTGTAATGCGGTAGCGACGGGGTATGATCCTTCAGCTTTCAAGGGCCAGTTGCATGCCTTCATCCATCGATCAACGTGCGTTCATTTTCGTGGCGGTCGCGGTGCTGTTGTCGCTCGCGCCGGCAGGTGTGCTTGCGGAAGATGCGCCCAAGGGGCCGCAGCGCGAGGCGCCCGAGGCGCAGCTGCCGGGCATCACCATCGATCGCAAGAACAAGACCGTCGATGTGGAAGGCAAGATCATCCTGCCGCTCCAGGCGGATTGGCTGGAGCTCTTGGCGTGCATGCCCAAGTCGCGGGAGCACGAGTCGATCATCAGCCTGGCGGCGAAGCCGAGCCACATTCATGGCGCGCTGCTGCTGATCGGTTTGACACCGGGCAAGCCGCTGCGGGCCGAGCGGGTGAACGAGGAATGGAAGTATCACGCGCCGCACGGGCCGAAGGTCGCGGTGACGGTGCGGTACGAGAAGGACGGGAAGACGGTGGAGGTCGGGGCCCACGAATGGATCCTCGATCAGAAGACGAAGAAGCCGCTGGCGGACAACATCTGGCTGTTCACCGGGTCGCGCGAGCACAAGCTGGCGGACGGGGCCTCGGTTTACGTGGCGGACATCGAAGGGAACATTCTGTCGCTGGTGAACTTCGGGGATGAGGTGCTGTCGCGGGTGACCGACAAGCGCGGCGGGCAGGAGGGCGGCGGCGGCAACGACGCGTGGGGCGCGAACTCGAAAGTGATCCCGGCGACGGGCACCAAGATCGTGCTGCGGCTAACGGCGGTGAAGGAAGAAGAGAAGAAGCAGGAGCAGAAGTGAGTCGGCGTCATCTCTGCGGCGTCTTTTGTTCATCATTTCATTTGAGTATCCGCGCTCCGTAGTGTCCGCTGTGCGGACCATCAGTTCACAACGCGAATGAAGAACGGTCCGCACAGCGGACCCTACGAACGCATCACTTTCGCTGTTAATCTCTCCATTTTTGAAAGAAGCCGGAGCCGCGCCATCTGTGATGTCGCCGGAAGCGGTTCATTCGCACCAACCGCCGTGACCCACCGAAAACTGCAGTTTGGCAATGATCGCAGGGTTGGCTCGTACAACAGGTAGGCCGGACCGACCGATAACAGTGACGTGTGTTTTGCGTATGCCAGCGTCCGGTAATTTGAAGTTGGGTTTTATTGAAAAAATGATTCAGCCCGCGTTGACTACGTCACCATAATCGTAAGATTTAACGGCAAGCAAGTTTTTTCCTCGCGGTTTTTTCTGAATGATTGAACAGTGAAATGGAGGGCCGCCCCATGAACGCTCCCGCCAGCAGCACTCGGTTCTCATCCATCCGCCCGCTCGTCCGCTACGTCGACGAAGAGCAGGCGGTGGTCGAAGTGATGGTGAACCTTCAGCAGCCGCTGCCGCTGGCGGCGCTGGCCCGGCGGCGCTTCGGGGCGGTGTCCCGCCTGCCGCGCGATGTGCAGGTGCGCGTCGATGTCGACACCGAAGACGGCTTCCACGATGAAGAGGCGATCCACCTGATGCCGCGCTCTGACAACGGTTCGGTGAAGGTGCGCATCGTCGAGCCGCGGCGCTGGTGGCCGGCGGGGATGGGCGACCAGCCTCTCTATAAATTGAGCGTGAACCTGATGGTCGACGATGAGCCGGCGGACCGTTGGACCGGCACGTTTGGCCTGACCAGCGTGCGGCACTGGCGGTTGCCCGGCGACACCGCGCTGTCGGTGAACGGGCAGGCGTGCAACATCGGCGCGGTGGTGCCGGTGGACCTGGTGCATGAGCGGCACCTGCTGCCGGTGACGGGCGACTCGCTGATGATCGTGCGCGGGCACTGGGGCTCGGACCTGCTTTATGAGGCCGCTGACCGAGCCGGAATCCTGCTTATTCAGTGTGTGCCGTTGGATGCCGAAGGCCGGCCGGAGGAGGCGATCATCGAGCAGGTGAACCGGCTGTCGCGGCACCCGTCGTTGGCGGGCTGGTTTGTGGGGCACCTGGGTCGGTTCACCGAGCGGATGGCGTTCCTGATCGAGTGCCTCGACCCGACACGGCCGGTGTTCAAGGAAATCCCGGAGGTGCGCGACCCCGCCGCCGCCTAGCGAGGTAGCTGTGTAAGTGGCCGTCAACTCTTGACTTTGTGGCCAAGCTTGACTGCACCGGTAAGCATGAAACGTCATTCGATGGAATCTTTTTTGGGTTTTGCGCTGAAAACGACGATTTTTGTATGAAATAGGGATTGACACCCTAGTCCTCGAAAATTAAGATACCTGCGTCAGGTGTTGGTTTTACCTGACGCCAACCAAGCCCCCGGAAGCCCGCGTTGTTGCAGTTCTGCAGCAGCGCGGGTTATTTTTCGGAATTATATACTTGACAGACCATGGTCTTTCATCTACACTTTAGCCCATGGATACGAACGCCGCACATCTCACCCGCCTTTCCGAAGAAGAAGCCCGCGCCATGATTGAGGCTGTCCGCTGGCCGCAAGGCCCCGGCTGCGTCCACTGCGGCAGCGTCAACGTCGTGAAGCTTGGCGGTGCTGCTGGCGTTAAGGGCTTGATCAAGTGCCGTGATTGCCGCCAGAAGTTCACCGTTCGCGTCGGCACGATTTTCGAGGACAGCCCGATTCCGCTGCGCGATTGGGTCTACGCCTTCGCTCGCATGTGTGCCAGCAAGAAGGGCATCAGCGCCCACCAGCTTCACCGCGAAATCGGCGTGACGTATAAGACAGCGTGGTTCATGTGCCACCGCATTCGCCTTGCGATGCGTGACGACGGCACCTTTCAGTTGACCGGCACCGTCGAGGTCGATGAGGCTTACTGCGGAGGCAAGCCCCGCAAGTTGACCGGCCCGCACAAGCGCGGTCGCGGCACGAGCAAGCAGCCGATCCAGACCCTTGTCGAGCGCGGCGGCCGCAAGCGCACTCGCGTTATCTGCGACGTGACCGCTTCAACTCTCAAGGCCACGATCCGCGAGCACGTCCACCAATCAGCCGCGATCATGACCGACGAAAACTCCAGCTATAAGGGCATCGGTGGCGAGTACGCTGGCGGTCACGGCGTCGTCACCCACGCTGTTCATCAGTACGTCGGGCCGAACGGCGAGAGCACGAACACGGCAGAGAGCAGCTTCGCCCTGATCAAGCGTGGGTTGTACGGGACCTTTCATCATGTCAGCAAGAAGCATCTTCAGCGCTACTGCGATGAGTTCGATTTCCGGTGGGATCATCGCAAAATCAACGACATGGCACGCACTATGGAAGCGATTAAGCAGATTGAAGGCAAACGGCTGCTTTATCGTCAGCCCGGCTGAATTGCAGGCAAACCACCGGGAGAACCGATTCATTGGCTAGTGCCGTAGGGCGGAGCCCGAGGTGTTGACCCATCGGTGGCGACCTGCGAGAATGGTCGTTCAGAATACCGTTCGCCGTTGGAACGGTCGGGCGACAGGAGCTGCGCTTTGGCACGAGTATCCGAAGGTCGGGCAGAAGTAGCCGCGCGCGAACTGTTACAAATTCGCGGGTGGGATATTGCGCGCCCACCAAAGGGAAATCTGCTTTGGCGCAACGAGTACCGCGACTTTCCACAACTGACTGATTGCCTCGCCCTAGCATCAAAGAGTGGCGACAGCGAGGGGTATCCTGACTTCATCGTCATAGATCGGAGCCGGTCCCTGCCGCTAATGATCGGTGAAACCAAAGCAGATCCCAATCGAATCGACTTGGCTTGCAAAGAAGCTGGCAACTACGCGCGCGAATTTATTCGCAAAGGCATTGACGTGTTGGCTGTAGGCATTGCCGGCAGCGCGGAAGAGCACATCGAAGTCCGCGTGCAGAAACCAGAGAACGGGCACTGGCGTCCGATCGAGTATCGCAAAAGCCCAATCGAATGGCTGCCAACGCCAGACGAAACGCAAAGGCTTCTTCATAATCCCGACTTATTTGCTCTTGATCCAGAGGTGCCGCCACCCGAAGTGCTTGAGGCCAAGGCAGACGAGATCAATCGCGTTCTACGTGAATGCCATATTAGTGATGCGCGTCGCCCTGCCGTTGTAGCAGCTTTCATGCTGGCGCTTTCGCGGACCGGCGGAAAGATCACCAATCAGTCTGAATATGTTCTGACGGAAATCAACACCGCTTGCCGCAAGGCATTCCGAGAGGCTGGCAAATCAGAGGTTGAAGACAGTCTTACGCTTGATGAGGCAAACGAAACTCTTCAAAACGAAGCACACAAGATTATCCGCATTCTTCGTCTGCTTAATGTGCCAACCTTAACGGGGTCGCACGACTATCTTGGGCACTTTACGAGCACTTCTTTCGCTACACCGGCGCAAACACAATTGGCCAATTCTTCACGCCACGCCACATCACCCGGTTTATGGCCGATCTTGTGGACGTGCGGGAGAAGGACGTTATCGTTGATCCTTCATGCGGCACTGGCGGGTTTCTAATCGCGAGCCTTTACAGAATGATCGGCGGGCGACAATTGACGCCCAAGCAAATTCGCAACCTAGTAAGTGGCCACTTGTGGGGATTTGAAAGCGACCCGCTTACAGCCGGTCTGTGTGTGGCGAACATGATTTTGCGCGGAGATGGAACGAGCGGAGTTGTTAAGGGCAACTGCTTCACTGACCCGCGGTATCCTGAAAGCAAAGCTAATATTGTCTTGGGCAATCCGCCGTTCCCTCACAAAAAAAGTGACGATCAGCCAGAGAAGTTTGTGGATCGCGCGCTCGAAGCCCTCCGTGTGCGCGGGGTGGCAGCGATGGTCGTTCCGGCGTCCATGCTTGGAAAGACCGGCGTTAAAAAGAAGTGGAGACATCACGTTCTGCGTGACAACACCTTGCAAGCAGTAATCAAACTGCCCAATGAACTTTTTGAGCCGTACGCGACCGCATATACCAATATTGCAATTCTCGAAAAGGGCGTAAAGCACAAGCCTGACAATAAGATTTTTTTTGCACGGATCGAGAACGATGGTTATCGACTGAAAAAGAACGTTCGAGTGGACCAGCCAGGCGAGCAATTGACTGAAACACTGGACGCCTTGCACAATCGAACGGAGTTAGCTGGTTGGCGAAGTTGGCGGACGCTAGATACGAAAACACAAGATTGGTCACCTGGCGCGTACATCGAATCCGCCGTAGCAAGCGAATCGCACATCAGGCGCGAAGTGGACACGATGTTCCGTAGCGACGCATCGCTGCATTCATACTTTGCCGATCGCCTCGCGATGTTTTATCAGCGTTTAGATAACGGTAGTTTGGCAGGGCGTCCTTATTCGACAATCACCGGACGAAAAGCGTTCACGATCGATGGCGAGCCGGGATTGCTCGGCAACTATTTCTATGTCTATTATGGCCAGAGAGAGCTTCATAGTAAGGAAGGGTTAGAGTCTGGTGACGCTCTTGTAGTGTCATCGTCTGGCGAATACAACGGCTGCTACGGGTTCTTTGAATACACCAATCTAATTAAGCCTCCATTTGCAACCGTTCCGAGCACAGGTAGCATTGGCGATTGCTTTGTGCAGCGATTACCATGCGGGGTCACCGATGATTGCCTGTTGTTGTTTCCTAAGCCCGGCGTGCCAATTGAAATGCTTTATGTTGCAGCGGCCGTTGTTCGGACGGAAAGCTGGCGATTCAGCTACGGGCGAAAGATCACGCCGTCACGTATGGCGCGATTCAAAATGCCATTGGTTGATGGCCTGCTCGACTGGATCAAGCGGCGGATGAGTGAGGCCAATTCGCTCGGAAAAACCATTGTCGATGCGCTGGCAGATGAGAGGGGAATCAAAGAGGAGTTTAGCCGTCTGCTCGTTCAATGGGAGCAGGAACGACCTAGAGGGGCAAACGTTGAGGCTATGGCGTCGCATCCCGTCTATCAGAGTATCATCGGCATGGGATTAAGTGCCGTCCCGCTTTTGCTCGCGGAGTTAAAATGCAAACCAAGTCACTGGTTCGCAGCTCTAAACGCGATAACTGGTGCCAACCCTGTTCCACCAGAAGATGCCGGAAAAGTAAAGCGTATGGTTGCGGCATGGATCGAATGGGGCACACAACGGGGCTATATAAATGACGTGGATAGATCAGCAGTTCGGTGATGCGATCGGTAGGCATGAGGTCACTAGTGATCCAGACGGTGAATACAACTGCATTGCGTATGCCGCTGATGATAAGACGGAATGGTGGAGTCACCATCCCGGCTATAAATGGCCAGCGCCTCGTTCGCCGCTGGTTAGTTCATTGATCGCTGTTTTCTCTGGACTCGGATATGAGGACTGTAAGGACAACAGTGCGTACGAATCCGGCTATGAAAAGGTGGCTATTTACGCCCGTAACGGGATATGGACGCATGCGTCCAAGCAGATCCCGTCGGGGAAGTGGAAGAGCAAACTAGGCCCCGACGAAGACATTGAGCACGACACGGCCGATTGCCTCTGCGGCGCGTCGTACGGTGTAGTCCACTGCTACATGCGAAGGACAATCCAATGGACGAAAAACCCCGAAAAGGCGGCAATGAAAAGCCGATTTCCTTCTACCCAATGACCCTTGAGCAGGTGCTTAAGAAGGCGGTCAACGCCAAACCGCCTGCGGCACCGAAGCCCCTCCGCAAGAGCCGACCGAAGCCCAAATGAGGGCTATCAGGCGTGGTCTGTCAAGTATATAATTCCGTTATTTTTTGGGTGCGACGTGGAGTTTGTTCAATGGTGACCACGTCGTCGAAAGCCAAAATCCCAAGCGGGTTTTCTTACCCTGTGGGGACCGCACAACTCGACGCAGCGTTTGGTGATGTGCCGAACGTGGAGAACATGGAGGTGTGGTACAGCGCCAGTGTTTCACCTGACGTCTGGCCGTATCAGCCCATTAACCTTTTCACGCAGCTCAAGCGCGGCGGCCCGTGTCCGATCCTCGCTTGCCGATACTCGGTGTTGCAAATCCCCTCCGCCGCCATGGTCAAAGGCACCCGGATGACGCCGACGTGGAGCATCTCGGTCCGCCCGGTGCCGAGCCCCCTGCGATCGATCGCCAAAACGATGCTCGCGCGCGACGCGTTCCCGATCTTGCGCGATTGGATGATGACAGCCCGCACACCGACCTGGCTGGAGCAGAGCCATCGCTTGAACTTTAGTTTCGACTGGACCGAGCAGGCCTTGATGTTGTCAGAGGAACAGCGATAGAGAGAAGCGTCACTTAAGCTTCTTCATCTGTAGGTTCCGAAACGCCCCCGTCGTCGAAAAGGTCGCGATGCCCAGCGGCTTGCTCAGGTCCACCTCGATGCGCGTTTCGATTTTGCGGTCCTCAATGTTCGCGTCGATCACCTGCTTGCCGTCGATGAAGACGAGGACCTGCTTCGGCTTTACCACCATCTTCACCTTGTACCACTGCTTTTTCTTGAAGGTCTCGTAGGTGGTGTATTCGTTGTTCGCCGCGTCGCCGCCGTCGATGCTCGACAGGCCGACGGTGGACCCGCCCCAGCCGCCGAGGATGAGAGAGATCGCGGTGTCGTTCACCGGCACGGTCAGGCCCAGGAAAAAGTCGCTGCCCTCGACGCGCTGGGCCTCGAGCGAGATCTCGTAGTTCATCTTCGCCGGCGGCTCGCCCTGCCAGGTCACGCCCGACAACGGCGAGCCCGAGTTGATGATGAGCTGTCCATCTTTCACCTCGACCGCGCCCTCGCCGCCGAAGTTGGTGCTCTTCCATTTGCCCAGTGTCTTGCCATCGAACAGGCTGATGGCGTCGTCTTTCGTCGGCTCGCCGTCCTTCGTCGCCGCGCCGTCTTTTGCTGCTGCGTCCTTGGCCGTTGGCGGCAGGGGGGTGGCCCCGTCGCGCGGCTGCGGGTGGTCCTTGTCCTTGGAGACCGCGTCTTGGTGTACGTGAGCCTTGTCGGTCGTCCGCTTGTCGCCGCAGCCGGCAACGCAGAAGAGCAGCGACAGCGCGATCAGGGCGAGGACGGACGTGTGGATTCGCATGGTCGTTCCTTTCGTGGCGTGGACCGTCGATTGTAGCGGACGGTGGACGATGCTCTCGGGAATGAGCGTCGCGGCCGTTATGATCGTTGAACCACATAGGAACGGCCGCCATGAACCTTCGCCTCTCCTTCCTCCTCGCGCTCCTGCTCTCCGCCGCCGCCCGCGCCGAGCGACCCAACATCGTCGTCATCATGGCCGATGACATGGGCTTCTCCGACATCGGCTGCTACGGCGGCGAGATCGCCACGCCCCATCTCGACGCCCTCGCCAAGGACGGCCTCCGCTTCACGCAGTTCTACAACACCGCCCGCTGCTGCCCGACCCGCGCCGCCCTGCTCACCGGCCTCTACTCGCACCAGGCCGGCGTCGGCCACATGGTCGGCGACAACAAACTCCCCGGCTACCGCGGCTTCTTAAATGGCAACTGCGCCACCATCGCCGAGGTCCTGCGCCCCGCCAGCTACCGCACCTATCTCACCGGCAAGTGGCACATCGGCGAGGCCCGGCCGCACTGGCCCGTCGACCGCGGCTTCGATCGGTCTTACGCCCTCGTCTCCGGCGGCACCAACTACTTCAAGCTCGACCAGGGCCGCATCCTCGCCATCGACGACAAACGCATCGACTCGCCTGCCGGCTGGTACGTCACCGACGCCATCTCCGACCACAGCGTCGCCTACCTCGCCGACCACGAGCACCAGCACAAAGACAAACCGTTCTTCATGTACGTCGCCTACACCGCCCCCCACTGGCCGCTGCACGCCCCGCCGGAGGTGATCGCGAAATACAAGGGCAAGTACGCCGGCGGCTGGGATGCGCTTCGTACGGCGCGCCTCAAGCGCATGATCGAACTCGGCATCATCGACAAAAACTGGCCCATGACGCCCCGGCCCGCCAACGTCCGCGCCTGGGAGGACGCCGAAAACAAGGAAGACAAGGACCTGCGCATGGCCGTCTACGCCGCCCAGATCGAGCGCATGGATCAGGGCATCGGCAAGATCGTCGCCGCCTTGCGCGAGCAGAAGAAGCTCGACAACACGCTCATCCTCTTCCTTGCCGACAACGGTGGCTGCGCCGAAATCATCGACCGCGGCACCAAGGGCGTCCCCGCCGGCGGCGTCGATTCGTTCCTCTCCTACGGCGTCGGCTGGGCCAACGCGTCCAACACGCCATTCCGCCTCTACAAGCACTGGGTCCACGAGGGCGGCATCGCCACCCCGCTCATCGCCCACTGGCCCGCCGGCATCAAGCGCAAGGGCGAACTCGACAAGCAGGCCGGCCACCTGATCGACATCATGGCCACCGCCGTCGACATCACCGGCGCCGCCTACCCCGCCGAGCGCGACGGCAAGCCGATCCAGCCGCACGAAGGCGTCTCGCTCCGCCCCGCGTTCGAGGGCAAGCCGCTCGCCCGCAAGGACGCGATCTACTGGGAGCACGAAGGCCACCAGGCTGTGCGCGAGGGGCAATGGAAACTAGTGCGTCAGCACAAGGGCGCGTGGGAGCTCTACGACCTCGCGGCCGACCGCACCGAGATGACCAACCTCGCGAAGGAGCAGCCGGAGCGCGTCAAGGCGCTGAGCGAGAAGTGGGACGCATGGGCGAAGCGGGCAAACGTGCTGCCGTGGGAAGAGGTGCAGAAGCCGCGCGAGCCGGGCGGCAAAGCGAAGGAGGGGAAGCAGAAAAAAGGCAAGGACTGATCCGGCCCCCCTCCCTCGAAGGGAGGGGCTGGGGGAGGGACGCACAATCAACCTAAATTTCCCAGATCAGTCGCTGGCCTTCCGGAGGATCAATCATGGCCAAACGTCAACTCCGTCGCGTCGCTCCAGAAACACGCGAGAAAGCGCAGCAGCTTCGCCGGGATCAGACCATTCCAGAGCTTTTGCTCTGGTCGATCCTGAAGGAAAAGCGAATGGGCGGCCTGAAGTTTCGCCGGCAGCATCCGATCGAACCTTACATCGTTGATTTTTACTGTCCCGCCGCGAATCTCGTGATTGAACTGGACGGCGAGTCGCATGTGGGCCGCGCCGATTATGACGAGTCGCGCAGTGCGTATCTGCAACGCCTGGGTTTGTTTGTCCTCCGATTCAACAACGATGATGTGCTGAATCATCTTGAAGCCATCGGCGAAACGATCCTGCGTGCAATCGGCTCCGCCTCCCCTCCCTCGAAGGGAGGGGCTGGGGGAGGGACGCCGGTTGAGCCCGACGCCCAGTGATATCAAACCATCTCCGATTTTGCTTCTTCGCGCCTCTCCTCTCATCCGTCATCCCTCCCCTAACCCCTCCCTTCGAGGGAGGGGGACCGGAACGGCCGGCCGCCGCTTATCATGATCGCTCTCGCTTTCTTTCGAGGTGGTTCCATGCCCATCCGTTTTCTCTGCGCCTTCCTCCTGACCGCCACATCCACCTTCGCCGCCGACGCCAAAGCGCCGGTCGGCATCGCGCCGACGGGTGCTGATGGCAAGCCGCTCAACCTCGGGTTTGAATCCGGCGACCTCACCGGTTGGACCGCCGAGGGCGAGGCGTTCAAGGGGCAACCGATCAAAGGCGACACCGTCGCAGCGCGGCGCGCCGACATGGTCAGCGGACACGTCGGTGAATACTGGATCGGCGGGTTCGAGAAGCTCGGCGACAAGCCCACCGGCAAACTCACCAGCCCGACGTTCAAAGTCACGCACCCGTGGGCCGGGTTCCTCGTCGCCGGCGGGCCGCACAAGGAGACGCGCGTCGAGCTCGTCCGCGCCGACACCGGCAAGGTCTTCTTCGAAGCGATCGGCCGCGAGAGCGAGAATCTTTACCGCGCCGTCGTCGACCTCACGCCGCACAAGGACAAGGAGATCTTCATCCGCATCGTCGACGAGCACACCGGCCACTGGGGCCACGTGAGCTTCGATGATTTCGTGTTCTACGACTCGAAGCCAGCGGTCGAGGGCGCGCCGTCCGGCCGTTTGCTTGCGCAAGGCTTCTCGCCGGAGGAAGCGGCCAAGGCGATGACGGTGCCCGAGGGGTTCAGCGTGACGCTGTTCGCTGGTGAGCCGGATGTGGTGCAGCCGATCGCGATGGCGTTTGATGACCGCGGCCGGCTGTGGGTGGCGGAGGCTTACTCGTACCCCGTGCGCGTCGCGGAGGACAAGGCGAAGGACCGCGTGTTGATTTTCGAGGATGTCGATGGGGACGGCAAGTTCGACAAGCGCACCGTCTTCGCCGAGAAGCTTAATCTCGTCAGCGGCCTCGAAGTCGGCTTCGGCGGCGTGTGGGTCGGTGCGGCGCCGAATCTTCTTTTCATTCCAGATAAGGATGGCGACGACAAGCCCGATGGCCCACCGGAGGTGGTGCTCGACGGCTGGGGCTTTCACGACACGCACGAGACGCTCAACAGCTTCATCTGGGGCCCCGATGGCTGGCTCTACGGCTGTCACGGCGTGTTCACGCACTCGAACGTCGGCAGGCCCGGCGCGAAGGATGCCGAGCGCACGAAGATCAACGCCGGCGTCTGGCGGTACCAGCCGGTGAAGAAAAAATTCGAGGTGTTCGCCGAGGGCGCGAGCAATCAGTGGGGCGTCGACTTCAACGACCACGGCCAGGCGTTCATCACCGCCTGCGTGATCCCGCATCTGTATCACGTGATCCAGGGGGGCCGGTATCAAAGGCAGGCGGGCCAGCACTTCAATCCGTTCACTTACGACGACATCAAGACGATCGCCAAGCACCGCCACTTCACCGGCGGGCAGTGGACCGCGGCCGACCGCCTCAAGAGCGACACGATGGGCGGCGGCCACGCCCACGCCGGGGCGATGATTTATCTCGGCGGGGCGTGGCCGGAGAAATACCGCAACCAGATCTTCATGAACAACATCCACGGCTCGCGCATCAACCTCGACCTGCTGACGCGCAAGGGCAGCGGGTTCGAGGGCAACGGCGCGCCTGACTTTTTGTATGCGAACGACGCGTGGTCGCAGGTGATCAACCTGCGCTACGGGCCGGATGGTCAGGTTTACATGATCGATTGGTACGACAAGAACCAGTGCCATCACGGGAACGTGAACGGGCACGACCGGACGAACGGGCGGATTTTCAGGGTGAGCTATGGGAAGAGCGAGCACAAGGCGGTGGATTTGAAAATGCTTTCATCCGCCACCCTTCTCTACAAATTTAACGAAACAAATGACTATTACGTTCGTCATGCCAGGCGAATCCTTCAGGAGCGCACCGCGGCGGGCACCTTGTCGTTGAACGACCCGCTGCTAGCGACGGCACAGCAACATCGCGGAGCCGAGGAAGAGCTGCGGGTGATGTGGGCTCATCACGCCTGTGGCGCGTTCGACAAACTGGTCATCCCCGATTGGCTCGACTCGAAGGAGGAGTATGTCCGTGCATGGGCGGTTCAACTCCATTGCGAAGACGGTGTACCCGACGTCAAAATACTGGCCAAGTTCCTCGATCTCGCCAAGAACGACAAATCCCCCGTCGTCCGCCTCTACCTCGCATCCGCGCTTCAACGGCTGCCTCTGGAAAAGCGCTGGGACATCGCCGAGGCCCTCATCGCTCATGAGGAAGACAAGGACGACCACAACCTGCCGCTGATGTACTGGTACGCGATCGAGCCGCTGGTCGCGAGCGACGCCAAGCGCGGGGCGCTGATGCTCACCAAGACGAAGATCCCGCTGCTGCGGCGGTATATCCCCCAGCGCATGGCCGGTGCGGCCGCCCGCACCGATGCGCCGACCAAGCCGGACACAAAAGTCGAGGGCGCGGTTGAAGGCGAGAACATGCGCATCATCGCCAAGACCGGCGGCGACGCGAAGAGCCAGCGCATGGAGCCGTTCACGAAAGACAAGTGGTCCGGCGCCGATCAGCTCTGGTGGCTCGAAGCGACCGTCGGCGACAAGCTCGAACTCGGCCTGCCGGTCGCGAAGGATGGGAAGTATGAATTGCAGATCGTGATGACCAAGGCCCTTGACTACGCCATCGTCCAGCTCTCGCTCGACGGCAACAAGCTCGGCGACGCCATCGACCTCTTCAACGCCACCCACGTGATCACCACCGGCATCGTGAAGCTCGGCACGCACGACCTCAAGAAGGGCGAGCACAAGCTCACCGTCGAGATCACCGGCGCGAACAAGGACGCGGTGAAGCGGTACATGTTCGGGTTGGATTATGTGAAGCTGGTTGAGGTGAAGTGAGAAGCGTCCATCTTTGTGAGCCGCAGCGTCCTCGCTGCGCGTCCGAAGTCGGGTGGCACTGACAAGCGCAGTCCGCGGAGCTTGTCAGTGTGGTTCCATCCGTGTGCATCAACACTGACAAGCCCTCAAAGCAGGCCTTGTCAGTGCCACCCGTCGACCGCGAAGCCGTAAGCGGCCGTGGACCGCATATCATTCCGCTCCCATGACCGGCAACTTCCGCACCCTCTGGCGAATCATGGCCGGTCAGCGTCTGCGCTACGGCGGCGCGATCGCGGCGATCGGCGTCGCCACCATCCTCGCCTACGGTGTGCCGCTCGTCGGCCGGGCGACGATTGATGACGCGATCAGGAAGTTTGCCCCGTCACCTCTCCCTCCGAGGGAGAGGTCGGCGAGGTCCGCCGAGCCGGGTGAGGGTGAGGCGTCCAATCAAGGCGCGACTTCGGTTGTGGCTGGGGCTTCTGACAGCAGCGAGCCATCACCCTCACCCCAACCCTCTCCCTCGGAGGGAGAGGGGGCCGATCCCACCTCTCCCTCGAGGGAGAGGTCGGCGAGGTCCGCCGAGCCGGGTGAGGGTGAGGCGTCAAATGAAGGCGCGACTTCGGTTGTGGCTGGGGCTTCAGACAGCAGCGAGCCATCACCCTCACCCCAACCCTCTCCCTCGGAGGGAGAGGGGGTCGGATCGTTCAACGTCCCCGGCCTGCTCGGCGGGGCGGATCATCTCGCGCACAACCTCTGGCTCGCGGCGCTGGCGATGTTCGTGCTCACCGCCGCCGCCGGGTTCTTCACGTTCTTTAAAGTCCGATGGTCGGCCGGCGCCTCGGAGGAGATTGCCCGCAACCTGCGCAACAACCTTTACGACCATCTTCAGCGTCTGCCCGCGAAGTACCTCGACAAGGCCGACACCGGCGACCTCGTGCAGCGCTGCACCAGCGACGTCGAGACGATGCGCCTCTTCCTCTCGGCGCAGGTCGTCGAGATCGGCAACGCGCTGATCCTGCTGTGTACCGCGGTGCCGATCATGCTCTGGCTCGATGCGCGGATGACGCTGGTGTCGCTGTCGCTGGTGCCGCTGATCATCGGGTTCGCGGTGGTGTTCTTCATCAAGGTGAAGCACCGGTTCAAGGCGGTCGAGCAGGCCGAGAGCGAGATGACGACGGTGCTCCAGGAGAACCTCACCGGCATCCGCGTGGTCCGCGCCTTCGCCCGGCAAGAGTTTGAACGCAGCAAATTCGCCGCGAAAAACGACCTTTTCCGCGACCGCTCGTTCACGCTGGTTCGTCTGATGGCGGTTTACTGGACGGCGTCGGACCTGCTCGTGCTCTGCCAGATGTGCTTCGCGCTGGGGTTCGGGGCGTACTGGATCACGCAAGGCGAGACCACGGTCGGCACGTTGTACGCGTTCCTGGCGATCCTCCAGATGATGCTCTGGCCGGTGCGGCAGATGGGGCGGATTCTCACCGACCTTGGCAAGGCGACGGTGGCGATGGGGCGGGTAAGGGAGATTTTGAATGAGGCGGAGGAGGCGGCGAAGGAAGATCGCGCGAGCGCTAAACCGCAAGCGTTGTGTGCGGGTCGCATTGATGTCGTGAACCTCACCTTTTCACACGCGGGCAGCCCGCAGCCAGTGCTCACCGATATCAACCTTCATGTGGAGCCGGGGCAAACGCTCGCCATCCTCGGGCCCAGCGGGGCGGGCAAGTCGACGCTGATGCACCTGCTGCTGCGGCTTTACGATTACGAGCAGGGCGAGATCAGGATCGATGGTCACGAGATTCGCTCGCTGCCCCGGCAGTCCGTGCGCTCGCAGATCGGCGTGGTGATGCAGGAGCCGTTCCTCTTCTCGAAGTCGCTCGGCGAGAACATCCGGCATGGCAAGGGCGAGGCGATGAGCCACGAGGTCGAGGCCGCCGCCGAGGTCGCGCACATCCACGAGACGATCACCGGCTTCGAGCAGGGCTACGAAACCGTCATCGGCGAGCGCGGCGTCAATCTCTCCGGCGGGCAGCGGCAGCGCGTCGCCATCGCCCGCGCTTTCGTTCGCGACCCGGCGATCCTCATTTTGGATGATGCGCTCTCTGCCGTCGACAGCCGGACCGAGACGTTCATCCTCGCCGCCCTGCGGCAGCGGCGCGGCAGGCGCACGACCATCGTGATCGCGCATCGCCTCTCGACGCTGATGCAGGCGGACCATATCATCGTGCTCGACAAGGGCCGCATCGTGCAGCGCGGCACGCACGAGGAGCTGAAGGTGCAGGAAGGGATGTACCGAAAGCTGTGGACGATTCAGAGTTCGGTGGAGGAAGAGCTGGAGCGGGAGATATCGACAACGCAACAAGCCCGATGATGAGTCCGCGAATCGTCGGGGTAACTCTTGGGAACACCCCGACGATTCGCAAAGCCTCATCATCGGGCTTGGCTTGGCGTCCTCAGGATGGTGGCCGCTTACTTCGCATAAAACTTATGCGTACACGTTTGCGTGTAGGTCTCGCCGGGCTTGAGCACCGTCGACGGGAACTTCGGCTGGTTGATCGCGTCGGGGTAATGCTGGGTCTCGAGGCAGAGGCCGAAGTTCTTCTGGTAGACCTTGCCGCCCTTACCGGTGAGGGTGCCGTCGAGGAAGTTGCCGGTGTAGAACTGGATGCCCGGCTCATCGGTCCAGATTTCCATGACACGGCCGGAGGAGGGATCGCGCAGCACCGCCGCTTGGGCGAGCTTGCCGATTTGGCTGTTGAGGACATAATTGAGGTCGTAACCGCCGGGATCTTTCGTCGCGGCGTCGCCGGGGAGCTGCGCAATCCGGCCGCCGACCTTCGCGGGCTTGCGGAAATCGAATGGCGTGGCCTCGACCTTGGCGATTGCGCCGGTCGGGATCATCGTCGCGTCCACCGGCGTGTAGTTGTCGGCGTTCACCTGGAGCTCGTGATTCAAGATCGTGCCGTTGCCCTGGCCGGCGAGGTTGAAGTAGGTGTGGTGCGTGAGATTGATGGGCGTGGCCTTGTCGGTCGTGGCCTTGTAATCGATGCGGAGCTCGGCGTCGTTGGTCAGCGTGTAGGTCACTTCGACGTCGAGGTTGCCGGGATAGCCTTCTTCACCGTCGGGGCTGCGGTAGGCGAACTTCACCGCGGGGCCGTCCTTGCCGGCGACGGGCGTGGCCTTCCAGAGTTTCTTGTTGAAGCCGACCGCGCCGCCGTGCAGGTGGTTGGGGGCGTTGTTGGTGGCGAGGGTGTATTCCTTGCCATCGAGCGTGAACTTGCCTTTGGCGATGCGGTTGGCGACGCGGCCGGTGGTGCAGCCGAAGTAAGGGCTTTCGGTTTCGTATTGCTTCACGTTGTCGAAGCCGAGCACAACGTCGGCCGTCTTGCCGCTCTTATCCGGCACGTGCAGCTCGGTGAGCAGGGCGCCGTAGTTGATGACCTTGGCGGTGATGCCGGCGTTCTTGAGCGTGAACTCGGTGACATCCTGACCATCGGCGGTCTTGCCGAACGGGCGCGGCGTGATGCTCATGGGCGAGGCTTCCTTGTTGCGGTTGGACGGATTGGACCCGCAAGCGGTCAACACGAGGAGGGCGAGCGCGAGGAGAATGGGCAACGATGATCGCATGATGAAACCCCTGTAACGTGGACGGAAGAACCCTGAAGCGGCGAACAGTATAACAGTGGCGACGGCGGTTTCGGCAGCGCGGGAACGATCAATCTTGCATCGCGCTGGCCTGACACGTATCGTGTTTTCATGCGGGTGAAACGCTTCATTCTTACGGTGCTGTGCATGGCCGCGGTCATCGTGTCCGCCGGCTGTGCGCTCAAGGGCGGGCAGGTGGGCAACCGCGTGGGGGCGGTGGCAACGGACCACTGGCAGGTCAAGCCGGTGCGCATGCGCGTCTATCCCTCGACGCGCTTCGTGCAGTACGAGAACCAGCTCGCGCTGGAGGCGCGGGTGGAGTTTCTCGACGAGCTGCGCGACCCGATGAAAGCGGTCGGCCGGCTGCGCTTTGAGGTTTATGCCGCCAATCGCGACGGCGAGGTGACCGACCAGAAGCGGCTGTTCGCGTGGGACGTGCCGATGATGAGGGTCGAGGAAAACCGCGAGTATTACGACGCGGTGACGCGGGCTTATCTCTTTCGGCTCGGGCTCGAGTCGCTGCCGCCGAACCTGGAGCGCACGCTGCTGCGCGTGACGTTCATGCCGCCGACGGGCGAGCGGCTGGAGGCGACGGCGGTGGTGATGGTGCAATGATGTGTCTTACTCCCCTCCCTCGAAGGGAGGGGCCGGGGGAGGGATGTCGAGTTTTCGAATTGTTCTGCGCCGCAGCAAACGTTCGCATCGCAAGGTGACTCAGCAATCCCTCCCCTAACCCCTCCCTTCGAGGGAGGGGGACCGGACCTTTCGCTCTGCGCTTGCCGTTATAATCGCGCCACCTCTCGGAGCCTCCCAATGCGCGCCATCGTCACCGGCCAGGTCGGCATGGAGAAGAAAAGTTACCTCGAATCCGTGCGCCACCTCGCCGGCAATCGCGGGGACAACATCGAGGTCTATCACGTCGGCGACATCATGTACGACGAGGCCCGCGACGTGAAGCCCGGGCGCATCCTCGACCTGCCGCTGTCGCGCCTCCAGTCGCTGCGCCGCAGCGCGTTCAAAGACGTCATCAGCGAGTCGGCCGGCAAGCCCAACATCATCGTCAACACCCACGCGACATTCCGCTGGCGTCACGGCCTGTTCAGCGCGTTCGACTTCGATCAGGTCCGCAGGCTCGAGCCCGACACGCTCATCGTCCTCGTCGACAACATCGAGGTGGTCCACGACCGCCTGCACCGCGACCATACCCTCGACGCCACGCTCAAGGACCTGATGGTCTGGCGCGAGGAGGAGATCATGGCGACGGAACTGCTCGCGCAGGCGCTGGGCTGCGGGAACAGCTTTTTCGTCGTGTCGCGCGGCAGGCATCAGCAGACGACCGAAACCATGTACCGGCTGATCTGCCGGGGGCAGATGCGCAAGGTGTATCCATCGTTCCCGATGACGCACGTCGAAAACCTGCCCGAGGTCAAGGCGGAGATCAACGCCTTCAGGGCCGAGATTGCCAAGAACTTCATCACCTTCGACCCCGGCGATGTCGATGAAAAGCTCCTGCTCGACTGGGCGATCGAGGCGGCCAAGAGCGGACAGGATTTCATCGAGGTTCCCGCCGGCCCGGAAGCGCCGGGGAGGAAGCTCCGTGTTTCGGTGAAACAGATCCTTGACATCGCCGGGGACATCGACGGGCAGATTTACATGCGCGATTTCAAGCTGATCGACCAGAGCGACATGATCGTCAGCTATGTGCCCGAACTGCCGGGACCGCTGGGCCCGATCCCCGGCCTGTCGTCCGGCGTCGAGCGCGAGCTCCAACACGCCTTCGAGCACGGCAAGGAGGTCTACGTCGTGTGGAAGCCGAAGAAAAATCCCAGCCCGTTCATCACCGAGACCGCGACGAAGGTGTTCAAGTCAACGGAAGAGGCGATGGAGCATTTCGATGCGAAGGGGATGATGCACGCGGTGAATTTGTTTGGGCATTAGCGAGGTCGCGAGCCGTGAGGGCCACGCGAGCCGTCTCGTCCGCGTGCATGGTGAGCCGAACTCCATCCGCTAAGTCGCAAGCGGCGTCGGGACACCGGTAATCACCCTGATCTGCTTCAATTCAGAGAACGCGGATTTGTCCGTGGTGTGCAACAGGCTAATGATGATCGGTCGGGCAGCGTTCCAGTGGTCAAGAGAGCACCTGTCGGGGCTTGGAGCATCTTAAATGGGGTCCACCCTTTCCCGGCTTCGCCATCGGCGGTCGCGCGCTCGCAGAATCCAATCCGTTGACAAGCCGGGCCCTTTCATGGAGGCGATGGAATCGCGCCTCATGATGTCGATCGCGCCGGCCCCGGCGGGCTCGCTGTCCTATGACGACGCGGCCCACGTGCTCTGGTCGCCGGACACCCCGGTTTCCATCGTCGAAGAGTGGGAATCGCAGTTCGCCGCCATCGGCGGCGAGGTCACCGACATCGATGGCAGCCGGTGGACCAGCACCGCCACCAACGGCAGCGGCCTGACGCAGGGCCATCCCTCCACCATTACGTGGAGCGTCGTGCCCGATGGCACCGCGATCAGCGGCTTCAACGGTGAGCCCGCCGCCCCCAGCAATTTCCGGGCGATGCTCACCAACATCTACGGCTCAAGCTCCGTCTGGCTCCCGGTCCTTCAGCAGGTCTTCGACCGCTGGGAAGCCGTCTCCGGCATCGATTTCGTCTATGAAGCCAGCGACGACGGTGTCTCCATCGCCGGCTCCAACCGCGGCGTCCTTGGCCAGCGCGGCGACATCCGCCTCAGTGGCCACACCATCGACGGCACCAGCAACATCCTCGCCTACAACTTCTTCCCCAACTCCGGCGACATGGTGCTCGACACCGCCGATGGCTTCTACAACAACACCAGCAACAACTCGCGGGCCCTGCGCAATGTCATCGCCCACGAGATCGGTCACGGCCTGGGCATGGACCACGTGATCCCCGTCACCGGCACCAAGCTGATGGAGCCTTATGCCTCCACCTCTTTCGATGGCCCGCAGCACGACGACATCCTCCGCATCAACCGCGGCTACGGCGACCGCCTCGAAGGCAACGACACCACTGGCACGGCCTACAGCCTCGGTTCGCTCAACTCGACGGCCACCAACCTGACCGATGTCAGCATCGACGACGACGCCGATGTCGATTACTACACCTTCACCGTCGGTGGCGACACCTTCGCGAACATCACGCTGGCGCCGCACGGGTTCTCGTACACCGTCGGGCTTCAGAATGGCGCGACGGAACTCTACGACTCCCGCGCCCTAAGCGACCTGTCAATGACCGTGCTGCGCTCCAACGGCACCACCGTGGTGGCCAGCGCGAACGCCTTCGGCCTCGGCGGGACGGAGTCGCTGACCGGTGTGAGCCTGACGGCGGGGCAGTATTACCTGCGCATCAACGGCGCCCAGAACACGGCCCAGATGTACACGCTGGCGCTAAGCACCGTGACCGCCGGCGAGCTGCCGCCGACGCTTGCCGCCATCGGCAATCAGACAATCACCGTCGCCTCGCAGAACGCCGTCATCCAGCTCTCGGCCACCGACCCCGAGGGCGGCGCGCTGACCTATTCCGCGACGGCGCAGAGCATCGAGTATCACCTCGACCAATCGCTGGGCCTGGGCTTCAGCGGCGGCAATGAGTCGCTGAACTGGGGCGGCCGCAGTGAAAAATGGCTGACCTCCACCTCGGGCACTTGGTACTACATCGTGCCCGATGGGAAGGTCTATCGCTGGCTCGGCAGCGGCAGCCTCGCGAGCGATCCGCTGGTCGATCAGGTGAGCGCCGCCGCCTATTCCAACACCGCCCTCCTCCACAGCGCGGCCGCCAACAATGCGCCGGCGGTCATCACTGTCAGCGGCAATACCCTCACGATCAACCCCAGCGACAGCTTCGCCGGCAAGTTCGTGGTCAGCGCGGCCGTCACCGATCCGACCGGCCGCACCGACAGCGAGATGTTCACGGTCACCGTGCAGAGCGCCGCCGTCACCGGCGACACCACCGCGCCGACCATCACGTCGCGCACCCCGGCGAACGGCGCGACGGTCAATTCGGCCGTCACCAATATCGACGTCGCCTTCTCCGAGGCCGTCGCCGGCGTCGATATCACCGACCTCGTGCTCACCGGCAGCGGCGCTGCCTCGGCAGTGACGTCGGCCCCGACGAACATCGGCAACAACACCTGGCGCTTCGCCGTGAGCAACTTCGTCAGCGGCGCGGTCAATGTGTCGCTGGCGCCGGACGCGAACGACATCGAGGACGCCGCCGGCAACGACCTCGCCCCGGCCCTGTGGTCGTTCAACGTCAGCATCTCGGCGGCGCAGCAGCCTCCGGTGCTCGCGCCGATCGGCAATCAGACGATCAATGCCAGCACGCAAAACCTCACCGTCCAGCTCTCGGCGACCGACGCCGACAGCGGCGACACGCTCGCCTACTCCGCATCCGCGCAGACGCTTGAGTACCACCTTGACCAGACCCTGGGCCTGTCGTCGAACGGTAACTACGACCTCAACTGGGGCGGGTTGCAGGAGAAATGGATGACCGGGCCAAACAGCCAGTGGTACTACATCAAACCGGACGGCACGCTCTGGCGCTGGGCCGGGTCCGGCCCGGCGACGAACGCCACGCTCATCGACACCGTCTCGGCCGCCGCTTACGCGAACCCCGCGCTGCTGCACAACGCCGCCGCCAACGCCGCGCCGGCGACCGTCACCGTCAACGGCAACGCGGTCATCATCAACCCGAGCGACACCTTCACCGGTCGCTTCGTCGTCACCGCCACCGTCAGCGACGGGCAGGGCGGCACAGACAGCGAGACCTTCATCGTCAGCGTGCTCTCCACCGGCCCCGACACGGCCGCGCCGACGATTACCGCCCGCACGCCGACAAATGGTTCGACCGTCGGTTCCGCGGTTACGAATATCGACGTGACCTTCTCCGAAGCGGTGACCGGCGTCGATGTCACCGACCTGGCGCTCACCGGCGTCGGCGCTGCCTCGGCCGTCAAGAGCGCGCCCGTCAACATGGGCAACAACATGTGGCGCTTCGCGGTCAGCAACCTCGCCGATGGACCGGTCGGCGTCGCGCTGGCGCCCGACGCCAACGACATCGAAGACGCGGCCGGCAACGACCTCGCGCCGGCGCTGTGGTCGTTCAGCGTGAACATCCAGCCGACGCCGCAGGCACCGGTGCTGGCGACGATCGGCAACCAGACCATGCCGACCACGCAGGACGCGATGACCGTGCAGCTCTCGGCCACAGACGGCAACAACGACCCGCTCACCTTCACCGTCAGCGGCCAGAGCCACGCCTACGTGCTCGACCAGTCGCTCGGGCTGTCATTTAACGGCAACTACGACTTCAACTGGGGCGGCCGCAGCGAGAAGTGGATGACCGGTTCAAACAATACGTGGTACTACATCACTCCCAACGGCCAGGTCTATCGCTGGCTCGGCAGCGGCAACCTCGCGAACGACCCGCTGGTCGCGACGGTCGGCGCCGAGCACTGGACGAACCCCGCGCTGCTGCACAACGCGGCGGCGAACAACGCCCCGGCCGCCCTCTCGATCAGCGGCAACGAGCTCAACATCAACCCAACGACAGGCTTCACGGGCAAGCTCTTCGTCACCGTGAACGTCTCCGATGGCAACGGCGGCAGCGACAACGAGACGTTCGAGGTGAACGTCACCAGCGGCAGCGCGATCGCGGCCACCAGTTCTGTCGACACCAGCCATGCGCTTGCTCAAACGGTTGCCCGCGTCAGCGGCTGGCAGCGGGTGCGCAAGGTCTTCGGGCGCTGAAGGATTTGAGCGAGCCCTTACGTGTGCAGCGAGCCATCACGTCGCCGTGCACGGCAAGCCGACGAACAATCTGAAACGAAAAAACCGGGACGCTTCATGCGTCCCGGTCTTTTTTTTGATTGGGTTTGACGAGCGAATGTTTCGAAGCTTCCCGTGCACGCGGACGTGACGGCTCGCGGCGCATCACGCCTTGATCTCGTACCCCGCCCGCTGGCCCCGCTTCAGCCAGCCGTTGGCTTCCTTGTCGCCCACGATCTCTTCCTTCACCGGGTCCCACTTCAGCGGGCGCTCCAGCCGGATCGCGAGGTTCGCCAGGTGGCACGTGGTGATGATGCGGTGGTGCGAGAACACATCGGAGATCGGCTCACGCTTCTCCTTCACCGCGTTGATGAAGTTGCTGTAGTGGTCGGTCAGCGGCACGCCCTTGTAGGCCTTGATCAGGTCCTCGGGCTTCAGCGGGTTCTCTTCCTTCTTTTCGAACATGCCGGTGCGCTTACCGCGGCTGACGAAGATGGTGCCCTTTTCGCCCTCGAAGGTGATGCCGTTCTCGGTGTCGTGGCGGAGCACGAGGTCGGTGCCGTTCTCGAACTTGGCGGTGATGAGGAACTCGATGGCGGTGTTATAGCCGTTGTAGATATTCGGGTGCTTGGCGGTGCCCTCGACGAGGATCGGGCCGGTGTTTTCAAGCCCGCAGCCCCACTGCGCGATATCCACATGGTGAGCGCCCCAATCGGTCATCTTGCCGCCGGAGTATTCATACCACCAGCGGAACTGGTAGTGGGCCTTCTCTTTGATGTAGGGCGTGAGCTCGACCTGTCCCTGCCACCGTTCCCAGTCGAGGCCCGCGGGCGGCTGCTCGATCTTGAACGGCCCGCCTTTGTCGCCGCCGCCGATGGCGCACGTCACCTTCTTGACCTTGCCGATGTGCCCGCCGCGCACCAGGGCGACGGCCTCGATGAACCGGCGGTCGCTGCGCTGCTGCGTGCCGACCTGAAAAATCTTGCCCGTCTCCTTCACCACCTTGCTGATGATCTTGCCTTCGTCGATGGTGAGCGTCAGCGGCTTCTCGCAGTAGACGTGCTTGCCGGAGCGCAGGGCCTCGACGGCGATCTTGGTGTGCCAGTGGTCGGGCGTGGTGATCACCACGGCGTCCAGGTCCTTGCGGGCGACGAGCTCTTCGTAGTGCGAGTAGGTGTCGCATTCATTCGAGCGGCCGAGCTTGCGGTTTTTCTCGCCGATGGTGGCCTTGGCTTTTTCGAGGTGGTTCTTGTCCACGTCGCAGGCCGCCAAGGCGTGTACGTTGGGCCGGCCGGTGAGGCCGTCGACATGGGACATGCCGCGCGACCCGGTGCCGATGTAGCCGATGGCGACGCGGTCGCTGACCGCGTCGTTCTTCTCATCGCCCAGCACGGACGAAGGAATGAACATCGGGGCGGCGATCGCGGTGGCGCCGGCGGCGGCGGTTTTGACGAATGAACGACGAGTGAGCGAGCGGGTAGACATCGGAGAGGCTCCTTGATGGTGAGCGAAGCATGATAGCAGGCGCGAGGCGCCGCCCGAAGAGCGCGATTCTGTCGTACAACGAATAAATCACGACGGTGATCGTCGTCGGCTTTGCCGGTCGCCGACAAACACTCTTGAAAAAAAAGCGGACACCCGGTGGTGTCCGCTGTCATGGAGACTGGCGATTCGCTTTCAGGCCGCCTTGCGCCGGCGCAGCAGCGCCGCGCCGCCGAGGCCCAGCAGCAGCAGCGAGGACGGCTCGGGGATGAACGTGAACTGGAAGTTGCCCGCGGCGTAGAAGCCGGCGTCGTCGTTGACGGGGAAGCTGCCGAAGGCGCCGAAGCGGTTGTTCACGTAGGTGACGCCGCTGGTGGTGAAGTTGACCGGCGGGCCGCCGGTGTTCGCGTTGCCGTTCAGCTCCAGGTCGTTGTAACCCTCGGCGACGATCGTCCCTTGGAAGCCAGGCGGCAGGACGAGGTCGGGGATGTCGATGAAGCGGTACTTGCTGGTCGGGTCGAGGACGGAGTTGGCGGTGGTGAAGGTGATGTGCGGGATGACGAGTGCTTGCGTGAGGGTGTTGTAGAGCGCGCCGCGGATGGTGGCGAGCAGGCCGTCCTGGTTGCTGTCCCAGACGCCCAAGTGAGTGAGTTGGATGGGCGCGGAGCCGACGACGAAATCGAGGCCGAGGGAGCCGCCGTAGTTTTGCGTGCCGGGGACGGGTGAGGTGCCGGGCACGACGGCGAAGGTGACGGCGTGGGCCGGGGTGACGAGGGCCGATGCCAGAACGAACGCACACGCTGCGCGCAGAGCAGTAAACAGTTTCATGGCCTATTTCTCCAAAGAAAATGAGTGAAGCAACTCCGACTCGACTGCATTATACAGCAGTGGCGCCCTGCTACGCAATAGCAATGTGGAGCATCTTGCCTGAAAGGGCCTGTAAACAGCGACATTTTCACGCGAACAGCGGCAGCACCTGGCCATCGGTCGCTTTTAGTGGGCGGTCGTCGCCGTCGTGAATGGTGAAGTGCGGGTCGATGCCCAGCGAATGGAAAATGGTCGCGTGCAGGTCGGCGGGGCTGACGGGGTCGGCCGCGGGGTAGGCGCCAATCTTGTCGCTGCGGCCGTAGACGAGGCCTTGCGCGATGCCGGCGCCGGCGACGGCGACGCTGTAGCAATTCGGATAATGATCGCGGCCGCCGCCGCCGTTCACCTTCGGCGTCCGGCCGAACTCGGTGAGCAGCACGACCAGCGTTTCATCGAGCGTGCCGCGCTGGTCGAGGTCGGTCAGCAGGGCGGACATCGCCTGATCGAGCGGTGGCAGCAGGTCGCGCTTGAGGCGGTTGTATCCGTCGCCGTGCGTGTCCCAATGTGCCCCGGCCGAGCCGTTAAGGTCGCCGGCGGCGCAGTAAACAGTGACCAGCGGCACGCCGGCCTCGGCGAGCTTGCGGGCCATGAGCGTGCTCTGCCCGCAGATGTGCTTGCCGTAGGCGTCGTGCAGCTCGCGCGGCTCATTGTCGAGGTCGAACGCCGCCCGCACCTTCGCGTCGAGCAGCATGTCGATCGCCTGCTCGCTGCAATGGCGCACCTGCGCGGTCTCGGCGCCGAGCAGCGCGGGCCGCCGGCCGTCGATGGAATCGAGCAGCCCGCGCCGCGAGACGAAGCGCGAGGCATCGATGCCTTCGATGAAGTCGAGATCGACCGCGCCGGAACTCGGCGACTTGCCGTCGTAAAGCGTGCCGGTGCGCGGCTTCACGACGACCGGGTCGAAGCCGAGGCCGAGGAAGCCGCCATCCTGTCCGTTGGCGCGGCCGCCATCGGCCATGGTGTATGGCAGACACACGGTGCCCGGCAGCGCCGCACTCGCTTGCGTAGCTGACCCCTGACCCCTGACCCCTGATCGCTGTCCCCTCGCCGCCGCCACCATCGACCCCAAGCATGGCCAATCCTTCCGCGACGCCTCCCAGTTCGCATCGACCTTCGGCGGCTCGTGCCCGGTGAGGTTCCAATACGCGGCCGACCGGTGCGACGGCGCGTTGTGGTTGGCGCTGCGGACGATCGTCATGCGGTGCGCCTGCTTCGCGAGGCGGGGCAGGTGTTCGCAGACGCGATAGCCGGCGATGGTGGTGGGGATCGAGGCGAAGGCGGATTTCACATCGCTGCCGGCCTCGGGCTTAAGGTCCCAGGTGTCGACGTGGCTCATGCCGCCCCAGGCGAAGAGCACGATGCACGATTTAGCTTTGCCGAAGGCCCGCGTAGTGGCGGAACGGTGGGCCGTGGCATCGGCGCGGGATTGCTGCTGAAGCGCGAGCATGCCGGGGATCGTCAGGCCGAGGCCGCCGAGGCGCAGCACGTCTCGGCGCGAAGGGGAGCGGAGCAGCGGATGACGATGCGGGTGATTCATGATGAAAGCCCGACGGACAGCGAATGCGTCCCTGCCGATCATTGAGTCCTGAAGCCTGATGGTTTCATCGGCCGGATCGGGGCGGTGCCATCGGTGTTCACCCACGTCTCTATTGCGTAGTAAGCCTTTTTGGAATGGGGTGGCACGGGCAGGGCGCCGCTCTGGGCGGTTTGCCCGTGGCGTTGAACTGAAGTTGCTCACCACAGGCGAACCGCCCAGAGCGGCGGCCTGCCCGTGCCACCCGTTATTTCAAGCCGTTGCATCACCCGCTATTGCCGCTGCCCCCGCACCCTGCTAGCCTTGGCTGCGTGATTTCCGCAATTGCCATCCTGAGTTTTTTCCTATCGTTCGCGCCGGAAGCCGAGGGGCCCGAGCCGGTGGAGCCGATCGAGCGGACCACGCCGGTTGAGCGGGAATCCTCCGCGCCGGCCGGTAACCTCCGCATTAACCTCGACAAGCCCGGTGACCGCGAGTTCATCCGCGACCTGGCGAACCTGATCGACGAGGGCGACGAGTTGATCATCCGGCAGCAGACCGACAAGCTGCTCACCGACACCGCGACGCCGATCATCGTCGTGACCATCGAATCCATGGTGAAGCACGGTGGCGGCGGCCTGCGCATCGAGACCTTCGCCCGGCTGCTCTTCGACCAGTGGGCCATCGGCCACGCCAAGGTGAACAACAAGGCCTGGAACACCGGCATCCTGCTGCTGGTCAGCCGCGATGACCGCAAGGCCCGCATCGAGCTGGGCGCCGGCTGGGGCCGCGACAAAGATGAACTGTGCCAGCGCATCATGGACGAGCAGATCATCCCGCAGTTCAGATCTGGAGCGTTCTCGAAAGGCATCGCGCAAGGGGTGGAGGCGCTGGACGCGATGGCCCGTTCGAAGCCGCTGCCGGAGGCGGCGAAGGCGCCGCGGCCGTGGTGGCACTACGCGCTGATTGCCGGCGTTGTCGCGTTGGCGATTTTCACCGCCGTCTCGATGATCCGGCGCGGCAGCGGTGGCTGGGCCTGGCTCCTGTGGGGCGCGGTGTTCGCGATCGTTGGCACGCTGCTCTATCAGATGCTCACCAAAAGTGGGCGCGGCAGGGGTGGCGGCGGGTTCGGCGGCGGCTTCTCCGGCGGCGGCGGGGCGTCGGGGTCGTGGTGAACGACAGCATGACAGCATGACAGCATGACAGCATGACAGCGTAGCTGCGTTGACGCTTGTCGATCCGTTTTTCTTAGG